>Ga0209768_10001549_pt1 | contig 14700 bp, 15 predicted proteins | sample LauGreSBDMM110SD_3_FD_187564 | JGI IMG/M metagenome (GOLD analysis project Ga0209768, IMG submission 187564) | Freshwater lake microbial communities from Lake Michigan, USA - Sp13.BD.MM110.SD (SPAdes) (version 2) | ecosystem: Environmental > Aquatic > Freshwater > Lake | place: Lake Michigan... | reverse complement strand
GACCAAGTTCGAACCTCATACAGAATTTCCTCAGTAGCGATGGTTTCAAAAGCCATAGGGGGCGTTGCACCAATTGGCTGGCTCTCCCCCGCCACTATTGTCATCGATATAGCACTAGAGGATTATGAAGTTGTTTGGGCAGCTGCCGGTCATCCCCATGCGGTGTATCCAACTTCCTTTACTGAATTACTTTCCTGCACTGGGGCCAAAGCGATGATTGTTGGTCCTTGATGGTTGTGGCTTATTTTTGGAGAATTAAACCCTCAAGAATTCCTTTTGCTCTAATATCAATGGCGTTGAATCGTTTTTTTCTTTTTCAGGATAAAAATGTGGGTTTTCATAAATCTCTTGGAATTGGCAAGGGTGAAACTTTTACCCCAGGAGATGCTGATCCACTAGGTTGGGGATTGATTGCAGTAGTTGAGGATCTTCAAGCTTTTGACACCTCACCCGTGATTTCACAGTGGCGTAAAAACAGCGTTAATGAATTCCGCGCCGTACTTTCACCGATCTCTTCCCATGGCAAGTGGGCCAGAAAAGATCCCTTTAACAACGAGTTAACAAGTGCAGATACTAAGGATTCAATAAAGGCATGGGATGGGCAAGTTGTTGCAATCACGCGTGCTCGGATTAAATGGCATCAGAATTTTAGATTTTGGCGATCAGTGCCACCAGTAACAATCTCTTTGAAATCTGCAGAAGGACTAGTTAGTGCGATTGGAATCGGAGAGGCGCCTATTGGATTGCAAGGTACTTTTTCACTGTGGGAATCTGCATCTGCAGTGCGAGATTTCGCATACCGCGGCCAGGCACATCAAAAGGCGATCGCTGATACTGCACGCTATAACTGGTATTCAGAAGAGCTTTTTGCCAGATTTGCAGTCCTGGAGCAGCGGGGTTTAATTAAGTAGGCTGGCATTTATAGGGCAGAATTATCCCTATGTCCATGCGCCAATTTACTCCACGAAGATTTGTGCGCCAAAGTACTTCTCCTTTTTTAACGCTTATCATTTATTCTCTTCTTGGACTCACAGTTGTAATGCAGATTCTCTACCCACTTGTAGATGGCACTGTCTTAGATTTCATAACAATTACCTCTGTGTACACAGCAGCAACTTCAATGTTGTTGCATGGTTTTGCAGTTTACGGCCCTCGCTATGGATTTTCACTTCTAGTAGTAGCAACTTTATTTGGATTTTGGATCGAACAACTTGGAGTAACAACAGGGTGGCCCTTTGGCGATTATGTGTATTCAGATACTTTGGGACCTAAAGTCCTTGATGTTCCTTTGGTAGTTCCATTTGCATGGTTGATGATTGCTCACCCATGTCTAATTGCAGCACGCAGGATTGCAAAATCTTGGGTCTTTTTATACGGAGCAACTCTCATGTGTGCATGGGATTTATTTCTAGATCCACTAATGGTCAGCGCTGGTCGATGGACATGGCAGGTAAACGGAGCGCATGTTCCATATCAACCTGAGATTCCACTTTCAAATACATTTGGTTGGTTGCTCTCTGGCATGGCCTTAATGTCCATACTTCACTTTGTTACACCTCGTGACCGTCGCAAAAATAGCGGTTCCTTAATTCCAGCTGACATAATTTTGTTCTGGACACTTTTCTCCGGTGTTGTTGGAAATCTCTTTTTCTTTGGGCGACCTGGGATAGCGATGTTCTCGGGTTTGATTTTAGGAATACTTCTTATCCCATATTTTTTCAATCGATGGATCGGAAGACCGTAAATCTTTACCTCTCTGCTTTACTTACTAACACTGCTTCTACCTCTGGTGTTGCTGACCATGACCATGATCAATTTTTTCCTTCTTCGCAGCCCAGATTATGCTGAATACACAGTGGCTGCTAATTCAACTGGCTCATTAACTTTATCCGAACGCAATCTTGCAGAGACTGTCGGAGTTGTAATTCCACTTCGCAATGAAGCTGAGAACATCCAAGATTTGATTTCAACTTTGGCAGAACAAATTGGTGATTTTCGCTTCTATCTTTTAGACGATAACTCCGAAGATCTGACCTTGGAACTGCTTTACCAATACACAGCAGGTGATTCCCGGTTTACAGTTGTCAAGGGTGCGCCTTTGCCAGAAGGCTGGATTGGGAAAACATGGGCTCTTCAACAGTTGTTTGAAATCTCCAAGGAAGAGTTTCTGGTGTCGGTAGATGCCGATGTCCGGCTTAACCCCGATGCAATTCTGCGTTCAGCGACCACATTAAAATCAACTTCACTAGATTTCATCTCACCATACCCTCGACAAATTGCGCTGACATGGGGTGAGCGCATGATTCAACCATTGCTTCAATGGTCGTGGTTATCAACGGTAGTTCTCAGGATTGCCGAAAAATCGCGACGTCCATCCATGGCTATTGCAAATGGACAGTTCTTTATCGTCCGACGTATCGCGTTAGAAAAAATTGGTGGATATAAGGCGGTTAAAGGCGACGTTATAGATGATGTCTTTTTGGCTCGCGAACTCATTGGCAATGGTTTTCATGGCGCTGTCATAAATGGGGCATCTATAGCCCAATGTCGAATGTATTCATCTTGGGATTCCATTAAATCTGGTTATGGAAAATCATTAAATAAAGCCTTCGGTGGAGTATTTGGTTCAACTTTAGTAATTCTATTTCTATTCTTTTCAAGTATCGCGCCATTTATTTTGACTTTATTGGGTAATTTCTACGGTTGGCTTGGCTATGTAATGATTGTTTTGTCTCGAATGATCAGCGCGCTCAAAACTCAGGGAAAGATAGCTGATAGTTTTCTACATCCAATCTCAGCTGCTCTACTCATCTATTTGATTATCTACTCGCATAGGGTGCGAAGCAGCGTGACTTGGAAAGGGCGCACCATATGAAAATTGTTGTTATCGGTGCTGGAATGGGTGGAATGACGTCTGCTGCTCGACTAGCACGTGGAGGTCATGAAGTTTCACTATATGAGGCCAGTGATCATCTTGGTGGCAAATGTAGAACTGAATGGATCGGACGAGTCGCATTTGATACGGGCCCTTCACTTTTAACGCTACCTGCTGTTTACAAAGATTTTTTTCAAAGAACTGGAAAGCCTATGGGATTTGTCTGCCCCATAGAAACTGTTAATCCAGCTTTTGATTATCGATTTGCAGATGGTGCAGAAGTTAAGTTCGCAAACCTTTCGCGCAAAGAAACACTGGATGCAATCTCAAAAAGCTTTGGTGCAGATAGTGCCGACCAATGGGATCAAATTATGCGGCGAGCAGAGGTAATGTGGGATGTTAGTCGTGAGCCATTTATTGAATCTGAGTTGAGATCCCCACTTTCATTGCTTAAACGCATAACATTTTTTCGAGACCTTTTGATAATCGCGCCTTGGAAATCATTGCGCAAACATGCAGATGGAATTCTTAAAGATCAACATCTGCGTTTCATTATGGATCGATATGCAACTTATAGTGGCTCTGATCCAAGGAAAGCACCAGCAGTTTTGTCCACAATCGCCTTTGTTGAGGAGAGTTTTGGCGCATGGCATGTCAAAGGTGGACTTGGAAATCTTGCTCTAAAGGTTCACGAAAGAGCTCAAGAGGTTGGGGTTTCATTTCACTTAAACTCATCTGTTGCTCAGATAAAAACTGTCAAAGGCAAGACAACTGGCATTGTTTTAGTCAACGGAGAAGATATTGATGCTGATGTGGTGATAGCTAATGCTGATGCTTCTTTGGTTTATAACCATTTAATTACTGGCAACAATCGTCTTCTTAAAAGGGTTCGTAAAAATATTGCTAAAGCCGATGTATCTGTAGCTGGATTCTGTTTGCTTTTAGGAATGCGAAAAGATCAAAGCGATGGAATGAGCCACCATACGGTCTTGTTTCCAAAAAATTATGACGCTGAGTTTGATTCAATCTTCAAGGATGGAAAGCCGGTAGAAAAGCCAACCATCTACATTTGTGCACCAAAAGATCCATCTATGAGTAAAGATGAAAACCTTGAGGGCTGGTTCGTTCTTGTTAATGCACCTACTCATGGGAGCTTTGATTGGAATGACAGTGAATTCAATCAAAAGTATGCCAGCCAAATCATTGATCAAATCGAGGAACAGGGAATACCGATCCGATCTCGTTTAGAGACAATGACGATACGAACCCCTGCAGACCTTGAATCCCAAACTCTTGCTCCTGGTGGTGCAATTTATGGAACTTCAAGTAATGGGCCAAGAGCTGCATTTCTGCGAGCAAAAAACCGTTCACCCATTAAGGGGCTTTACCTCGTTGGTGGTTCAGCACACCCAGGTGGAGGACTTCCTCTAGTCGGAATTAGTGCTGATTTAGTTACTCAAGCAATTGGTTACGAGCGAAAACTACGACACTAACAAAACTATAGATCTGAACAATTAAAAAACCGATTGAAAGCCATGTTACTCCTGGAAGATTAATATAATTAATCACCAGTGCAATAAATAGGAAACTTGCTCGAATAGGTCTTTCAGCGGGGGTGACTACCCCTAAATCACTTACGCCTAGCGATTTCAACTTTGCACGAGCATATTCTTGAAAGGAGGCGATGCTCCATAAAATAATGGGAATCCATGCTGGAACACCAATTGCATAGAGAGTGAAAAACCAAAATGCTTCGCTAATGCGATCGGCTACTGCATCAAGTGTGGCGCCCCAATTACTTTCACGCTGTTGAAAGATTGCAACACTTCCATCAATTCCATCACAAAACAATGAAAAGACAAGAAAGAAAATAGCCCAAATCGTTTGCGAAGTAAGCGCAGTTGCTACAGCTCCAACCAGACCCAAAAACGTAAGTACATTTGGAGAGATTCGAAGAAGAGTGCATACAAGGCCAAATCGGTAAGAAATATTTAGCCATGCACCCACAATTCCATCCGTCTTTGCATCACTATGTAAAGCACTCCATCTAACTTTAAACTCCTGCTTATTGAGCATCTTTGATCCTTCGATAGATCTCTACCGTGGCGGTCGAACTGTTCATAGTATAAAAATGTAATCCAGGTGCGCCTGCTTCAAGGAGTTCTCGACAGAGTTTTGTGGCAATTTCTACCCCAAGATCTCGAACAGCCTGCGAGTCATGTTCAACATCTGCAAAAGCTCTAGCAATATGGCCAGGAATAGGTGTTCCACCCAGCTCGGCCATTCGATGTAAAAGTTTCACATTAGTTACTGGCAAAATCCCGGGAATAACCGTGAGCGAAGAACCTCGTTTTGCAAGGCCCTCAATAAGTTTTTTATACGCGTTGACGTCAAAAAAGAATTGAGTTGTTGCAAATGTTGCTCCCAATTTTTCCTTTCTGATAAGAATATCAATATCTTTTTCAAAATCTCCATGAGAACTTGGATGTCCATCTGGAAAAGCAGCTACGCCGATTTTGAATCCTCCGCACTCTTTCGCCAATTCAACAAGTTCATCAGCATGAGTAAATCCGTTCTCAGTGGGTACCCATGGAGCCAAAGGTCCGCCAGTGGGATCACCGCGAAGTGCAAGAATGCTTGTGATCTTGGCATCTTTGTAGCTGTGCAAGATCTCCAGCAACTCATCTCGGGTTGATCCAACGCAGGTTATGTGCGCCACTGTCGGGATTCCTGTACGGCTTGTAATTTCACGGGCAATTCGAATAGATCGATCTCGCGTTGACCCACCTGCTCCATATGTCACTGATACAAAATCTGGAGCAATAGATTTAAGTCCCTCTATTGCATGCCATAACCGTTCTTCCCCCTCGATGTCTTTGGGAGGAAAGAACTCAAATGAATAGGATGTGCGAAGTACCACTGAGTGAGGGTACCGTTATCACGTGAATTCAGCGCAAAATACGGGCCTGCTTGCCGTTCGAACTTCGGTTGAAGAAGAGCTTGGAATATTTTTAAACCGCGAAAGCGCCTACCTTCAAGAGATTTCATCAGACTTAACACTGGTATGCAACTCACTGACTTCATTTTTACTTGAAGGCGGTAAACGACTCCGTCCACTTTTTGCATATGCAGGATTTATAGCAGCAGGCGGATCACTAGAGAAATCAACTGTAAAGGCGATATCAAGCTTAGAGCTTTTACAGGCTTGTGCATTAATTCATGATGACTTAATGGATGCATCCGACACACGTCGTGGCAAGCCATCGATACATCGCCACTTTGAAACTATCCATGTGCAAGATCAACTTGAAGGCTTTGCACCGCAATACGGTTTATCGGCAGCAGTTCTACTTGGAGACTTGGCACTTGTTTGGTCAGATCAAATGCTCAACTCAGCTGGATTAACAACTGATCAGTATGCAAGAGCTATTTCATACTACAACGAAATGCGCGTTGAACTCATGGCAGGGCAGTTTTTAGATATTCATGAACAAACACAAAAGAGTTCAAGTGTCGATCGCTCGATGAAGATTGCAAGATACAAATCGGGTAAGTACACAATAGAAAGGCCCTTACACCTTGGGGCAGCTATTGCTAATCCATTAAGCAAGGAGAGGCTCTCTGCACTCTCTGAATACGGACTACCTCTAGGAGAAGCATTTCAACTGCGCGATGATTTATTAGGTGTCTACGGAAACACATCTGTAACCGGCAAGCCAACCGGAGATGACTTACGAGAAGGTAAAAAAACAGTTTTAATCGCGCTCTCTCGGGAAAATCAAACTCCCTCACAGTCTTTGAGCTTTGAAAAATACTTTGGATCATCCAACCTGGATTCAGAGGGAATTTCTACCCTACAGCAGTTAATCTTGGACACTGGAGCTAAAGATAGGTTAGAGAAGTTAATTGAAGAGTTAACTGAAAAATCTCTTGCGGCTATAGCCTCACCACATTTTTCAAAAGAAGGTCAACAGGTTTTATCTGAGCTTGCTCACATAGCAACGAAGAGGAGTACATAATGCCAGCACGTGTTAAGGGACCAACAGATCATGTTGTTGTGGTCGGTGCTGGATTAGCTGGGCTTAGTGCTGCATTACGTTTGGCAGGAGCAGGCCGTAAAGTCACAGTCATTGAACGTGAATCAGTTCCAGGTGGGCGAAATGGTCTACTTAAGAAAGATGGTTACTCATTTGATACGGGTCCTTCTGTTCTGACAATGCCATCACTGATTCAAGATGCTTTTAGCAGCGTCGGTGAAGATATGAAAGATTGGCTCGAGCTGATGCCAGTCTCACCGCTTTATCGTGCATTTTATGCAGATGGATCGCAATTAGATGTGCATGCAAATACAGTTCAGATGGAAGCCGAGATTGCTGAAAAAATTAGTCCTGAAGAAGCTGCAGGTTATGCAAAGTATGTAGATTTCGTAACCAAGTTATACAAATATGAGATGAATGATTTTATTGATAGAAATATTGATTCACCATTAAATCTTTTAACTCCAAATCTTGCTCGCCTAATCGCTTTAGGTGGCTTTAGGCGCCTATCCCCCAAAGTGAATCAGTTTATGAAAGATCCTCGCCTCCAACGTGTGTATTCATTCCAAGCGATGTATGCAGGTGTTAGTCCACAACAAGCGTTAGCGATTTATGCAGTCATTGCATACATGGACTCAGTAAATGGAGTCTTCTTCCCAAAGGGTGGCATGCACGCAGTGCCTCGTGCGATGGCAGCAGCTGCCGAAAAGCATGGCGTCGAGTTTAAATACAGTACAACGGTTTCAAAGATTGATGTTGTTAACTCACGAGCCAAAGCAGTAATCACGGAAGATGGACAAAGAATTGAATGTGACGCCGTCATATTAAATCCCGATCTACCCGTTGCTTGGCGTGACTTATTGGGAAAGACTCCTCTTTCAGTCAAGCGCCTTAACTACTCACCTTCTTGTGTGACTATGCTGGTTGGCTCTTCGCGTGAATATGAATTTGCCGCCCATCACAACATTCATTTTGGACATCAGTGGGATGGAATATTTGATGAGCTCATCAAGAAAAAAGTGTTGATGAGTGATCCAAGTCTTTTGGTAACGCTGCCTTCAAAAGATGATCCAACGTTGGCTCCCCCTGGGAAGCATTCTTATTACATTTTATTCCCAACGCCCAATTTAACTGCCAATATAGATTGGAAGAAACAAGCAAAGCCATATCGCGATCACATGGTTGAAACGATGGAAAAGCGTGGCTACACAGGATTTGGTGATGCTATTGAAACTGAAGTGCTAACAACTCCATTGGATTGGCAGGCTCAGGGAATGGAATCTGGCGCTCCATTTGCAAGTGCCCATACTTTTTTCCAGACTGGTCCATTTAGACCTCGCAACATTGCTGCAGGAATTGAAAACGTTGTATTTGCCGGTTCTGGCACACAACCAGGTGTTGGCGTACCAATGGTATTGATTTCAGGTCGATTAGCCGCTGAACGTATTGTGGGTCCGGTCAAATAAGTGGATGAGTTAACCGCTGCGGGAATCACTGATCCCGATCTGCGTGCATCATATGCAGAGTGCAAAAGACTCAATGCTTTACATGGAAAGACATACTTTCTTGCAACACTATTACTTCCTAAAGCCAAAAGGCCCTTTGTTCACGCACTTTATGGCTTTGCACGTTATGCCGATGAAATCGTGGACGATTTAGCATCCCAGCTAACGGTGCAAGAAAAAGCCAAAGAGTTAAATACATGGGGCAGTAAAGTTTTGTCAGATCTAAAAAGAGGTAAGAGTGCTGATGCGGTGGGACGAGCACTAATTGACACTGTCACACGATTTGATATTCCGCACGAATACTTTGAGGCATTTCTACACTCAATGGAGATGGATTTAACTGTTCAAGAGTACGAGACGTATGAAGATTTAATGGAATACGTCTATGGTTCGGCCGCAGTTATCGGGCTACAGATGGTTCCGATCCTAGGCCCCTTGCACACTGATGCCTTCGAATCGGCAAAGACCTTAGGTATTGCATTTCAGCTTGCCAATTTTATTCGAGATGTTGGTGAAGATCTTGATCGCTCCCGTGTCTATCTACCACTAAAAGATTTAGCTCAATTCGGCGTCAGTAGGAAGATGCTTGAAGCAAGGGTTTTAACTCCCGAAATAGTTGAAGCACTTAAATTTCAAATTGCAAGAGTCAAGAGATTACAGGCCCAAGCTGCACCAGGAATCAAACTATTAGAGCCATCTAGTCGCCCATGTATCCAAGCGGCAAGTACTTTGTACTGCGGAATTGTAGAAGAGGTAGAAAAAATCAATTACGACATTTTTAACAAGCGTGCCAAAACCTCTACCGGTAGAAGATTACGTGTTGCTAGCGCTGCTTATTTGAAGCGCCTAACCGTATCCAATTAACTAAAACGCCTAGAACTAGCGCAAAACCAAAAAGTAAATCCTCTACTGGAGCCGATGCTATTCGAATCCCCAGAATTGCATCGGGGCTATACATCACGATATTTCGAGAGGTCAGCCACCAGTTTGTGAGAAGTTGAAACCCAATAATAATCGCATAAGAGGTCCAAAAAACTTTACGTTTGAGTAAGCCAGTTTTTATGACATAGAGATCAAGGGTTACGGCAACAACAACAGCAAAGATTGCTAACTGCGTATATGTCATTTGTATACCTGCCAGTGTTTTTTAACAGTTCGTACTGCTTCTATTGTTAAAATTGCAGCCAATGGAACTACGGTAAAGAACAAATACTCTTCCAGTGGTATTCCAAATGGGCCGAAGATTCCAAGAATCTGCTTGTTGTCAAAGCTCCAATGTCCAGCATGAATTGCATAAGCATCCCAGGCAATAAAGATGAGAGAGACAGGAAGTATTGCTTTAAACGCTCGCTTATATCTTTTTAAAACTTTAACTTTGAGTGCAAACTCAAGCCAGATGGAGCCAAAGACTGTGAAACCAATCATGGCAAGATAACCGAACTTGAGCACGAGATAACGCTACTCTATGAACACGGGAGCCACCACGGCTGAGAGGGTCTGAAATTCAGACCGACCGTTAGACCGATCCGGTAATGCGGATATGGAAAGGCAAAAAATTATGTCCACAACTTTATTTACTGCTTGGGAATATGAAGTTTCAGTTTTAGAGTTCATTGCTGCCTTAACATCTTTCGTTGGGGTCTGGCTGGGAACGACCGGAAAACGAATTACTTGGCCTTGGTGGGCAATTAGCAGCGCTCTTTATGGAATCTTCTTCTATCAAGTTGAGTTATTTGCAAGTGCTGCTCTTCAAATCGTTTTTATCATTGCAGCAATCTACGGCTGGAAGGGATGGGCACCAACAGGTGCTGTTCCTGGAAACATCTCTGTGCGTAATAGAGGTTACCTCATAATGGGAACCATCTTGGCCGTGGCTGTTTTGACACCAGTTTTATCAGCTCTGGGCGCCGCAGCAACATGGTCTGATGCATTTTTGCTTATTGGCAGTTTCATCGCACAGCTTTTAATGGTCTATGAAAAATATGAATCGTGGATTCTTTGGTTCATTGTCGATGTAGCAGGCACAATTCAGTATGCGATCTTGGGCTATTGGTTTACTGCAACTTTATATGGTGCCTTTACCGTAATTGCAGTAGTTGGCTGGAAGCGCTGGCGTGATGCTCTTAGCAATTGATGGTCCTGCAGGCTCGGGTAAAACTACATTGGCAGCAAAGCTTCAAAGTGAGCATCAACTAATCTCAACCGTGCAGGTTGTCCATATGGATGATCTATATAACGGTTGGGAAAATGCTTTATCAAAAGATCTAACTTTGAAACTTTCAGAGATAATCCAAGCTCATAAAGCCGGTAAGGATTTCAAAATAAGTAGATTTAATTGGAGCACGATGAAATTTGATGAGGCCGAGTTAATTCATGCCACGGAAGTACTAATTCTTGAGGGTGTTGGTGCTGGGCAAAAAATAGTCAGAGATGCAGGTGCAAAAACCTATTGGATAGAAGTTGCACCAGAAATTGGACTACAACGCGTTCTAGATCGAGATGGGCACCACCTGAGAGATTTAATGGTCAAGTGGCAAATAAATCAAGATGCGTACTTTAACGTTGATCAAACCGCCAAAAACTGCGAGATAAAACTTACTTCGTAGCTACTTTGGGCGCGCCCAAAGAGCCTTCATCAGGTTGGTTCCATAAAATCGCCACATGTCCGATCTGACCGGTGAACTCATTGATGGGCGCTATCAATTAATACGTCAGGTGGCCAATGGTGGGATGGCTGCCATTTATGAGGCTATCGACACCCGATTAGATCGTAAAGTTGCGGTAAAAATAATGCACTCGCACCTGGCACAAGATGATGCCTATGTTTCACGTTTTATTCGAGAAGCAAAAGCGGCGGCGGCCCTTTCCCATCCCAATATCGTGGCGGTACAAGATCAAGGATGGAATCAAAGCGGAGTTCCCGCTGTCTTCTTAGTAATGGAACTTATCGAAGGTCATACATTGCGAGAGTATTTAAATGAACGTGGCAGATTCGAAATAAAAGATGCAATCAACTATCTAACTCCAATTCTAAGCGCCCTATCTGCCGCACATGCATTGGGAATAGTTCATCGGGATATTAAGCCAGAAAACATAATGATCTCGAATGAAGGAAGAGTTAAGGTTGCAGATTTTGGGCTTGCTAGAGGTGAAATTATCGGTTCGACGATGACAGCTGAATCCAGTGTGATCTTAGGAAGTGTCTCTTATCTTTCTCCAGAACAGGTTCAACGCGGAATTGCCGATTCGCGGAGTGATGTATATGCAACTGGAATTCTTGCTTATGAGATGTTAATCGGCGAAAAACCTTTTTCTGCCGACTCCCCAATACAGATCGCATACATGCACGTCAATGAAGAAGTCCCACGGCTTCGAAGTAAGCGTAGAGAGATTCCAGAAAATTTAGATGATTTGATCGCTCGAGCGACAGCAAAAAACCCGGATGAGCGACCAAACTCTGCCGCTGAGTTTTTAGATGAGCTACAGGAAATTCAAATCAATTTGGACCCCAAGAAGAATCAAATGTCACTTGGATTAGACCTACCCGTTGAACCGATTCGTGAAAAAACAAGAAAGAAAGATCAGATTAAATCTGAGCCCACCATCGAAGATAAAAAAATAGAGACCCCTCGACAACTCAAACGAAAAGAAGAGAAAAAACAAAGGGCAAGTAAGCGTGTTCGCCGAAATCGCAAAGTCGCCTTGGTTCTTGCAATAGCTGTTGGGGTTGGTGGTTGGTGGAGTTTGGTAGGTCCAGGTTCTCAAGTAGTTGTTCCGTCAACAGTTGGAGCAAAATATGAAGAGGCTGTATCAATCTTGCAACCGTTGGGACTAACTGCCACTGTTGTGGAAAGTAGATTTGATGAGGAGATTGCTAAAGGTCATATCATCGAATCAAATCCAGCCGGTGGTGGAAAGGTTGAAGCCAATGGCAGCGTTGATTTTGTACTATCTAAAGGACCAGAGCGTTACTCAATTCCTAAAACAACAGGGCTGACTATTTCGGCGGCCCAAAGCGCCCTAATGAAGTTGCCTCTAGAGATTCTTCCCGTAAAAGAAGTATTTAGCAGTGAAATTCCCAAGGGCTTTGTGATTGAGACCGTTCCACAATCTGGAACATCTATAAAGCGAGATGCTCAGGTAGAACTCATTGTCTCCAAAGGAGTTGAGCAGATTGCCTTAACCTCTTATCTGGGTCAGAGTGGTGAGCAAGCGCTCAATGAGTTAACGCAGGCAGGTTTTGATGTTGTGCCAACCTATGTTTACAGTGAAAACGTTCTAGAACTTGCAGTCGTGTCACAAACCCCTGCCGGTGGGACCGCCCTTGATAAAGGAGCAAAAGTTTCTATCGTGATTTCAAAGGGACCTCGCTTTACCTACATTCCGGAAACGATCATTGCCATGGAATCTGTTGCGGCGCAAAATCTCCTCAAATCTCTTGGCCTGAAGCCAAAAGTTATCCCAACAGGAAAGAACAAGGTCAAGTACGTTGTATCTGTCTCTCCTGTTAAGAAAACAAAAGTTGAACGTGGCAGCACAGTTACGATTAAAGTACAGTAGATGAATGTCTAAGCCAGCTAAAAAACCTCGAATCGGTGCGCACACTCCGACAACCGGTGGAATGGCTAAACGCTCAATAGATTACGCCAAAGAAATTGGCGCAGAGGCGATTCAAGTCTTTGCGTCAAGTCCTCGAATGTGGGCGATGCCACCGGCAAAACCAGAACTTGATGAAGCATTTAAAATCAAAGCTGCAACTATGGATCTTGAAACATATGTGCATGCACCGTTTCTAATCAACTTGGGCTCTCCGACTGTTGCTACCTATGAAAACTCATTAGCCTCAACCGCTTACTCCCTCAGAAGAGGCTCTGAAATTGGCGCTCTTGGAGTAGTCATTCACACCGGCTCAGCAGTAGATGTATTACATGTAGATAAAGCATGGAAGCAGATACACGAAGGCATGATGCCAATTCTGAATGCGTTAGATGAATCATCACCGTTTCTATTACTTGAACCCACTGCCGGTCAGGGTCAATCATTGGTCAAGAAATTAGATGATTTAGAAATGTATCTCAAAGCACTTGAGTACCACCCAAAAGTTGGTATCTGCCTTGATACCTGTCATGTATTTGCAGCTGGACATGACATTGCTATTAAAGGTGGAATGACTGCAACTATCGATCTTTTGGTCGAGATTGCAGGAGTCGAGCGATTTAAGCTTGTACATGCCAATGATTCAATGGATGTATGCGGAGCGTTAAAAGATCGACATCAAAATATTGGCGAAGGCCATATTGGAGTCGATCCATTTAAAGAACTACTGGCCCATCCTGCAGTTGCCGGGGCTCCCCTTATTCTGGAAACACCTGGCTTAGAGACAGCCCACAAAAAAGAAGTTGCACTTCTCAAGAAATTACGTGGATAGTGCCACTCCGTCATCAACTTCAATTAAAACTTGCACCTTGGGCTCTACTTTTTGTTGCAGCAGCTTGGGGGCTTGCATTTGTCGTAATGAAGGATGCTATCCAGCGTCAGAGCGTTAATAATTTCCTTTTCACCCGTTTTTTTCTAGCAGTCATAGTGATGTTAATTATTCGCCCCCAGGTGATTAAGCATTTTAATAAAGAACTAGTAAAACGTGCCGGATTGGCCGGAACCTTCTTAGGGTTTGGCTATATTTTTCAAACTTTAGGCCTGGATAGAACAGGGGCTGCAATAACTGGATTCATCACTGGTCTTTACGTTGTCGTAACCCCACTATTGGCGGCGGTATTTCTAAAAGAGCGTATAAGCAAATTTATCTGGTTTTGTATTTTTATCGCCACAATCGGCTTAGCACTTCTTTCGGTTCAGGGATTTTCGGTGGGTATTGGAGAAATGCTCGTTCTAATGAGTGCAATCTTTTTTGCATTTCACATAATCGCCCTAAGCAAATGGTCATCTGGTAATGACGCTTACGCAATGACAATCATTCAACTATTTGTTTGTGCTCTGATGGCAGGCATTGCTTCGATCCCAGAGGGTTATGCCCCTCCACCGGATAATGGAGTCTGGGCTGTAGTTGTCTTTACTGCAGTCTTTGCTACAGCTATAGCTTTCATAGTTCAAACATGGTCACAGGCACACTTGAGCGCTACAAAGGTTGCTGTGATTTTGACTATGGAGGTTGTCTTTGCTGCTTTGTTTGCAGTCATTTTTGGTAATGAAATCCTGACTCTCCAAGTCCTACTTGGCGGAGGCTTAGTCCTTTTAGCCATGTATTTGATTGTATTGAAGGAAG
>Ga0209768_10001546_pt1 | contig 14711 bp, 17 predicted proteins | sample LauGreSBDMM110SD_3_FD_187564 | JGI IMG/M metagenome (GOLD analysis project Ga0209768, IMG submission 187564) | Freshwater lake microbial communities from Lake Michigan, USA - Sp13.BD.MM110.SD (SPAdes) (version 2) | ecosystem: Environmental > Aquatic > Freshwater > Lake | place: Lake Michigan... | reverse complement strand
CTGGCTTTTGGCGATCAACCTGCTTTGATTTGTGATTTGGTCGATTGGGCTCGCACCTGTGGCTTTCCCGTGGTGGCAGCAGGGCGAGGACATAAATGGTTGCCGCATTTTTGTGAATCCACCCCGGACACGGTTTGGGCCAACTACGGCTTAACACCCGAGCAAGCCAATCGAGGCGGCTTGAACCCCAAAATGTTCAATAGTTTTCTCGATGGCTCCAAACCATCTATCGAAAGCACGGCAGTCGCCAACGCCACCGGTTTAAGCGTGCCCAGCAACGGACTGCTTTACCCGCCAGCCAGTGTGGAAGATATTCCTTTTGTGACGCGGCCCATCAGCGAGGGCGGGGTGCTGGAGCACAAAGGCATGGTCGAGGTGATTTCTTCTCTTGAAGCCAATGGACGCACCATCCCCTATGACATTCGCATGGGTGTTTGGGTCACTGTCGAGGCCGAGACGGATTACATCAAAAATTGTTTTGAAGAGTACAACGCCCACACCGATCCCACGGGCAGGTATTTCACTTTGTACAAGCGCTGGCATTTGATTGGTCTTGAGGTGGGTATGTCGGTGGCCAGTGTGGCCTTGCGCGGCGAACCTACTGGGGTGGCCCAAAGCTGGGAGGCTGATGTGGTGGCCACGGCCAAGCGCGATTTGCAAGCCGGAGAAATACTGGACGGTGAGGGTGGTTACACCGTGTGGGGCAAGTTACTGCCTGCCACAAGCTCGGCGCGAATGGGCGGGCTGCCGCTGGGCTTGGCGCATCAAGTTAAGTTGGTCAGAGCTGTGAAAAAAGGGCAGTCTCTGTGCTGGGATGATGTTGCCATGGACGCCGCTTTACCGGCCTACCAAATACGTTTGGAAATGCAAAAGATGTTTGCAGCCTGATTCTTTCAGGCGATAGATTTCCTCATCATCTCTGTTCGCAGCACTTTCATCAGCAACATCCATTCACCGCCGTTTTGAACGGTGAAGGTGAACTTCTCGTTCATGCCATTGTTCATCTGAATTTCATGCCAGTTGGCAAACAACGACAAACCTTGGATGCGTTTGGCGCTTGCGGTGAAAGATATCTCTATGTGAATAAATGAGATGTCTTCGTTACTGTCAAAAGATTTGAAATATAGACCGTCAGACAACAGATACAAAACGCCTGTAGGCAGGGAAAAGCGGTTGGAGGTGTTGGCGGGACCATAGGCAATGATGGTTTTGTTGATGAGTTCAACAGGAATACTTTGACCAATGATTTGCTGGGTGTCATTTGTTTTGTAAAAGGCAAAAGCCAGTCCCAGGCCGATGGCCACAAAGGCATAGAGTTGATTGCCTGAAAAAAGGTATACCGCCAAGGCCAGCAATAAAAATGGAACAGATAAATCCAAACGCATTTCCCAAGGGCCGCGAGAGATCAACAAAGAACTGTTGTCCAAGGTATTGGCCAAAATCAGTGGGGAAATATTGGGCTTTTCATTTTGCACATGCGGCAGTTGCGAGCCGCAGTTTTGGCAAAAAACATTTTCGCTGGGGTTGATGAAATAGCAACTGGTGCAAATCATGGGGTTCTTTCAGAATTTGCGTTCATCAATCTGATTTGGCTTTGGCAGGGGCTTCATGCTTTTCGTCAGGCGCATGTTTATCCGCGGTATCGGCTTTGCTGGGAGATTCGGTTTTCGTGGTTTCGTGGGAGAGGAAGTTGTAAATGGCTAAAGAACTGAGCACCACCGTCAGGCCACATAAAAGTCCAATAACAAAAATCATGAAGCTTCCAGTCTCGCTGTCGCTGTCCGAAGTCGACCTCGATTTGGAAAATGTTTTTTCCACTGCTTTTTTCTGAAGAACCTGCAACTGCGATTTGAGTTCATTCATGCCGGCAGCCAAAGCGCCCATGTTTTTTTCCAAGCTCTGTTGTGCTGCTTGGTGGTAGGCCTCAATGCTCTTTTCTATGTGCTCGATAAGCTCGTGTTGCTCTTCTTTCAAATTCTCATTGTTTTGACCCAAGCTTTGCGCCATCAATTTATGGATCTCGATTTTTTGTTTCTCAAGTTGAAGCTTGAATTCATCCGGCATGCGCTGTGAATGTTGATGCGCCTCATTTTGAGAAATCAATGCAGCCAATTGCGTGAGCTGACTTTGCAGACTGGTTTGTTGCTCGGCGACTTGAGCGACCAAATGCTCAAGTGGGTTGGGTTGGTTTTGTTGGTGGCTTTGTTGCTGTGATGTCAGTGAGATGAAGTCGAGTAACAGCGAATGTTTTTCAAGGATTTTTTTGATTTCTTGCTGAGTTTGATCAAGGCCTTTGGGTCGATCACTGTCTACGGGTGCCGATGTATCTTTGGCTGCAGTGGGTGGGGCAGGTGCAGTTACCGCGACCAAGGTTTCAACAGCGGTGTCTGGCAAGTCAAGGTTGATGTCCCGCATATCAGGCATGTGCTCTGGTGGACTGAGTTTAAAAGTCATTTCATCCACTTGGGGTGCGGCAGTTTCTACAGAGCTCACGGTTGGTGTCAGTGTTGGCGTTGGTTCGAAGCTGACTTCGGCGGCAACGGGGGTGTCTACAGGCTTCGCACTGCGTTTAGCGGGCGCGCCACACTTTCCGCAAAACTTAGCGGTGATTGAGATAGGTTTTCCACATGCAATGCAATCCATAGCTTTACCTAGTTAGTTTTTTCTGATGTGTAAATACGGCAGGGTGAATATTTGCCAGTGACGGCTTGGTTATCTTCACAATCTTTTTTGGCAATTCTTTCTGCATGCTCTGGGCTCTTGTCCGTCACGGCCCCCGCGCAATAAGCGGTTTCTCCATCAAAGCTATAAACAAAAGCCCGAAAAGGTTTGTCTGGGTCTTTTTGATTCATGAAGCGGTCAAAGAGTTTTTTACATTTTCCTAAAAGTGGGGGGCGGTACAAATTGGCCAAGGGGGAAGGATTCTCTCGGCTTTGAAGCGCGTCTTCTGCTGCGGTCGGTTCTGCTGGGCTATCTGATTTAGCGAGTGCTTCGGTAGATGCTTTATCAGCTTGAAAAGTGGATGGGGGCGTATCCAGAGGAGATGTCGCGTCGACGAATGCGATGTTTTCTTGCGATGTCGCCTGATCTACAGCTTGGGCGGAGCTTGAAAAAGAACGGGAATAGAAGAACAATGGGATGTTGATGGACATCATCAACATCGCCATGATCAAATATTTCGTCATTCCTTTGGTGTTCATTTGTCAAAAAATCCAATAGTTACGAGTGTTTGCAAGCAAGACCTGTTCCAGTTTAATCGGTTTCAAAGTCAGCCTCTTGAGCTTTCACAGTCTCAAGTATTGACCAAAAAACGATTTATGAGTTATTAAGTTTTCGTTAATTAATTAAAAAATCGTATTTTTAGTCGGATGTGGGTTTATATGCGTATTTTTTTCATTAGAATTGTTTCAAAGAATGAGTGTGCGGTCTTTTTTTAACCCAAAGGTATGACATGGCTGAAACTACCCCATCTGCAAGCAGTTTGACCATTGGTGAAGGTGTCACCTTCACTGGTTCTATCAGTGCACCAGGGCGGGCCACGATCAATGGAACAGTCACCGGCGAAATCACCGTCAACGATTTACACATTGGTGCAAAAGGCAGTGTGTCTGGCAGCATTGATGCTCGCACCATCGATGTGCATGGCATCTTGGCTGAAAATATTCTTTGTCATGAGCACCTGATGATTCACCGCGATGGTTCAGTTTCAGGCAAGCTCGATTACGCCGAAATTGAAATCGAGAAGGGGGGGCAATTTATGGGTCAAATGACTCAGCACCTCTCCGACCCAAGCAATGCTTGAGTCCTTTGAAAGACGCTTCGAGACACCGCACCCCCAGTCCTGATTTGGGAAATTTTTAAGTCGCGCAAGTTATTTTGGGCTGATATGTCATCCGTTGAGTGGCTTGGGGCGTTGAACCCCCAAGATTGTTAAACCCCTCAAGCCATGAACAAATCGCCCACAGACTCGTTATCTTCCGAATTTGCTCAATCCAATCTGGGCAAAGCGTATGTGCCCTCGGAAAACACCCCCATCCGCAACACTTTCGAGCGTATTCGCAGTCAAATGGCGCAAGAGGCAGAGCAAAAAAGCCGCCCCGTTTCCCGCCTTTATCCCGGCCTACGTGCCCTCAGAGCCTAAGTTCAGCTTTATTTTTAACCCCGTCAAGGGGAAGTCATAGCGGCTTTCCCACTGCTGGCCCGCCTTTAAAGGCCACGCGTCCGTCCAAGTCCCCGTCGTAATCACATTCCCCGCTTGCACCTCAGGCGCACCTGGGCATTGCCGCAAGGCCTTCAAAAAATGCAGCAAAGCCATCAAGGGGCTGTCAAGCACGTGGCTGGCGTGTCCCGTCTCCACTGTTTTCCCCTCGTGAATCAATTGCAGCGACAAACCCGCTAGCAGCATATGCAAAGCCTCGCCGTCAGAGGCCACGTCGCGCACCGCCAAGGGCTTGCCCACCAACAAATGCGCATGCAGTGCGCTGTCGGTGACGGTGTCAGCCACTTTGAAGCGCCAATCAGCGGCATGTGACTGCACGATTTCAAAGCCACACGCCATCCACTCGATAGCCTCAAACAGGCTTTGTGCATTTAGGTCAGCCGAAGGTGTGCGGCGCATGCCAAACACCAACTCGGGCTCTAGGCGCGGCTGGCTCATGTGGCTGATGTCAACAGTGGCTTCGTCATGCGCGTTGGCGTAGGTGAGGGTGGTGTCCCACACTGTGCCCCAGATGGGTTCGAACACTTGGTAGCGCTCCCAAATGCTGCGGTTGGTGAAACCGATTTTGAAGCCACGCGGCGTTTCGCCCCGTTGAACCCGCAACTGGCGCACTTGCAAAGCGGTTTGGTAGGCGAGCGCCACGTCGCTGGGGATGGCCGCCACGCTGTCTGCGGGCCACAGGCTGGCTTGGTCGAGGTGCTGCAAAAGTGTTTCGGGTGTCATGCTGGGTGCTCGTGTGGGGCAGGGCGCAGACTATCATCGCCCATGGCCATCAAATCTACCATCTACAAGGCGCAGTTGCAGATCGCCGACATCGACCATGGCTATTACGCCGACCATGCGCTGACCTTGGCGCGCCACCCCAGTGAGACCGACGAGCGCATGATGGTGCGGCTTGTCGCCCTCGCCATGAACGCCCATGAGGTGCAAGACCTGTGTCAGGGGGATGCGGTGTTGGCTTTTGGGGCGGGCTTGTCCGACCCCGACGACCCCGATGTATCTATCACCGATTACACAGGACGCAAACGGGTCTGGATTGAGGTGGGTCAACCGGAAGAAAAACCCATGCTGCGTGCTTGTAGCAAGTCTGACCGCGTCTTGGTCTATGCCTTTGCCCATTCGGCCGATATCTGGTGGCGTGGCATAGAGAACAAATTGCATCGCAACGATAAGCTCAAAGTGATACGCATACCTGCCCAGGCCTCACAAGCCATGGCGGCCATGGCCGAGCGCAGCATGCAATTGCAAGCCACCATCCAAGAGGGCGGCATGACGCTGAGCAGCAACTTGGGCAGTGTGCATTTCGAGCCGGTGGTGTGGCGCTAGGGCGTTCAGTGCGCGCTGGGTAATTCGTCCCAACAGGTGGTAAAGCGTGGCGAACGGTTGGCGCTGCGCATGCGCCAGTCGCGGCTGGTGCCCGTGGCAGCGAGATGGATGGTGTCGCGCCCGAAATGCAGGTTGAGGTGATCGAGTGTTTTCATCAAGGCCGCATCCCGCGTGCGTGTCACCGTGTCCTCAAACAAACCGTGTTGCTGCCGCCGCGCTTCGCTTAAGGCGGTGAGCATCACGCCGGCTTTTTTGTAGGCAAAACCGGCGCGAAATATTTTGCGTAAAGCCACCCATACCGCATCGCTGAGCAAACGGCTGTCGTCGCTGGGTTCGGGCAAAGGCACCAAGAGGCTGGCGTTGTACTGGGGCTCATCGGGTTTGAAGGGGTTGGTGCGGATGAATACATGTACCGCACCCGCCAGTGACTGCTGGGCACGCAGTTTTTCACCTGCCCGCGCCACATGGGCGCTCAAGGCTTCGCGCAGCTCGACCACGCTGTGCACCGGCCGGCCAAAGCTGCGCGAGGCCATGATTTGTTGCTTCGGCGGCGTGATGTCTTCCAGCCCCAAGCAGCTGATGCCACGCAACTCGCAGACGATGCGCTCCATCACCACGCCAAAGCGCTCACGCACACGGGCAGGCGGGGTGTTGCGCAAGTCCAGCACGGTGTGAATATCCATCTCGGCCAAGCGCCGCGCTGTGCGGTTGCCCACGCCCCAGACTTCGCGCACCTCGGTTTGCGCCATCCAGTCTTGGCGTTCGGGGCGCGACAGGGCGTTCAAATCGCACACGCCTTCGAACACCGCTTGCTTCTTGGCGAGATGGTTGGCGAACTTGGCCAAGGTTTTGGTCGGGCCTATGCCCACGCACACGGGTAAGCCCGTCCACTGGCGAATGCGCTGGCGCATTTGCCGCCCCAGCGCCACACCACCGCCGTGCAGCGGCAGCACTTGCTCGATGCGCAAAAAGCTCTCATCGATGCTGTAGACCTCGAGGTCTGGCGCGTAGTCGCGCAAGATGTCCACCACCCGCTGGCTCATATCGGCGTACAGCGTGTAGTTGGAGGAAAACGCCTCTATGCCATGCAACAGCGCCAAGTCTTTGAGCGAGAACCAAGGTGCGCCCATCTTCACGCCCAGCGCCTTCACCTCGTTGGAACGCGCCACCGCGCAGCCATCGTTGTTGGAGAGCACCACCATGGGGATGTTGTGCAGGCGCGGTTGAAACACCCGCTCGCAACTGACGTAGAAGTTGTTGACATCGACCAGCGCAAACTGTGCGGAGGTGTTCATGCCTAGCCTGCGCGTTTCAAACGCCGAACCACACCGACTACCACGCCCCACACTTCCAAAGGCCGCTCGGCGCTGAGCACAATCGCTTGGTAGGCGGGGTTGTCGGGGCGCAACTCGATGCGCCCGTGTTGTTGGTGCAAGCGTTTGATGGTGTAGTCGCCTTCAACCACGGCGATGATGATGTCGTTGTGGCGGGCTTGCAGCGAGCGGTCCACCACCACTTTGTCGCCGTCTTCGATGCTGGCGCCGCGCATGGAGTCGCCGCGCACGTTGAACATGAAAGTGGCGGGTTTGTGTCGCACCAAGTAGTCGTTGAGATCCAGGCTGTCTTCGGTGTCGTCAGCGGCCGGCGAGGGAAAGCCCGCCGACATGCGGTGCAGCAGCAGGCGCAGCGGCGTGCCGCTGGGCTGGGCTTGCAGGGTTTGGGGATGTTGGTGCAGGGTTGGCATGTCAAGAGGGTATAAATACTGTATAAAAACACAGTTTAACGGAGTTTAATCAGCGATGTGAGAAACAGTGTGCGGGGTGCGGGGTGCTATCCTGCACGCCCCAACCCTAGCTGCCCCAAAGCTTTGTAGACCAAGGTTTTCAACATGACAATTCCCTCTCTGATGCGCTTCATTGACCACGGCAGTGGCGGTGCCCCCGAGGTTTTACGAGCCGCCCAAACGGGCGTGCCGGTGCCTGCCGCTGGCGAGGTCTTGGTCAAGGTGGCTTATGCGGGCGTCAATCGCCCCGATTGCTTGCAGCGCAGTGGGCGCTATCCGCCGCCACCCGGCGCCTCGCCGATTTTGGGTCTGGAAGCTTCAGGCCATGTGGTGGCGTTGGGCGAGGGCGTGACGCAGTGGAATCTGGGCGACGCGGTCTGCGGTTTGGCCAATGGGGGTGCCTACGCCGAGTACGTCAGCATCCCCGAGGGGCAAGCTTTGCCTATCCCCGTGGGTTTGAGCCTGTTGCAAGCGGCGGCTTTGCCCGAAAACTATTTCACTGTGTGGACCAATGTGTTTCAGCGCGGACGTTTGCAGATGGGCGAAACCTTCTTGGTGCACGGGGGCTCCTCGGGCATTGGCTTGACGGCCATTCAACTGGCCAAAGCCTTCGGCGCCAAAGTGCTGTGTACCGTGGGCAATGCTGACAAGGTGGCGGCTTGTTTGAAGGCCGGTGCCGATGTGGCCATCGATTACCGCCAGCAAGACTTTGTGGCTCAGGCGCTTGCCGCCACCGAGCAAAAAGGCGTGAACATCATTTTGGACATGGTGGGCGGCGACTATATGCAGCGCAATTTGCAGACCTTGGCCGTCGACGGGCGCTTGGTACAAATCGCATTTTTACAGTCCTCGAAAACCGAGGTGGACTGGATTGCGCTGATGGTCAAACGCCTGATCTTCACTGGCTCCACCTTGCGTCCGCGCAGCGCAGCCGACAAAGCGCAAATGGCCTACGAGCTGAAAACGCAGGTGTGGCCCTTGCTGGAAAAGGGCCAAACTTTGCCTGTCATTTACCAGGTGTTCGACTTAGACCAAGCCGCGCAAGCCCATGCGCTGATGGAGTCGTCCACCCACATTGGCAAAATCATGCTCAAGGTGGCGGGGGGTTGAGGCTGCACGCACCACATGTGCCGTAAAGCGTAAGTTCGTGTCGGTCTACCTGAAAGCCATCAGGGGCCAGTTGTTGCAAGTTGCCCGGGCAATCGTGTATGTCATACACCTTGTCGCAAAGTCTGCAGTGGAAATGGTGATGGTGGTGGTGGTGCGATGACTCGTAGCGGGGGTTCTCGCCCGGCAGGTAGACCGTGCCAATCAGGCCGTTTTCAAGCAGCGATTTGATATTGCGGTAAACCGTGGCGATACCCATGCCCGGCGCCTCTGCCGTTGCGCCATCCAAAATTTCTTGAGCTAACAAAGGACGCTCAGCGGTTTTTATCGCATTGAGGATGGCCGTGCCTTGTTTGGTAATACGTTCCATAGGATGAGCTGTTTATTTGATAATGAGTTATCATTATCGTTTGACGGAGGATTCCATGCTGCGATTTTCACCCCAAAACCAAGTTCTTGACGCCAAGCGCTGGGGCTTGGTCATCTTGCTCTTTTATGTGCTTCATTCACAAGCCCAAGACACGCCCGTGGCAAGCCCTGAGCGATTGCAAGAAGTGACGGTGACGGGCAATGCCTTAGGTAACGCCGAGGGCATACAAGCTGTGCAAGTCTTGCAAGGCGAGGAGTTGCTCATGCATTCTCAAAGCACCTTAGGTGAAACATTGGCAACCACCCCAGGAGTGTCCAGCAGTTATTTCGGACCCAATGCCAGCCGACCCATCATTCGCGGCATGGATGGCGACCGAATCAAAATCTTAAATAACAGCGCAAGCTCGCATGATGTGTCTGCCCTGAGCAATGACCATGCAGTGCCATCAGATCCATTGACCGTCGAGCGCATAGAAGTTTTGCGTGGACCGGCAGCCATCATGTACGGCGGCAGCGCTGTGGGGGGCGTGGTGAACTTGATCGACAACCGCATTCCTACGCAGCCCATGGAGGGCTTGAGCGGCAAGGCCGATGTGGGTTGGTCCACTGTCAACAAAGAGTCCCGCGCTGCGGTGATGCTGGAGTCTGGTAATGAACGTTATGGCTTGCATGTGGATGCCTTTGGCAGGCACAGCGGTGACATGGGCGTGCCAGATACATTGGCCTGTACGAAGTCGGGCTCTAGTGCCTCAGCCAAGGCCATTTGTAATTCAGCCAACATCAGCCGTGGCTATGCCTTGGGCGGCTCGGTCTTTTGGGACAAAGGTTATCTGGGCTTGTCAGGTACGCACTACAACAGCACTTACGGAACGGTGGCTGAGGATACGGTGACCATAGGCATGCAAAGCGATCGCTATGCCTTGGAAACTGAAATCCGCCATCCACTAAGCGGCTGGGACAACATGCGGGCGCAGTTCACCAACACCGATTACCAACACACGGAATACGAATCGGGCGCGGTTGGCACGGTGTTCAGCCAAGAGGGGAAAGAGCTGCGCTGGAGCGCCAAGCACCAAGCCGTGGCCAGCGCTTGGGGGCAGTGGCAAGGCGTTGTTGGCTGGCAAAGTGAAGACAGCCGCTTTGCGGCCAATGGCGCAGAGGCCTTCATGCCGTCTACTCAAACCCGGCAATCAGCGTTTTACTGGGTTGAAGAGTTGAAAAAACCATGGGGAGGTTTCAGTTTTGGGCTGCGTTCCGAAGCTGTCAAAGTCAATGGCGATGCCTTTGATCCAGAGGGCGATGGGTCGACCCGTTACACCGCTGCGACAACCAACACGTTCTCGCCTATCAGCACTTCATTGGGGGTGTTGTACAAGATCAGCTCCGACGTGTCGCTCAAAGCCCATGGGGCGCGTACCGCACGGGCGCCCAAAGACTATGAGCTGCGTGCTGACGGTGTGCATGTGGCCACCTCCGCTTATGAGCAAGGCTCGGTTGCTTTGCGAATCGAAAAAGCTCGTCAAATGGACATCGGTATGGAATGGGGGCAGGGGCCGCACACCGCCAGCCTGAATTACTTTGACAACCGCTTTAGCAATTACATCGGTTTGAATGCCACAGGCGATGTGGTCAATGGCGATGGTGTTGTCGATGCCGCTGCCTGCCCCATTGCAGACGCCGAGAACGATTGCTGGGACAAGTATGCGTTTAGTGCGGTGCGAGCCCAGTTCAAAGGCTGGGAGGCTGTGTCAAAGCTGCGTTTAAGTGGCAGCAGCGGCGTGTTTCCAGCCATCGATGGGCTTGCCTTGTGGGATCTCAAATTACGGGCGGATTCCGTTCGTGCCAGCAACCTTGACACGGGAGAAGCTTTGCCGCGTATCGCACCCGTTCGTTTGGGGGCGAGCTTGTCAAGGCAGTCTGGGCCTTGGCGCCTAGCCATAGGGGTGGACAAGGTCCAAGCTCCCCGACTGGGCCCCAGCCAAGTGGCCACCGCTGGCTACAGCTTGTGGAATGCGCAATTAATTTACCGCCAAAAAGTTCGCGCCAATGATGCGATTTGGTATATCAAAGGGGAAAATCTCACTGACAAACTCGCTTATCCCGCAACGTCGGTATTGACAACCACAGCGGCAGACACCAGCACAGGTCGTCCCAAAGCCCCCTTGCCAGGCAGAAATATTCGCCTAGGTTTGCAGGTTTACTTTTAAGAGAGGAGCTATGGGTGACTCAACTTCCCTTTTCGTCTTCTAGAATAGAAAAATCATGACACAAACATTTGCTCGCCTGGCTGCATTGCCTCTCTTTTTATGCTGCACCACGGTGATGGCTGCAGACAAACACGCCGCCCACTCGCATGGGGCGGGCAATTTGGAGCTGGTGGTGCAGGGCACCAGTGTAAAAGCCAGCTTTAAAATACCCATGGAAAGCCTGCTGGGCTTTGAGCATTTGCCGCGCACCCCTGCACAAAAAAAGGCCATGGCTGATTTGCAATCCGCTGTGGCGCAAGCCAGTTACTTCATCACACTGCCTGCGGCGGCGGACTGTCAGCCCAAGTCTTTGCAAGTCAACGCCGATATGTTCAAGGGTAAAAAATCTGAGCACAGCGACTTGGATGCAGAGATCGAGTTCAGCTGTAGCCAACCCAACGCCTTAAAGCAGCTTGAAATTCCCTTGTTCAAAAAACACCCGCGGCTAGGTAGCCTGAAGGTTGACATGCTGAGTCCCAAAGGCCAGGCCAGCGTCACACTCAAAGCCAAAGATCCTGTGCTTCGCTGGTAGACCGTGACCCACGCCCTTAAGCTCTCGCAACTTTCTCACGCTTGGGGCAATGCGCCGCCTTTGTTTGACATTGCACAACTGGTGTTGTTGCAAGGTGAAAACTTGTTCATTCAGGGCCCTAGCGGCTGCGGCAAAAGCACCTTGCTGGGCATGTTGGCAGGCGTGATTGAGGTCAGCCATGGCCAACTCGAGGTGCTGGGCCAAGACATGGCGGGGCTCAGCAGCGTGGGACGCGACCGCTTGCGCGGCGAACACATGGGTGTGATTTTTCAGCAGTTCAATTTGCTGCCCTACCTCGATGTGCAGGCCAATGTGCTGTTGCCCACCCGCATGTTCCCTAGCCGCGCCTTGGCCGCCGCCAAAGAATGGGGCGACGCCCAAGCCCAAGCCCTGCATTTGATCCAGACCTTGGGTCTGCCGCAAAGTGTGTGGCATCAGCCGGTTAACCAGTTGTCGGTGGGCCAGCAGCAGCGCGTGGCGGCGGTGCGTGCCCTCATGGGCAGTCCGCGCTTGCTCATTGCCGATGAGCCCACCTCGGCTTTGGATGAGGCCAATCAGCTTGAATTTCTTGACCTGCTTTTGGACACCGCCCGCAGACAGGCTGCCAGCGTGGTCATGGTCAGCCACAACCCGCAGTTGGCACATCGCTTCGATCAGGTGTTTGCCATGCCTTTGCGGGGTCACGCATGATGTGGCTCAATTTGGCTTGGCGCAGTGCGTGGTCACGCAGGCAGGCGCTGGCCATGGTGATTGTGTCTGTCAGCGTGTCGGTGCTGATCTTGCTGAGTGTTCAACAACTTCGCGAGGACGCCAAACGCAGTTTCTCCAATGCCTTGAGCGGCGTGGACCTGATCGTGGGGCCGCGCGGCAGTGCCACCGAACTCATGCTCTACAGCGTGTTTCAAATTGGCCGGCCCTCGCGCAACATGGGCTACGAGGGCTACACCGCCTTGGCGCAATTGCCGCAGGTGCAGTGGGCGGTTCCCATACAACTGGGCGACAGCTATTTGGGTCATCCTGTGCTGGGCAGCACACCAGCGCTTTTCACCCGCTTCAAAAGCCAAGGTCAAGGTTTGCAGTGGGCCCAAGGGCGGGCGTTTGCAGACCCTCTCTCCACGCCTGAAGCTTTAAGCGAAGTGGTGTTGGGTGCCGAGGTGGCCAAGCGCTTTGGCCACAAGCTCAACGACAAATTGGTGCTCACCCACGGACAGTCCAGCGGCCTAGGGACCGAGCACGAAGACCACCCCATGACCGTGGTGGGCATCTTGGCGCCCACCGGTGCGCCCATAGACCGCAGCGTCATCGTCAGCTTGCAGGCTTTCGAGGCCATCCATGTCGGTTGGGGCATGGGCATTTCCCCCAGTGCGTTCAAGGCGGCCGGCGGGGCACAGCAGCCCTTGGATATCAAAGATTTGCAACCCTCAAGCTTGTCCGCCGTGTGGGTGGGTTTGCACAACCGTGCCGAGGTGTTCTCGGTGCGGCGCAAGATAGAAAGTTTGGAACGCGGCCAGTTGATGGCGGTCATGCCTGGCGTGGCGTTGGACGAGCTCTGGCAAATCGTGAAAGTGGTTGAAAACACGCTGTTGCTGGTGGGCATGCTTGTCGCGATAAGTGCCATGTTCAGCGTGGCGGCGGTGCTGCTGGTGGCGATGGCGGGGCGACGCAAAGAATTGGCCATTTTGCGGGCCATGGGTGCGGCGCCTTCGGCTTTGATGGGCTTTGTTTTGTTGGAATCGTTGTTGGTCTGTGTGGTGGGTATAGTTGCTGGTTACGTGTTGTGTCAAGCCATGTTGGTCGCCGGCCAAGGTGTCTTGCGCACCGAGTTTGGTGTGTTGGTGCAAGCAGGCTGGCCTGCGGCACAGGCTTGGTGGGCGTTGGCGGGCTTGTGTGGCGTGGCTTTGGTGGCCAGTTGGGTACCGGCTTGGCGTGCCTATCGTTTGTCTTTATCGGATGGTTTGCATCCCCCGTCGGTTTGAATGAGGAATTCGAAATGCAGCGTCAATTTTTATTCTATGTAGTGTCTTGCTGCCTCAGCGTTTCAGCTCTCTTGTCACCCGTGAGTCTGAGCGCTGAAACCCCGGGATACAACCTCATCGATTGGAACGACCTCATGCCCGAGCCTTGGGTCAAAGAGATGACCAAGGAAATGGCGGCGGTGGGTAAGTTGTCTAATTTGCAAGACAGCAGTGATGAAGCCAATAAGGTCATGGCTGCCATGCGGAAAAAATTTGACGAAGCTCCGATTGTCAAATCGCAACTCAACAAAAAAGTGCGGTTGCCAGGCTATGTCGTGCCATTGGATGCAGAGCGCAGCGAAAAGCGTGAGTTTTTGTTGGTTCCTTATTTTGGTGCATGTATCCACACGCCACCCCCCCCAGCCAATCAAATTGTGTTGATTCGACCCACGGCACAAAGCAAAATCAAGAAGTTACCGGAGTCCATGGACATTGTTTGGGTCGAGGGTGAGATCAAAGAGGGGCGGGTTGCGACCTCCCAAGGGGTCAGCGGTTATTTGCTAGAAGCTGTTTCTGTCGCCCCCTATGAGGTAAAACCGGTCAAACGCTGACTACAATGTTCCAATAAACTCAGAATCTGTGTACACCCTCAACGGCAATATTCTTTTTTACTAAACTATCCACTTCACTTCAAAGCGAGACTGACTTATGGCAACCAATATTGATCAATCCAACAATCTGGTGATTGGCAACGGCGTTACTTTCAAAGGGACTCTCAATGTGCCCAAGAAAGCCACCATTTACGGCACCGTTGACGGTGAGTTGACCGCGGAAGAAATTTTTATTGGACAGTCCGGAAAAATCACTGGCAAAGTCACTGCCCGCGCCATTGAAGTCGAAGGTGAGATGCACCAAGTTATTCACTGCCGTGACCATTTGCATATTCGCGCTACTGGCAAAGTCTCGGGCAAACTCGAATATTCGCAAATCCAAATTGAACGCGGCGGCGAGTTCCGTGGCGAAATGCAGCAAGTCGGTGCACCGCCCGTGTACCCCGCTGGCAGCAACCCCCCGCCTGCCAAGCCTGCCATGGCTGGACCTGCTGTCATCGCCGCGCCTGCCGCTGCTGGCGGCAACAACGCTAATTGAGGTCCTGCATTTAAGCCAAGATCGG
>Ga0209768_10001536_pt1 | contig 14769 bp, 19 predicted proteins | sample LauGreSBDMM110SD_3_FD_187564 | JGI IMG/M metagenome (GOLD analysis project Ga0209768, IMG submission 187564) | Freshwater lake microbial communities from Lake Michigan, USA - Sp13.BD.MM110.SD (SPAdes) (version 2) | ecosystem: Environmental > Aquatic > Freshwater > Lake | place: Lake Michigan... | reverse complement strand
TCTAAGCGTTCTATTAATTGATATGTTTCATTGAGTTCTCGCCCAGTATCAGATGTATAATATTCAACTTTATCATGTATATCAGGGTAATTATTTTTAATATATATTGCTAATGCAGCACTATCTTTTCCTCCAGAAATGCCTAAAACATGTCTTACTTTACTCATTTTAATAAATTTTTTAACAAATTATACAATGCTACTTTTTTTAATGTATCATCTGACGGTAATAATTTTGAAATTTTATTTTCAATATCTTTTAATTTATTTTCAAATTCTTTATTTTTTGGAATTCTTAGGGTGTACTTTTTCGCTTCTACTCCAAAAGAACTCAAGCTTATTCTTACTCCAGTTTCAGAAATTTCATCTTTGATATTTTCTGATAGTTCTAATAAATCATCTAATTCCTGTAATGCCTTTTTAATTTTTTCATAAATTAAATCTTCATCCTCATCTTTGATTTTATCTAAAGGTATTCCATATAAGATTTGAACAATTGAGTTGATCCATATATTTTTATCATCAATTTCAGAATCTATTCTTTGCAGTAGATTTTTTTGATTTGGCAACAAAAGATGCCTTTTTATATTTTTATATCTTCTTTGAATATATTTTTTATATTTAGAAAATTCAAGATCATTTTGACCAATTTCTTTATTGATAAAACTCTCAAATCTTGTAATTAAATTATCATAACTCGATCTTATTTCTCTTATTGATTGCTCTAATTTTAGAATATAATTTTGAAGTTCTTTTTTGTTTGATTTAATCTTCATTAAATTAAATCCAAGGGAAGCTGGAAATTCTTCGAAAAATGTTTTTTCTGGGTCTTTAGAATTTGAAATTGTACTTCTTATTGAGGCTGCTTCTGTACTTAATCTTTTTGTATTTTTTGAATACTCTGATAGATTTTTATAAAAAGTTAAAAATGGTTTTATTGTTTGCACAAATGTTGTATTTGTAAAACGAACTTTATCCTCCTGATTCAAAAATGATCTATAACTATTAAATATGTCTAATTTTACTCCATCAATGTCAAATGACTTAATCTCATATCTTTCAGGATTTCTTGTAATTAATTCTATAAATTCTTCGTTTATATTTGGGATATATCCATATTCATTAAAAAGTGCAAATTCATTTCTTTGGATAAATAAGTAGCTTGGAATCCAAAAATCTAAAAATCCCTGTTTTAATTTAAATGGCTTTTTTGAAAGTATATTATACAGTTCAGAGACTCTTCTTTTAGATGTTTTACAACTGTTTAGAAAATTATTTGACGCATCCCATATGTAGTGAATTTTATTTTTTTTATCTATAGTTTCATGTATAGTACTTACGTCTGTATTTAAGTCTATCCCATTATTTTTAAATAATGTTAAATAAATGGTTTTCTCGGGCGGAAATTTATCTTCAGGGAATGCTAGATTATTTTTATCCCAATTATTAACTAAAGCTTTAAAGAAGTTTCTTTTTGCGGTATGTATTGTGGGCGAAATCTTATGTTTATTTACTAATTCGTTATTAAAAATTGGCGTTTTATCATAAACTACCTTACATATTTTCGTCAATTCTTTATTAAAGAATTTTTTATTTTCAATAGTAATAGGACTACCATTGTGATACCATAAAATTAAATTTTGTTTAGAGCTATGATGGTTTAATATAATTTCATTAAGTTCATTTATATGATGATTAAATAAACTATTCAATTCTTTTACAGCCACTTTATCTTCAATATTTTCAGATATAACTTTCTTTATTTTTTCAATTTCAAATAGTGTTTCTTTAATCAAATTTGAATTTCCAAAAAAACCATATAGTGTTGTGCCTTTATTTTTTTCAGAATAGGCTCTTATAGATTCTTTATTTAATTTATCATTAAAAATTAAATTGATAAACCCGTCAATTTCATCAATAGGGGTTTCATCAATTGGCTGAGATGTTATTCTATATTCAAAAAGTCTTGGGGTACCTTTTTTGTATGTTTCTTCTTTAGCTATGATTGGAGGAAGTTGATAATACTTATTTACTAGAGTAGATATATCAGTAATTTGTGATGTTTTTTGACCTGCTTCTAATAGTGAAGTTTGTATGTCTAAATCAGTTCCTTCAAATAAAATATATCTTTTATTATATTCCCTGTAAATAATTATTTTCTTTGTTACCAGGCTTTCAATTATTTCTTTAGCATTTTTTATACCTAAGGATTTATTAGAATAGTTTATTACTAAATCTTTACCTAAACTTAGATTATTTTGACAAAATATATTCAATAATCCAATAATTTTGATAACTGATTTTGCGACTAGTATTTCTGATGTATATATATTATCAATTTTTTCTATTGAATTTTGAATTGATTTCCAATTTGAAAAGTCAGGATTATATTTAGAATTAAGAAAAGAATAAAAATTAAAGTACAGATAATCATACACATGAGATAGACTATAAAATCCTTTATTTTTAAAATTCTGTATTCCAAATTCATCTGTTGATTCTAAAAATGAAAATAACGATCTTTCATTTTGACCATATTTTTGAAGTGCAGATGTTATGACATTTGAAGAGAATAAATCTAATGGATATAAATTAGTAGATATTTCATCAATAAAATCTATATTAATTTGAAAACATTTTGATTTAATTACTAAATCATTTATATATTTTATATCCTTGTCATTTGTATTATCTTGATTTTTTAATCGTTTAGCTGCAAGATATAACAGTTGATCAACTGGTTCATTGAATGTTATTTCTCTAAACCTCCCTTTTATTTTTATCCACTCATTTTTTTGTGATGAGCTTACTGAATATGCATATTCTTCAAAATTTTGATGAACAGTTGTAATTAATATAATATTTAAATCTTCGTTATTTACGAATTCAGTTAATTGCTGAATAAAATATAATTCTTTTTCTGAATTATTTTTTGAAGCATATTCTAAAAATTTACCAAACTCATCAATCAATATTACTAGTAATGAATTTTTGCCTTTTATTGATGAGTATTTTATTTTTATGGAATTCAATAAAACCTTTATATTTCTTTCTTTATTTGGTATTTCTAATTCATTACACATGCTGTCAAATAATGATCCATATTCACCTATTATGGCAATAACATCATTTTTTTGATTTTGTAATATATTTAAATCAAATATTGATTTTTCGTTTTTAAGGCTTGTTTGTAAAGCCCACAAAAAAGAAGATTTACCTGTTCCGTATGATCCAATTATATTAAATGATCTTAGACCCTTTTTAAAATCATTAGCTATTAACTTAACAGTTTTAATAGCATTTTGCGTACGTATGTAATTTATATCCTTCCCGCTGTCTCGAATTATATTTACTGATGTATTAATTTTTCTTGCCATAATATTTTTCTAAAACCGTTGAAGGTTTGATTCTCTTTTTAAACTGTAGTTCTTTAATTCCGGCATAGTCACTATAAATTATACTTTTTTCATTTTTTACAATCTCTTCAATTTTATTAACTAGACCTAATCTATTAATTGCAAAAACAGAACCGACATTATTATAGTCACTTTCTATTTTATTAAAATTTATTGATGATTCAAATCCACCTGTTTCTAAAATACAGAATAGGATTACTTCACTAGGTATATTTATTTTTTCACTATTTTCAATAACCAATATTTCTTCACCTTTAATTCCAATATTATTAATCAAATTTAAATCTGTTAATAAACCTGAATAATTGTCTTCTTTATCTTTTGTTTGAGATTCTGATCTAATGTATAATTTAGACATCACAGAGAAGTCATCTAAAATTGTATTCTCTTTAGGTTCTTTTATTGAATTCTCGACACATTTTCTAATCACAAATTTTACATAACTTTCTTTTGTGAACTCAATCTTCTCTTTTCTAAATTCATTAAAAAGTAAACTATATGTTGATGAAAAATTATTTACTACAAGTTTATAATGTAATATCCATAATGTACCTTCATCTTCTAAATAAGGATCAAAACCATCATCAGCTAAGATTAAATGCCCAAATTCAGTGATATTGTCATTATCATCTATAATGTCAAATGATCTCATCCAGAATCTTATTGATGAAACCATGTTTTTACCTACTCCAAGAAATACAACAGAATCTAAATCCTTAAACTTCTTTTTACTTTTTAAAAAGTCGTAACCCTTTTTTAACCATAAATTTCGACATTGAAAAGTTTCATGACCAGTCAGTACTAAATTCTTATCTAAAGTTGTTAATTGCGAATTCAATTTTATATTTTTTTTCAAATTTAATGAATTAAAGATATAACTAGAAATCTTAATTAATTTAAATCTTAGATTTTTTATTTAATTTTAAATACTTGTAAATAAATTATTAATAAATATGTAAATAATATAATATTAATTAGCAATTCAAATATTAATCCACTTAAAAAAGCCTAATTCACCATTATTTTCAATTATATTTAACTATAATAATTATTTTAAAAATGTCTCCTTTCTTACCTAATCAACTTTATAAAAGGTCATTGATCCATGATTAATGCACAATACTTGAACGCAATTGTAAGATTAGCAATACTATAAAAACTCAACCTCCCCAAGTAACCCTTTAGCAAACCTCTTTGCTGGTACCAAACTATAAACTTTTGTTTTTAGAATATACTCTCCAGACTTTTTATCCTTCTTTGTGTAAGGGATAGTCATTGGATATTCATCTTTTAAGAATAACCATGCTCTAAGGCTCATTTTCATCACTAGTTCATATGATTTCTCTTTTTCACCAAATCCAAACACATCTGGTTTAACATCCTCGTGTTTAGATTCATTTGTCATTTTTTGACTTTTAACTTGTACATCTGTTATACGTTCTAAGTTGAAAACTCTCATTACCAGAGGCTATTTCATATGCAACCAGTGATGTATAATTGTCTGTAAACTTGATTGGTTCAACTTGTCTGTCACTTATTTGTTGACTATTTGCGGAGTAATATTTTTTAAGTACAATTACTTTTCTTTCCTGTATTCCTTTTGTAACCTTTTCTACTATGTTACTCAAATGGACTTTGAGCAAATTGTTACCTGCCAGTGCCGCCTCATTATTCAAGGATAGTTTTTGAATAATACTATCTTTTAAAGGACTACTCTTTGCAACAACTTTTATTGATTCTTGGATTAGTTTGATTTCATCAGCAGTAAACATCTGTTTAATATCCAAAATCTCATTATCAATATAAACTTTATGATTTGTGTCTTTTTCTACATTGAAACCAACAGCTTTTAATAAATCAAGGTATCTATAAACGGTTCGTTCGGTACTACCAATCAACTTGGCTATAGTCTTCATGGTCTTTGCAGGACTTGCCTGTAAAACTGATATTAGTTGTAGTAATCTCAGTAGTTTATTCTGGTTATGCATGTAATCATAAATTTAAGACAAGTAAGGACAAAATATTATTATATTTTATAATCCGACCCAAGTTGACGCAATTTAAGTCGTACTTCAACTATTCAAACGAATACAGCTCCCTTTATAGATTATTTTGCTTTTGGGAAGGTGAATCAGTTTAAGGCGGTCGAAATATATTGTGCATATCAGACTAAATAATAAAATTAACATGCCAACATAATGGAGTCCAGTTGCCATTCAAACGGGGGAGTATTCCGAAAATCCTTAAGAGTAAGAATAATTAAACAAATTAAAACAATGAAAAAACACAAATTGAAATTAGGAGTCTTTTTAATCTTTGCACCATTATTTATTACAAGCTGTGCTACAATTTTTGGAAAGAGTTCTTATCCTGTATCAATTAACACTAATCCAAATGCTGCTAATTTAAGTATTACTAATAAAAAAGGCAAAGAGGTTTACAAGGGACAAAGCCCAGCAACTGTTATATTAAAGTCAGGAGCAGGTTTCTTTTCTAAGGCAGAGTATCAGGTTAAAATTTCTGCTAATGGTTATGCTGAGCAAATAATACCAGTTAATTACAAGTTAAATGGTTGGTATTTTGGCAATTTATTAATTGGTGGATTCTTAGGTATGTTAATTATTGACCCTGCAACAGGTGCAATGTGGAAATTAGACACACCTCCAATCAATGTAACTTTAAGTAAACCAACAGCATTAGTAGAGCCAACATTGCAAATTTTAGATGTAAACACTGTAAGTGCAAATGTAAAAGCAAGAATGGTTAGAATTAACTAATGGTCTTCAAAAAAGAAAATGATTAATATTGAGACAGTCCTTAATTGGATTGTTTCAATGTTATTTTTTATAGATTAGTCAAAACATTATATGAGTAAATACGGTTTTTCTTTCGTAGTCGGAATATATTTTTGGATGAGAACGATGCTGAATAGTTAAATTGTCTGTACTATCACATATTTCGCATTTTTCTTTAAGAATTTTGGCTCGTCTTTCTTTCCAATCTTTTGTGTGCCACGGCCGTTGTCCTTCTCGGTAATCCTTCCAATATAATTCCTTGGCAAGTTCTAATGAAATTTCTCCATTAGTCAACTTTTCCCTTAATTCGATACGTTCGTTATACGTCAATTTACTTCAATCATTTTGATTTAATTATTTACAAATCAAAACATTTAATATATTCGAGCTACCATTCTTTTTTCTGCGTCAAAGTTCCATTGTACCTGCCACGCTCTACCGTCTATTTGGTCAAGTAAAATGAAGTTAAATGTGTTTGTTGTAGGATAAAGAAAAAATCTTCCATTCTTTTCTTCATCTTTTGTTACCAGTGAAATGTCAGATAGTTTAGTCTCAAATTTATTGTCTTTTAGGCTCCATTGGACTTGCCACATTTGTCCATTTCTCGTATTTAATTTGATAAAATTATACGTATTATTTGTAGCAAAGAGCCGATAAACGACAGTGCTATCCGTAGAAATATTTTGAATAGGAGGTTGGGATGTGCTTTGAGCAAATGTTAGCATTGTCGTTAATGTAAAAATCGATGTCAAAAAAAATGTTCTCATATAATTCATTGTTATTTATGTTTGTTTCAGGCGTAGTGTTGATGTATGCTGAGCGCTAACGTTTTGCAGCTACAAGAAGTTGGCGATTTCGGAAACGAAAACTTTTTGCTAGCACTGAACTTGATACGAAGCACAAAGTTTCATTTAACCACTGAACCGCCAATTTCTTGTAGGTGCTGTTAGTGGCTGCCTTTCCTTTGTCACAATGGTAAATCATCGTGTTCTTCTGCTTTATTTTCGTTTGAAAGTGTTGCATTAATTACATAGTCAAAGTCTGCAGTTCCGTCACAAACTGAACAAGACCTAAAATTTAGCCTTTCTAATAATTGTCCTTCAAAAGATAAGTCCGGATTATATTTCACTCTGTAATATTGTATCAGAAGTTCCTTGATTGGTTTTTTAAATTTGGTGTCATAATCTAAAAGAAACGCTCTCAATTCGTCATCAGATAATTCTGTGTCGTTATTGTCAATATTACCTTTTCTATAAGCAAGAAATGTTAATTTTTGAAATCTTCTTATTATTGGCTGTTTGTCAGTATTGGTAACAAAATATCTACCTGCTTCACTAATAACTTTGTCTATTTCTATTTCCAGTTGAGCAAGGTTCAAGTTGTCAATACTTTCGACTCCCGAATTATCTCTTTCAACTTCATTTACATTTCTTTGAACGTTCCACCGAATGTCAAGCTTTTTTAAAAAACCTTCTGTATCAGCATTGAATAACTCAAAATTTTCTTTAAACCAAGCTCTAAAAACAGCTACTTGTTGCTTTTCAAGATTTTCAATTTCTTCCGTTGTTTTCCCTTCTTTTTCTGCTTTCTCTTTAACTCTTGCTCGTATTTCAAATGGAACTTCAAAATTCTTAAATTTTGAAGTCAAGCGTTCACAAGATTTATTTGAATGATACGAAGGTGGTTGTTCACTTTCATATACATAATGAAATGTATCTTTGTTAACTACTGGATGATAAACTTCAATGGCAAATTTTTCTGGTTCTTTCAATAATGATTGCATTAATAACAAATACTTAGTTTCCCATTTACTTAAAAAGTAAATAGGTTTCTTGTAAACATCACCTGCAATATCAGGAATGTCTTTAAGGTTTATCTTTCTTAAAATTCTCTTTGAGTTTGATTTTGTTATATATGCCATTTCAGTTGTTGTTTGTTAAGTTTGCCACTAACGGTTTGTAGCTTGGCGAAGAAGCCGATTTACTTGCACTAAACTGTCTAACCGCACAAATATAAATTAAAAGCACTAAACTGAATGGCAAATGCAAAAAAAATGTTGCGCGGAGCGCACCTTTAAAAAAAATGCATTTGCAACTTGCACGAACTCGGCTTTTTTGCCAAGGTACTGTTAGTTGCATGTGCACCTTCAATATTCAATTCGATGCACTTAGAATTTGTTTCTCTGCTTAGTGTCTATTTATTAAAATTTCAGAGCATTTAGTTATAGCAAATTAAATTGTCTAAAATGATGTGCAAAATGTTTATTATGAAATATTATCCATTCACGTTTGTCAAGTTTACCCATTGTCGGATTTATAGGTTCTATTTCTCCATTTTCTAAAAAATAGTTGTCAAAATGGTCTACTTCGTTAAGCAATTCTCTAACAGCTACATTTAGGTCTGGAAATATAAGTTTTGGCAAATCGTCTCCTAGCATAGGAGCTTTAAATCCAATTGGTAATTCATTGTCTGAATATATAAATTTCTCTTTTATTAATTCTGCTTTGTCAAGTGGGAGATAAAGTTTTTGAGGAAGTTTGCCATTAGAAAACATAATTGCAAAGGTCAAATGTTCTACCATATGCTGCGCGGTCATTTTTCCAAATTTTGGAACGCTTTCACTTTTCAAATTATTAAGAAGTGCTATTATGTCTTTTCTATTATTAATGTCAACCATTTTTATGTAGTTCAGTAAATGTTTATGTCTAAATTTAGTTTCGGTCTCAGTCGTCTACATGCATTGCAACTAACGGTTTCGGGCTTGGCGAAGGTGGCGATTTTCACCACAAATGTTGATGCAGAGAATCAAACTTTGATTAACCAAAAATGTGTCTGCGGAGCACTGAACCGCCACTTTTGCCAAACCCGTGTTATGCCTTCGTGCTTCTCTTTCTGTCAGTCGGTTAAGCATATTTTAGTCTATTATTTTTCAAGTCAAGGACAACTTTAAAGTTATTAAAAAAGTCAAAACCAATGATACCGTCTGTCCCACCCAACATTAATGTCATTTGTAATAATGTCGGAAGGTTTCCATACTTTACATTGAAGTTGTTATCTCCAAAACTTGTTGAAATGTCAAAACATTCTGTTTCAAATTTTCCTACTCCTGGATAGAAGTCTTCGTCTGTTCCAATACTTTCATAATTGCTTGTAATGCTGCCTGATAAATATGAAAGTTTGGCTCCTGTGTCTAAAAACAATTTTAGTTTTTGATTGTCAATTAATAGTTCAATAATTGGTATGCCCATAAAATTTGAAATTCCAATTTCATTTCCATCCAAAGCAATTGCTTCTTTATTAAACTCAATAATTTCATTTTTATAGTCAAAAAGGATTTTGTAATCCGATAATATGTCTGCCCCAAGTAAAGTCGTTATTTCTGTTCCAAGCATTTCTGAAATTTTTGAAACAGTCAAACCCATATAGTTTGTGCTACAATTGTAATTTTCAGAAAAGAATGTCAAAACACTCGAAGCGTGAATTGTCGAAGGTGCTCCCGTGTCAATTAATATTATGTTTTGACCGTCATTTATAATCGGGTGTCCTTTGAATAATGTTATTTGGAATTGCTTCATTGTCTTTTGTATAGCTTGTATGTTGAACCCGTTGAGTTAAATTGAGGAAAACTTTGTAATGTGTCTATGAAACCATTTTCCATTAGTAATTTGTCAAGAGTGCTTAATGTCCAATATCTAATTTTAAATTCATCTTCATAGCTAAATTCTTGTTCATTAAAAAGTCCACTACATTTTTCCATATATGTATAAGTGTCATTTTCGTTGTTGGTTTTTAATTCAACAATTCGTCTAAATTTTTCGGTTTGGATATTTGTTAAACGACCTGCATTAAAGAAAACCATATTTGGCAAATCAAAAAAGAAATGTCCGTTTGGATTAATATGCTTGCAAATGTTCGTAATGCTTTTTGAAAGTTCAATTTCTGTAATTGAATAACTCAATACTGTGAAAAGTGCGATTGCTAATTCTGCTTTGCCATTCTCATATTCAGAAATGGAACAGTTATGAATTTTCATTTCGAGATTATATTCGTTTGATTTTCTTTTGAAATCATTTACCATTCCGCTACTTTTCTCAACTGCAATTACTGAATAGCCTTTTTCAGTCAATGGAAATGATAGTCTGCCCGTTCCTGCTCCAAAGTCAAGTATTGTCCCTTTGGGTAAAATTTGATTTATTACGTTCAGGGTTTCTGTTGTCAGATTGTCGTAAAAACTTCCAAAAGTCTGTTCGTAAACAAAGTCATAATATGTTCCCCAATTGTCGTGTGGTTGTTTCATTGTCGTTTGTCTTTTAGCATGAGGCATAACGGTTTACGTGTAGGCGATGTTGCCTTGTGTTGCGCCTGCGGCAAGGCAATATTGCTTACATCCTGTTATGGGTTGGTGCAAAAATTATTGCCTGATTTCCATGGGATTTGTTGTTTTTGTTATGCCTTTAATTACCTTTCCTTTTGCATCACAAAATTTGCAAAAGCCCGGTTTCCAATCGTTTAATTTATTAAATCTAACAATATCATGATTATCGACAAAGCCTTTCCCTAAACAAAGTGGGCAAATCATCTCATTTTCAATCTTTTCTATTTTATCATAAATATCTACAATTTTATGAGTGCCAAGAAAAACTCTTAACAAGTAAACTATCCCACAAAAAGCTAAAACAGCTAATCCTCCTAATATTAATACTTCCATATTTCTTTTTTATCACATATTCAATATACTATTCATCCTCTGTATTTTCCTCGTTTAATTTATCTTTTATTTTCTTCCATAAACCATCTATCTTATGCTCCATGTTTATCCATGATTCACAGCTTGAAAATATTTTTTTATTTTTAGGATAAAAAACTATTGAGAGAGGTCTTACACCTTGTTCTCGACAAAATTTATATCGATCATCTTTCTTTAACTTCTTTTTAGTTTTTCTCATGGCCAAACCTTTCTTAATTACCCCCATATCACTAAAAATAATTTTATCGTACTCCTGATATAATTCGTAAGTTAAATCTGCACAATCACATGTTGTATATTTCTTACCACAACCTGTTAAAACCAAAGAAACAAGTAGTATTCCACTGAAAATTATAGTTATTTTTTTCATTTTCTTTTAATTTAAATTTTGTTCCTACTCATTTGGCTTTTCGGTGGCACCCCGTTTTTTTTGAGTGGTTGCTGGACTCCACTTCGTTTGGTTTTAACTGCATTTATGTGTCAATTTTCCGCTTTTAAGAATATCTTCAGTCCAAATTGCCTTACTTTCGCATTTTGGGCAACAAAAATTATCCTTCCCAGATTTGCCACAATTTTCGCATGTTGGAATCCATTCAATTTTCTGAAGACCGAACATGACTTTCCAATTGAAAGCTTGTTTTGCACTCTGTTTCATTGATTGTTTTGCCATATTTCCAAATCCGAGAATTTCCCCGCAGCCTATACATTTTATACTTACGTCCATTGGTTTTATTTTTAACTGTCCTACTCGTTTGGCTTTTCGGTGTCGCCCCGTTTTTTAAGTGGTTGCTGGTCTCCACTTTTGTTTTTTAATTTTGCAAAATATCTTTTAGGAACTATCAAAGTTTTCCTTTGGCGGTTCTCTTGTCTGTCGTTTTCCGTTTGGTTGTCTTTTCATAAACTTGCCCATAACGTTTCGCGTGCAGGCGATCGTAACCCTGTGTTGCGCCTGCGGCAGGGTTATGGCGCTTGCACGCTGTTATGGGGTGTTAATATTATTGGGTATATGTATGTCTATATCCACGTGTGTCAAAATGAATCATGTGTTTTGTGAAATAATCATTTTTATCGAGAAAATAATCCCCAAAACCTCCAATTAATTGTGGATGTTCTTTTTCCACAACTTTGTTTGCTTGTTCAATAATGGATATGTCTTCCTTATTAAATAAATTATCACCATTAATATCAAAAACATAAACATCGATTGCCTTGCCTTTTAAATGCCATGAGGGGCTTTTTTTGTTTTTTGCGCTATTGGGTAATAGGTCATTAAAAAATGAAAGTCGTTTTTGAGATATAATTATCCAGCGTGTCTTATATCCTTTTGAATTTAATTCGAGTTTTATCAACTCTAATTTTCTTGTGATTTCTTTATCCGCTCCAATTAGCCCCCCTATATACATTAAAAAATACCCAAGGATATAGAAAGTAACAAAAAAGCCGGCTATCCCTATTTTAGAAAATTTAATTCCGCATTTTTTTTTATATAAATAGATTGTTATAGTAAGTAATAAGGCAAAGCAAAAAGCGCCAAAAAGGCCAGCAAATAAAAATCCAAAAATGAGCGAACTAATTATACCTGTAATTAAAATCGTTAGTTTCATTGTAAAAATTGTTTAGTTATTAATACCCCATAACGGTTTGCGTGTAGGCGATGTTGCCTTGTGTTGCGCCTGCGGCAAGGCAATATTGCTTACACGCTGTTATGGGCTGGTTGAGTTTTTTTTTTGAATATATGGTTTATGGCAATCATGTTCTTGTTTATTGAATAACTTATATGGTAATATTTGACAAAACTAATGCATGGTCGGAAAAATGATTATTTTCATTATCTGAAAAGAACTCCCCGCCTGGAGAGTGTGGGAGTAAAAGGGATAATATTTCTGGATATATTTTAGTGTTATTTCCAAAAATATTTAAACCTACAATATAATCTAGCTTTTCAGCATTATTTGTTTTTACGTTTCGCGCTGTGAATTGAATAGATTCAGTTAACTCCTTATAGCCTTTCTCTGACTTAAATAATTTACTGAAGAAATAATTGAAATTATTATTCTCAGGACCATCTGTATTAAAATCCCCGGCGATTAGCAGTGGAAAGGCACCTTCAATTAGAGAAGTATAAAAATTATCAAATTTTTCAGCCTTACCCCCAGGAGCATGTAAATTGACAAAACTAATTATTTCATTTGACTCACTTTTTTTAAGCCACAAATTAAAAATGCCTGCTTCTTTAAAGTTTACCGGCTGTACATTATTCGGTTTCATTGAATCTTGTTTCCATGCTATTGCAAGTCCTGAACTCCAACACTCACCAAAACTAATAGCATAGCCCAATTTAACAATGTACAATTCTAAATATTCTCGCCACATCATGTCAACTTCTTGTAAAAGCATCACATCTGGCATTAAATTAGAAATTTGAAGATAGAATCTTTCCGATCTTTTAGAGAAATCAACCAAGGCTACTTTGCCATACTTTCGATAGGGCTTTTCTGCAAGAAGATTAATTGTAATTACTTTTATCATAAATTAATTCGATTTATTTAATTCCATATTCTCTTATATAATCAATTAGCTCTCTATCTTTTAAAAAATCAATTACTGCAATTTCATAACCACTTCCTCCTCCTCGAAGTGGTGTATTTTCACCCCATTCTTCTAAACAATCTTTATCAAGATATTCTTCATCTTTTTGAAAGGAATCCTGCGATATGTAAACTCCATATAATTTTTTATCCCCATCATACGGATCTTTATCCCATAACACGAATAAAAAATAATTTTGATACTTTTCTAAAATAAGTTCAAAGTTTTTATCATCTTTAATTAATTCAGTTAATTCATTAGTGTCATCAAAATATTTTTTTTCCATTTTTCAATCATTTAATTTTCTAAATATTTATAAAAATTATCTAAGTTTTTTTGGCAGCATTCTCGATAGTTGTGTCGTATTAACTTGCCCATAACTAGCTTATAGGCGAAACAAACTTTCGCTTATCACCCCAAAATTAGGTAGATTGGCGAAGGTTTGTTTCGCATTATGTATATTTCAAACATATTTCTTTTTTTCTTACAAATCATCAAATGGGCTTTTTATTTGTTGAGTGCTTTTTGTACTCACGTGGGTATATATTTCAGTCGTCTTGCTGCTACTATGTCCCAATAATTCTTGTATGTATCTTAAATCAGTAACGCTTTCTAATAAATGTGTCGCATAGCTATGCCGGAGCCAGTGTAAAGTTGCTGGTTTTGTAATTCCAGTTTTTTGCAATGCTTGTTTTAATATGAGTTGTAAACTTCTAGCATCATAAGGTAATCCAATATTTTGCCCTTCAAACAAATAGGTTTTAGGCTTAAATATTTTATAATATTCTCGAAGCATTTCTAATATAAATGGACTTAAGGGCACAATTCTGTCTTTGTCCATAATAACCGCCGTTATTTATTTTACAATGTATGATAAAAATATTACAAGTGCGAGAAAAACACCTCTTTTAATTTTGGTAAGGGTTGGTATTTTTTTGTCCTAGAGAGATTAGATGAAGTAGTAAAAAAGCTGCCTAAAGGAGGTTGGCTTTGGTTTATGTACCCTAAGGTACGGAATTTGACAATTGGTTCCTTTCACTAGGTAAAGGCGCTGTTACCAGTAGTATTTTTCTGTCGTGTGTGACCACCCACTGTCCTCTGAATTATTTGTCAAGAAAGTGTCTGAGAAACTCCATTTATTTTTATAGAATTTTCAGATATTTCTAAAATTTGTTCAGTATTTGTTTCTTGCACCTTATGCAGAAGTGGTAAATAAAGTTTGG
>Ga0209768_10001526_pt1 | contig 14792 bp, 11 predicted proteins | sample LauGreSBDMM110SD_3_FD_187564 | JGI IMG/M metagenome (GOLD analysis project Ga0209768, IMG submission 187564) | Freshwater lake microbial communities from Lake Michigan, USA - Sp13.BD.MM110.SD (SPAdes) (version 2) | ecosystem: Environmental > Aquatic > Freshwater > Lake | place: Lake Michigan... | reverse complement strand
TTATAATTATTTACAAGATAAATAAACCAACTGTCTTTAATGGCTTCATCTTGTTGAGGCAAAGAATAAATAATTCTATCTGGATAATATGTATAACATAACTTAGCTATATTAGGATCATAGTATCTTGATTGAATGCTTCCTGAAGAAAAGTATTGATTATAAAGTTTTGAGACACTTAATGAATAATCATAAACATATTCACTAAGTATACCCATGACTTCAGGATTCATATTAAACATTGTTTCATAATCCGTATATCTATATGGATCATAATGCTTACCTCCTGTTCTTATGCTTTGTTTTCTAAAATCAATAAGAACTTCAGACTCTACAAAGAAATCTCTTATACCTGAATTAGCAAGATAAAAATATGCTTCTCTTACAGAAAAAAGACCTCTATAAGTATTTTTAAATAAACTTAAATTAGGAAGTGAAATACCAATACCTAGATCTTTGTCATTTTTATAATTATATCTTCGTAAATTACTTACATAGTAATCTAAATTATATGCAGTTCCTGGCCATGCTCCAATTCCTGGTACTGATGGGAAACCACTAAATAATTCACTTATATTATTTACATCATATGTAATACTATTTACAGAAAATCTTGCATTTGGAATCATACTTCTTAAGAAGTAATTATATTCAAATCCATCAGGCTGCCCATATAACCAATCAAAATAAAACATCATATTATTTTTTTCAGTATACCTGTTTATATACGTATCTCCTCCAAAAAATATAGGTGTGTTTACAATAGTTCTAAAATTATATGAAATATTATCTATAGGACATGTCCAATTTGGAGTAGCAATATTATAATCAGATAATCTTTGTTCACATGGGGTAATTACAATTTGAAACTCACTTCCTAATTGACCATATTGGTTTCTTACTCTTCCTTTTAGTCCACCATAATGACTTGCAATCTTAGTACTAAATGGTGTAGTAAAATCATTACCATTAAAGTTTGGTAAATTAGTATTAATAAATCCTGGATCAGAACTGTTTTGAACAACTGTACCTAAAGTAACTAATGATTTATCAGTAAAACCTGTAGTAATTAGATTAGGCCCAATAGTAACACCATCAGGATAAGCTAAGTTAAAGTATGGTCCAGACTCTGTTCTTACTACAACGGCATCTGATCTTTTTAAATTATTTATTGTATAATTTATAAATGAACCTGTATTGTTTTGATAAGTTGATACTTCTTGAATATTGTCTCTCATATAAAAACTATCTTCAATACTAAATCTATTTAAATTACTTATAGATAATTTAACCATATTACTATAATAACCATGACTTATTTGTTGTAATGCATATTGTTTATAACTAGTCATTAAATAGAATAACTTAAGTGCTATGTCTGCTCCTTCAGAAAAGTAAAAAGATATTTGATTAAGTGCACCAAGACTTCTTTGCAGAGGATTTAAGTATGCAAAGTCAGGAAGTATAATACTACCTTCTATAGTTGCTGGAGTAACTGCTCCTGAAGCTGCTGCAGTATTAATTGCACCTAGTAACGCGTTTTCTGCAGTTGCAAGATTAGTATTTGAATATCCACCTGTTGGAGAAAGTATTGTAAGAGCATCAGCAATACTACCACCTCCAATAGTATAATAACCATTCCAGAATGTATTATAAACTCCAGCTGCACCTGCCAGAGTAGCATTTGCTGAAATTTGTGCAGCCAAAGCTGCATCAGCTGGACCAGTACTTGCTGCACTAGTAAGCGCACCACCAGATATTCTTGTTTGGTTTTGAGTTCTTTTACCTACCAACGATAATATTGCTTCAGTTAAACCAGCAAGAAGAATTGGTATTACTACACCATCAGAAAGAAGTTTCCATTTTGGATGACCGTCAGGTTCTTTAAATTGCATGTCAGCAAAACCATTTAGTGTTCCATAAATTTTAAATTCTGTAGTAGAAAGAAATGGAGTTCTAAACATTGTATCTGGAGAATGAAAAGTAAATACATCTGTTGGAATATCTTGATTTTTAACATCATTACTATTATCCATATTTTTAATATAGGGATCATTATATAGATAATTATGAAAATTACTATTTGTCGTTGAACCAATTGGTTTAATTGTATTATAAGGATAATTGGCATATAAACCAGTTCTGTTTTGAGACAAAGAACCAGTTAATTTAAAAGTTCTAAAATTATTTACCATTCCTTTAGCAATAATTGTTTTATTACCTTCTCTAGATCCTCTTAGAATTTCATAACCAGCAATACCAGGAATGTCAATTCCATTTTGATCTTTGGGTAAAATAATATTACCAAAAAATACACCCATTAATCTTATATTATGATTATTGCCTGTAATAGCAGAATTAGGATTTGGTGAAAAATGTAAGGCATTTGTTGTTGCACTATTATTTATAAAGTTTTCTGGAAATTTATGATGCCTTATTTGTTTACCACAAAGATCATAAAGACCTTCTGTTTGTCCAAGTGGAATTTGAGCTGCTGGACCAGTCCAACAGTAATGACTTGGATTCCATATATCTGGTCTATTGTCTGGATAAAATTCTGTAGACTCCCAATAACCCATTGGACCATTAGCTAATAATATACCACCATCATCTAATACCCATTGTCCATTTACTAATGTAGCGTCAGGAAGTGTAGAGGGTAAAACACCTAGCGTGGCTGTATTATATACTTCAAAAACAGAATCATCTATTGCTAAAGCATTTTTATCATGAGTAACAAGAAAATTATCATTTTCAAGCATTGATATACCACCTGGAACTTGAAACATAACGGGTGGTCTTCCGGGAATATGATAAGATGCAGACTTATCTCCTGTGTCATAAACCCATCTTATATAAAAAGTATAAACTTCATCTCTTAAGTAATTTGTTTTATTACCTCCTTTCATATAATAATTATCTGGATATTGCACACTTGCCCAACTTGTCTTAATTAAATTTGCAAGTGGTTGATAATTAAAATCAAATTTAGATTTAGGTCCTACCCTTAGTAAATAATTATTTACATCAGTTATTTGATCTGATGTTTCAAATACAGGTGTTTGTATTGGTAATTGTTCTAATGGAATTTTTACATTGCTTGGATTAATTTGATCTATTGCTATTGTAGTTGTTGACGTAGAATATATACCCATTTCTGTTGCAACTGTTTGTTGATTTGTTGCTTCTACAATTACTAATAAAAATTCATCAAAATTTTCTGAGTCAGCATTTACATTAATAGTTAATGAACCTTCTAAATCATTTACATTGTAAATAAATTGAAAATTACTTTGAGAGAAAAAATCAGTAACTTTTTGTCCTTTTATGGTATAAGCAATAAGAACAAAATATGTTCCATTAGCAAGAGTTCCACCTGACTGTCCCAATATTAAATTAAGACATGGTGTCTCCATTAATCTTGCAAGTCTTGTTTTTGGACAATCTAATATATTATCATCAACACATGCTATACACGGCACAGCTGGAGTACAATTTTGAATCCATTGAACTCCTGGCCAAAGTATTTGATTACCTAAACTATCTACATAATAGTTAACAGTTGTTGGATTTGCAATCGGAGTTCCTAACCAACTATATACTGCAGGATCTGGCCAAGTTTTAGGATCACCTACATTTAAATATCTATCTGGATTAAATCCATCAGCCCAATATACTTGCCAAGAACAATCTTCTTTTTCTCTTGATGCTCCTGAAATTAAATATCTTTTATCAAAATTTAAACATGAGTCTTGTACAATTTCTCTATAACTACAAATGTCTTCTTCAAAAAGACCAATCTCAGAACTAATTCTTTGACCAGTTATAGAATGTCCTGCTGTAAAAATTATCCATTTATCTGAAAATAAATAAATTGCTCCAATGATATATCTGTTAGTTGCTGCACCTGGCATTGTACTTCCAGTAGTTCCACATAAAAAATTTGAAGCTTCATTAGATAATGTACCTACGTCACCTTCAATACTATTATTTACTGCATTAATAGCATGAGTCCACATTCCTTCAGAAACAAATGATGGATCTGAATCTTTATTTAATCCTTTAAGAAAAGAATTAGTTAAAATTTTACTTGTATCTTGAATAGGATTTTTTGGCATGATTAAATAACTCTATTTGTATTTGCAGAAAAATTATTAGGTGAGTGACTCATAAACATATAATAATATTTACCATACATAGCTTTTCTATTGGCTTGCCACATTTCTTTTAATTCTCTAAAATTAGGAGTATTAACAAGACTTAAAGCATTATTTCTTGCAGCTTTTAATCTTTGTTCTACAAGTTGCATTCTTTGAGATACATCTTCACCATTTAAAAATAAGTTTTCAAAAATTCTAGATTTTAATGCATACTCATAATATTCATTTAAAAGATCATGATCCGGAACCATTAATAATCCTTCATCATTTAACATCTCACCTTGATAATTTAGATAAACTTTTCCTGTTTGAAATGTAGTAAATAAAAATCCACCTTTTATCCAACCTTCATTTGAAGTATTATAATAAAGGTTTGGGCAGTCACAATCTATTTCTTGACTAGCTTTCATCCTTAATGGTATAAGGTTATTATAAACTCTTGTTTCACCACTACCTCCTACAACTTGTATAAGTTCATATTTGTCTCCCTTACAGTTCATAAAAACTCTTGGAGGTATACAAGTATCACCATAAGGGTTTAAAGGGTCATGAGCTACTGGAATTGGATTTACAATAGGAAAATTAAGATCACATCCTGCAGTATGATTACAAGGATTAGAATTACATGTTCTACAGTTAACTGTAATAGGAGAACATACATCTACAGTAGAAGGAACTTCTACATATGGAATTTCTTGAATATTTGTTCCCCCAATATTATAACCAACATGTTGAACATGCTCTCCACAAATAAATGCATAATTAAATGTATAAAAATCATCTGGAAGTTTTACTCTACCATGACATACTTCTAAGATAATTTCTTTTTGTTGATTTATTCTTAAACCTAAATCATAGTTAATTTTTTTTACTAGTTTAATTAATTGCTGAGGCTCTATCATATTCTCTAAAGCAAATGTGTTTAGATCAACAGTAACATCTTCCAGCAACTGGTCAAATGTTCTATATTTAAGTGTATAATTAAAATCCATTATCTAAGAGTATTTTGACTATCATCAGCACCATCTGAAGGAACTTGCATAGACATTGTTAATTCTTTAATTACAAATTGTTCTATTTCAGAAAATAAATATTCTGGAAAAAGTAAAGGGTCATCTTGTCTTATTAAACAAGGATCAGTATCACAAGTATCTAGTTTGCCTTCAAATATAGCTTCCATTCTTATTGCTTCCCAATCTATATTTGGTGCATAAATATAACCATTTAAATACCAAAAGTATTTTCTTGTATTATATTTCCATGTGGTTGTTCTAGTCATTGATACCCAAGTGCCTGGGTCTGTTCTAAACATCTCTATAGAACCATCTATTGAAGATGTAGTACGTATAACAGGTCCCATAGCTCCATCAAGAATTGTTGGTAGTTTATCTTTTGATCTTTTAAAATAACAACCTGAAAAAACACCAATGCAACCAGCCTCTACTTTATCTACATCTATCATTTCAATATAAGGCAATACTTTAAATATTGAACTAATTTTCATCAACTTAAATTGATTATCTTCTCTCTTTAAAAGAGTTTGTCCATATTTAATCAATGAGGAATAAATTACTCTATCAGTTAAAAAAGGATCTTCTTTAACTGCTTTTAAAGTATTTCTAACTCTTGATATTGCATCACCTATTGTTGTCATATATCAAATTCATTATAGCTTTTTAAAGCATTAGTATTAATTTTATTAATAAGTTCTTTATAAAATATATTTTTATAAACTTTATCAATTTTAGCTTTTGGTAAAACTTGTACATAAATATTCCAATTTTCTGGATATGTTTTAGATACCGATCTTTTAAATTCTCGAGATGCTGTAAATCCCCAAAATTCTCTATTTTTTATTTTATGCTTTGGTGCATAATTTGTAAAAAATATTTTTGCTAATTTACCATCTGTTTCCCAATTATTATTTGTTATTTCTACTCCGTATTTATTTGACTTTACATAATTAATATTTCTTTTTTTACTAGTTGGACATGTTCCAATAAATAACCAACCTATTTGTTCAGGTAATTGTACTCCATCTCTTGTTTCAATTACTGTTTCATATAATATTTGATTAAATCTTTTAATAATTGTTTTAAGTATTTTATTATCTACATTTTTATATTTAGAATTTAGTTTTTTAAAATCATCAAAAAACTCTTTGTTCATTATGCTATTCACTTGAGGTCTATACCTTGGTGCTGTTAAATCTGGTTTTTTAAATTCTTTCATACCTTACTATTAAATATACTAAAAATAAATGATTTTAGCAAATATAGTTATAAAACAAAACCCTCACAAGTGCAAGGGCTTTGTCGTTGTTGTTACAGAAACCAACAAACTGCAACTTTTTATAAAATTTTTATTTAACCTACTCTTCTAACAGCCCAATCAATATTATCACCAAGTATACCAGTATAATTTATACCTGTCATATTTTGATGTCTTAGTACTAATTGTGCACCAGCAGTTAGAACTACACCTTGAATTCCACCAGTTAAATATAATCTTGAATAAAATACACCAGGTGTTATAGTAAAAGTATCAGCACAATAAACAGAAGTACCTGCACCTGGAATAGTAACTCCAATTGTATATGTTCCAGGAGTAAGTGCATCACCCCAACCAAATCCAGTTTGAGAAGGTGCAGTTAAATATACATTATAATTAATATCATATTTACCAGTTTGAGGACAAGTCCAAATTCCAGTAGCTGGAGCATACTGTGTTGTTGTTACATTGTTTACTATTTGATAGTCTACATTAATAAGAGGAAATAAAACTACTACACCATTTGCTATAATACTATTATTTAAATTTTGTGTAACTGTATTTACATTTATTGTAGGACTTAATGTTGCTCTAAATGCTGTATCAAATAAACCTTGGTTATTTTGAAGATTTAGAATCTCAGCACAAAAATATGTTGTAATATCATTTAAGGCATCACTTATATTTGTATCTGTAAGTACAACAGTATCTAAACCACAGTCAATATCTAGACCAGAGTATACTACACATTCTGCATCAAAGTATTCAGAACAAGGAACTGGACTGGGACAACCAGCCGGAGTTGGACATGGAGCTGGAGTTATCAATCCAGTATCTGAACATCCACATTTTTTACATCCACAAGTAGTACAAGTATTAGTAGCCATAGTTTAAATTATTAAGGACAAACAATTGGTATTGGTATATCAGTAGTACAAGGATCTATATATGCTAAGAGACCATCTAATATAAATATAAAGCCACCAAGCTCTTGTTCACTATTTGCATTACAAGAAAAAGGATAAAGATTAGTTGCTGAATATTCTAAATCAAGTGAAGTAGTTCCTGCACCAGTGTTACTATTTATATTAGTGTTTATACTATCAAATTCAGGCACATTATCTCCTCCTATTACATGAGAAACAACATAATTTAAATGTGAAGTATTATATGCTCCTGTTCCAGAAAATACATTTTGTTCTTGATTTTTAAGAACTTTTATTTTTAAAGTTTTATTATCATTAATAGTTATAGTTCCAAGTGTTGTTAAAATTGTACTTGTTACAGGTGCACCATTAATTTGAATTCTTCTAAAACCTATTACATCTGATTTAAGATATGTGTCATCAATATTTTCTGCAACTCCCATAATAGAAATTGGTATAACTGAAGTACCTTGATTAAAAGTTATTACACCTGTTGTGTTTAAAGCTACTGAACCAGGACCTACAGAAGCTGGAGTAACAGTAGTAGATAAATAATATGTATCTACAGGAGGTACTGTTGAATATTGCCATAGTAATGGAGATCCTGTACCATCATCAATAGGAATCATTAGTTGTCCTTTAAAATGTAATGTATTACCAATCCTTCTAACTCTTGGTCTAAGTAATTCTGTTTCAACACCAGTATAAAAACCAAAACCTTCTAAATCTACCCATCCAGTATCTAATATTTTTGCAGAAATAATATGAGCAGGTCCAGAAGAAACTGTTAATTCTATAGTAGATGTAGTGTCTCCTGTAAATGTTAATGCTATTAGATAATTGTAAATATCACAAACAGTTATCCATAAATTAGTAATTGCATCTGCTACAGTAACTGGTGTATTTATCCAACTTCCTAAATACTCAGTTGCAAATGGAACTGGGGGATTAGTTAGTGTTACTGATGTATTTGCAATACATTGACTTAAAACTGCACTTACAATATCTGCTGGTAATCCTGTTGAAGATAGTAAAACACAGTAACCATAAGTATTATCATTTACAAGCGCATTTAAAACAATATCAATTGTATATGAATTACCTGCAGTTACTGATGACGAAAGAGTACAATCAACAATTATAGATGGTACAGTAAAAGAAGGTGGTATTGCAGTTTCTAATGTTGTAACTCTAATATTTAAAGTATCTAATTGTAGATTAATAAGAGTTATTTGATCAATGAGTCCACAGATAGCAATTCCCATAGCTACTGCATATTCTGTAACAGTCATAACAGTTGTTGTACCTATAACAAAACAAGGGGCTACAGTAACAAGTGTATCTGCACTTGCGGATTTTTGTTCAAGAGCATTTTCAGCAACCAGTCCTGCATCAACATCTTCTATTGCACAAATTCTTTCAATTAAAAATTGAATTAGTTCTTGAATATTAGTTGGTTTACAAGCTACTAAATCAAAACATGATAAGTCATATCCATTAACATCTAATAAATCCATAATATTACAAAGCTCTGTAGCTAGCTTATGTATAACATCAGATATACTATCTCCCCTACATAGTTTAATACATGGAATATCTGGACCTTGCCAAATAACACAATTGCTTGATATTGGGCTACATGGACTGTTATCTAAATTTAAAGGTTTCATATCTATAATATACTAAAAATTATTGAGAATTGCAAGTTGTTATAGATTGATTACAATTACAAGAACCATAATTACAAGATGAATTATTTGTGCAACATGAATTTGAAGCAGTACATTCATAATTAGGATCTCTTAAAGCATCCATATCTATTAATTCTTTTTTTATAAGCCATTTATTATTTTCATCTGGGCAACAATTTGATATACCATATCTTAATTCAAGTACTTGTTTATAATAAATCTCTGATGATTTACAAGTTATTTTTTCATATCTTTCTATTGTACAAGCTGGAGTATTATATCCTGGCTGTACACTTCTTCTAGGATATATTGGTGGAGGACAAGTCCAAGGATCTTGTCCTGTTTCTTGTGTACAATCTCCAAAGGTTTCTATATAGTCTATAGTAGGATAGTATATTGCCCAAGCAATCATACAGAATTTTGAAGATGTTTCTCCAGATAATAATGTAAAATCCTGAAAATTAAAATCACAATCTACATATCTATAATCAAGACTACTTTCTTCTGTATAATCATTTCTTACTGTAGTACATATACAAGGTAATGTAGCCCAACATGTTTCACAACTTGAATATCCTTGATTTATAAATACTACTTCTCCAGCATCTGTTGGATCAAGAGATATAGAAACTTCCCAACATGTTTCTGGACAATATTCTAATTTAATTACATCACCCACATATGCACTTAGATCTGTATAAGTAATTACATCAGGTAAATAACCACTACAGTCCTCAAGTAAATAATAAGTTCTTGCACATTCTACACAACCTATATAACTAGTATCTACTGTTATAGGAACATCAGATGGAATTAAATCTACTTCTTCTACAATCCAACATCCTGGACAATCTAATCTAATTATTACTTCACCTACATAAGCACTTAAATCTGAAGTTGTATAAACAACAGTTAAAGGAGGTTTATCACAATTAGTAAGTTTATATTTAGGAGTTCCTTTACATTCTGGACAACCATCAAAAGAATTAATAACACTAACATTTATTGCACAGTCACATTCTACTGTATCTATTACTTCCCAACAAGTATTTGGATAACCAACTATTGTTATTATTGATCCAATAATTGCATAAGCACCTAATGAAGTATTATTAGTATAAATAGGATCTTCAATACCATCACAGTCTTCAAGTACATAACATATAACTGGACATTCACCATCAATACAGTCTCCTGTATTAGTTATATAATAAGGATATGGAATTGCATTATTTATTATAGCAGGATATACTGATGAACAAAATTTTACTTCATTACCAGCTGGTGATGCACTACCAGTTAAAACACCTGTTTGTTGAAAATTACCATCACAATCAATGTAATAACAATCTTTAGCATTTGCAATTACTGAATAACAGATACAGTCACAATCACAAAAACCAGAAAAATATAAAGTTGGTGTAAAGAAAGGACAAGGTAATAATTCTGGAGGAGCTAAAACAACTTGATAACAAACTGGAGTTGTAGCATCTGTAGTATAAAGCAATACTGATTGACCAGTAACTGAATAAAGATAAGCTGACAAATCTTGACTTGTAGTAAAGAAATCAACTGTACCATCACAAGACATTAATAAATAACAATCTGGACATGGTGCACATTCCCCATACAATTCTCCTGCTACATAACATCTTGTTCTACCATCTGTAATACTCATGCAATTACTTGGTAAAAAACTACATGGTGTATTTGGTGCACAACTACCTATAACAGGTGTAACTAAATAACAATTACCTGATATAAGGCCATCAAAACCAAGAGGAAAAACTCCACCAGAGTCAAATATTAATACTTGTGGTAAAGAAATAGTATAAAAATAATCTAATGCATAAAAAGGTCCTTGGAAATATAATACTTCATCACTGCAACATGACTCAAATCTATAATAAGTATTTGGAACTGACATTTATTTATGTGTTTTTGTATGTATTTCTGGTCCCCAGAATTTTTTTAATGTATTATTTTTATTACTATTTACAGATTCTTTAGTTGCTGTATCAGTAATACAACTAGTACATCCTACTACTCCTGTTGATGAAGTTCTTTTTTGACATCCACAAGACATAGTTTTTTTACAGTTTGAACATTGAGCCATTGGTTTGGTTTTTAGTTAGTTAACAATTAGTACAAGATAATTTATTTAAAAGTTTTAAAGCATAGTTGTATAAGCTCATTCCTTTTTGTGGCTCATGACAAAATTCTACTTTAGACTTTGAAGCTTGAAGATACATAAAAATTAATCTTAGTGCTTCAAGTTCATTTTTAATAATATATGGTGGATCACATGCTGCAACATCAACATCACAAAGAATTTTGTAATATTTATTTAAAGCATGTGTAATTCTCATGTGATTATATTCTACAAATACCTCAGCATTTGGAGATACACTATATTTTATGATATAAATACCGTCTGGTAAATTATTATATATTGTGCCACAATTAGAACTTTGTAATTGTAAATCACATGCAGTTAAAGTTATGTGACCTGTATTAACAAAATTAGTCATTGTTATTCCTTCTATTTGATTAGAATAACCAAATCCAGGTACTGTAACATTTAATGTAGGGCATACTATTGGAATAGCAGGGTTTAATGTCTGATATACACTTGTGTCAAGTATTTTAAGAATGCATTCATTCATTACTTGAGGTACCTCTAAACTTAATACATGATTTGCCATTTTAATATAATAAAAAAGGGGAAAGGAGTTTAGAACTCTTCTCCCCTTTAGAGTTAGTAATTAATTATTCTTAGTTACAAGAAACTACATTGTACGGGTTATAAGGTGGTATTGCAGGGAATGCAATAGGAACCACACATACAGTAGAACAAGTATAAGCTGTTGTATCACAAACAGTAGTACAAGCATTTAACCAAGCAAGTGTGTTAGTTACAAAAGTTGCAAGAGGATTAACTGCAATAGTACCTGCATTTGTTTGAACAGGTAATGCAAAAATCTCTAACATGTATTGATCAGCATCAAATGTACCAGAAGGATTATAATTCCTTGGAACATTATGTTGAAGATACATTCTCCAATATAAAGAAGCTCTATTAACTGAAGTAACAATTTGGTTTCCTTGAGTAATCTCACGGATCCTAATATCAGTTGCTAAGAAGTTTTGTCTGTAAGATTCCGATAATGTTAAATCTCTTATTACAGTTTCTCCTAAACCTTGAACTTGAAGTCCTTGACATTCTGTTACTACACAAAGAGTAGTAAATGCACATGGATCACCATTATAGTCTACTTCAGAAGCAAACAATTGAAGTGGCTCTTTCTCATAGAAATCAGAAAGTTGGAATGAACAATCACCAAACTTAGTATCTACATAAGCACCATTTAAAATTAAACCTGCACAAGCACCAGCTACATGTCCTGGAGATACATATAGATCCCAAGTAGTAGCACCATTAGCTGCTAAAAATGCAGCAGATGTTCCTGGAGCATATAAAAGTGATCCGTCTTCAGCTTGTACAACAATCTGTGCAAAAGGACCTACAATTGGATTAGTTGTTAAACCATTTGCCCATAAGATCATTACTTCAGTTGAGTCAACAGCAACAGGAGCAATTGCACCAGCTGGACAACATCCTGTATAAGCATCAACAGTGTTATATGCATTGTGATTTAAGAACCTTAATGCAGGAGAACCTTTTACATCTAAACGTAAAGAGTAAGTCTCACCACATAAATATTCTTTACAACAGTCTGGAGTAATTCCACATCCTTCTTGAGCATGAGGTTCAGTTACTGAACCAGGAAGTAAACTAACAGTATAAACTGCAAGAGTACCTGGTACACAAAGTGCTTGTATACAATCAATTGTAACTGTATCACCAGGTGCATATCCTTTACCAGGATTTACAATTGCAGTAACTGTTGGTACACCAAGAGCACTAATTGTAATTGATAATACCAAACCTGTACCAGTACCTGAAGTAGTTGTAGTAGTTGTAGCTACAGCAGTTGCTTGAGGAGCAGGAAGATATCCAACACCTGCGGTAGTAATTGAACCAATTAATACACCACCACCTGCAGTCCAATATGTAGAACCTACATGGATTACATTATTTTGTGGTAAACATGGAGCAACTGAATAAAACCTAGATACATACCTAGGGTTAACCATTTTAGACTTGTTAGTCTCTTGGTAACCACCAGTTAAAGGTCCAATCTTGTCATTAGAATAAATTGCAGAACCTGCAAGATATGTATTACAACAAGCTGATCCACTACCAATAGCAAGTGATAGATTAGTAGTTGGACTAAACCATCCAATGTATCCATCAGTAGTAGCTGTAGTAGCTGTACCCCAAGTAGCAGCATTAATTGCTGATAATTGATTTAAGCCATAAGTAGGCATACCTGCTGTTGTTACATATCCACCAGCTGTTGTAACAGGAATTGTAGTGTTGTCAGGAAATGTGACAGGGAATGCTGTTTGTGTCGGTCCTGTTGCCAGGAAGCTTTTCTTGAAAGCATGATTAAAATAAGCCATTTTGTTTTTTGTTTTTAGTTAATAATATAATATACTATAATATAGTAAAAGTTTTTGATATAACAAAATTATTTTATTAATTATTTCTTTCTGCAGTATCTGTACCTCTTGCAAATTGAGTTCCAGACTCTATATCTCCTGCTAATATACTTACTGCTTCATCAATTATTACTTCTATTATGTCATCTTTAAATTCACATGGTACATTTACAAGAGACTGAACTGATGTATAAGGATCTACACAACCTTGAATTTGAATCTTAATTGGTTGTCTGTAATATATAAGATTAGCTTCTGCAACATCAAAATCTTTATTAGTATAGATATTAACAGCTCCACCTTTTAAAGTAGCAAATGTTTCTGCCCATTCAAAGTTAGGTTGTTTTTGTTTATCTCTTAAAAGTAAATTTACATTTCCTTCTTCAGCAAAATATACAGTCATTCTTCTATTCTCACAACAATCTTTCTTTGCAAATACATCTACTCTTTTCCATTGTAAATAATCTACAGGAAGAGTTCCTGAATAATAATAATCTTGATCTGCTAAAGGAAGCTGACTTGTTTCCATTAAGATTTGTAAATCATCTTTTCTTCTAGTGGATTGTTCATCACCTTCTTTAACTAAGTTAATTCCATGTAACTGTCTTCTAGACCATTCTACTTGAGCTTTGTTAAATGCCTCTACTACTTGCCAACATTCTATATTGTCATAATCCTGAGAATCAAGTTTGTTGATTCTCTGTTTCATCTTTATAGTAATAGTGCTATTTAACATTTCTTATTTCTTTTTAGAAGTCTTTTTTTCATTGCTGAATTTAACATAACTTTACCATTTGGCATTTTATGTGTACCTCCTGTTTTTTGTACATTTTCTATCTGCATATTAGAAATCTTAGGTTCTGAATATGTTGGTTGAGGTGTAGTTACAGAAGGTATATTGGCTTTTTTAAGAGCTTCTCTAGGGTCCATGTCCATCAGTGAAGGTCTAAAGTTACTAATAGCATATGGACCAGTATAAGAAGTAGCAGCAGCTTCTTGTTGTGTCATTGGTCCTGTTATTCTACCATTTTCAGCTTTAATTAAAGATTTACTAAATGATTTATTTCTAGCTTCCTTAGCATCATTAAAGAATTTAAGTGGATTTGAAGTAGTTGTCTTTTTCATAATTATTTATTTTTAGCCATTGCTTTAAAAGTTCTTGCCAAAGCCTTTCTCTT
>Ga0209768_10001523_pt1 | contig 14809 bp, 9 predicted proteins | sample LauGreSBDMM110SD_3_FD_187564 | JGI IMG/M metagenome (GOLD analysis project Ga0209768, IMG submission 187564) | Freshwater lake microbial communities from Lake Michigan, USA - Sp13.BD.MM110.SD (SPAdes) (version 2) | ecosystem: Environmental > Aquatic > Freshwater > Lake | place: Lake Michigan... | reverse complement strand
TCCATCAATATCTCCTTGAGAGCATCTATAACTTGTTTAAATGTAGCAGCCTGTATAGTTTTAATATTTAATAAATATTCGGTATCCATATAAATAGTAAAATATAATATCTCCTTAAATATTATTTTACTTATTTGCATAATTTAAAAATATCATAATATTGCTTAATAACCAGTTTAAAGGGTTATAAATAGATAAACGCTTCATTTTAATAACTGTCATTTTAGCCCACCTCATATTATCAATATTGTAATTAATATAAATATAATAAAACAATACCATAATAGCTATCATAGAGAATATAAATGCTATTAATATAGCAATCAAACCCTGTTTCAATTTAGTAGAAGTTTCTTTTAATTGAAATAGATAATTATTATAATAGCATCCAGCTTTCTCCTTATGGTCGCTCTTAAAGGTATTAACGTTTGTATATGAAATAGCACAAGGATCCGCCAAATTATTTATTTTACTCCTGATTGATAAGGGAATTGCGCCTATTAGAACATTCTCTATATCATAATTGTTGGTTTTAAAAGTATCTAATTTTGAATAAGGGATTGGGATTACATTCGTTATTATATTTAATAAGGATTGTACGTATGTTCTTTCCAAATCAAAAATATGTATTTTTTCTTTACTAATATTATCATTATATATTTTCTTATTATTAAGATATACTAAGACCAATTTTACAAAATCTAAATCTTTATTATCCTTATTATCTACATTGTTAGCCATAATTATTGCTGCACTGATTTCTTTAATTTTAGTAATAAACTTGTTTATAGTCTTATTAGTAACAGCATTATCATATTCAGTATAAGCTGCTTCTCTAAGTTTTTCCTTATCCTTATCATCAGTTGCTTTATTATAAGCATCTAATGCATCGACATAAGCATCTAATGCATCGACAGAAGCTTTTTCAAGATCTGCAGTTTCATAAGTTTTAATAATACTGACTGTATGTATATTGTGTCCATTTAATTCGTTCATTATTTTTGTAATATTTGAATCTTCTTTTAAAAAATCCGTGTTATTATCACATATAGTATTTAACATATTTTCAATATTTTTAGGCTCGTAGTTTTTGCCATCTTTTGATTTTTCAAAATTTAAATAATCTGCATAATTTATGGAAGGGGTATGACGATGATAGCGCCTTAGCCCGTATATAATACTTAGCACTCCAAATATTACGACGATTGAGAACCTTTTAAACAAATGAAATTCTTCACAACTGTTGTTATTTAGAAAATAACAATATTGTTTAATATATTCTTTAAGTTTGGTAAAATCAAGATTTAACTTAGTAAGGGATGCCAACGGCGTAATATTAGAAATACCAACATAGATTGCTGAAAAAATCGCCAATACTATTGTTATCAGTACAAAGACATCTAATAATATATTTGTTATATTTAATGTGAAATATTTATCATTGTAATACATATTCTGGTCAAGAAGAATACTAATAAACAGTTTATAATCAACAGTTTCCCCAATTAATATCTTGTTTTCTGATGATAATTCATTATCTTTCAGGGGAAGTTCTTCATATTCTATTACATTCGTATCATTATATATTTTTTCTGAAAGAATGTTATTATATACATAATAATTATAGATAGTATTTGTCAATATTAACAAGGTTATTATTATTATTAAAGATATATAAAAGTTTATAAAAAACAATGTCATATCATATTTCTCATTCGCATTAATGAAAGCTATTTCGCAAGGCATAATATCACCTTCTTTTATTACATAATAATATTTTAAATTATTAATCTAAACAACTCCCAAAACAGCTGTTTTAATTTCATCTACCATTGTTTCAATTAACTTCTTCATTTTATCAATGTATCTTTCTACATTTTCCTTCATATCATTATCTGTATATTTAATAATCAATAAGCTTGCCAAAATTACAAGGCATCCTATCATTATTTCTAATACTAAATATAAATTGAAAAAATATACAGCACCCCAATAATCCAATTCTACATATAACTTATTTGAAAAATCTATAACATTTTTATTAACTTGTAGCTTATATTCAATTATTGTCTTGTTAAATATCTGATCACTTTCATATTCTAAACCATCTATTATCGCTTTATTTTCTAAATTGTGTCCAAGTAAAGACCTTAATGTTAAGGTGTTATGTATCTCTTCGTCTATTTCGGGTATGCCTATATTAGCAACTCTTCCAAATATCAGCTTATTCAATTTAATTAATATATACGGGTCATCAATATTATTCTTAACAAAATATAAATATATGATTAGTACCAATAATAATGTTTTATTTATATCAGCTTCACCATTATATCCGTTTTCATATTTTGAATATAATAATATATTTTTCATTTTTGTAAAGAATGTATTTGTATATTTATTTGTATTGTATATATTTTCATCGTAATTAAAACCGTAATTAATAGCTATCATCTTTTCTTCAAACTTCTTTTTAACATCATAGATATCTTGGTTGGTTGTTCCATCGATTACATTGTATTTCCCACCGACATAGCTAATATCACCACCATAAGCGATATCATTAAATGCTTCAAGTATTGCGTCACTATTGTAATTATTAGATATTAAATGCTTATTCGTTTCATTTCTAATATATTCATCGGCAACAATTAAATCGCCATACATTGCCTTGATTTTTTTATAAGTTCCGCTGATAAATGCGAAAAAATATACGATACTATGTATTATACAATAAATAATAATACATAATGTTATTACTATCAAATGAATATTTCCGTTCATAATTTTTGTAATAAATAGTTCATCCGCTATTTTGCTATTTATTCCAATATTAAATAAATATGTGTAAAAATCGTTTATTAATGCTATTAATACGATGAATATTATTAGAAATACTAATAGTAAAATTATCTCGTACAAATTATTATTTGTTTTTACATATAGACCCGCAGCATATTTATCATTAGACCACAATAATGTCGTGGGAATTAACATAAACAGCCCATTCAATATATACCCGTAAATATCTGTATTATTAACCTTAACTGTAACAATATTATCACTACTTTTGCTATCATCTATATAAAGGATTATTATTCCATCCCTTGCAATTATCTTCTTAGATGTCGATGACGGGGTTGCTGTATCTGTTTTACTGAATGATACAATATCGCCATATAGGCTTTTATTTATATTAATATCCACGGTATTATTTTTTGAATATTCAGAATAACCTTTTTTATTATATTCAATGATATAATAGCTCGTATTATCGCCATTATTGTATTTTGCTATTATTTTAGTTTTATCTAATGGATGAGATCCTTCAATTGGTGTAGCACCTATAGCTATATATTCGTATAATATCATAAAATCTTCTGGCTTCTGAGCATCTATATTTTTCAATTTAAAATGAACCTTATTGTCTTCAATCTTATCTTTATCTACATAATCTTTGAGATATGAAAGGTCTATATATTTTAACAAAGGCTTAGTATTATCATTAGTATTATCAAATGGATGCTTATTTAGCGTAAACTCTTTCATATCAATTACAAATGCTGTAGCTGTATTAAACTCGCTCGATATATCGTATTTATAATTATTGTTCGTGTTGATTATATTAACATAGTTTATTAATTTATAATTATAAATATCTTTGAGCTTATAGTGTATAGCATCTTCGCTTGTGTTATGTACAATTATTTCTTTAATAGAATATATTGTATATAAAGTATAATTTATAAGTGCTAATATTAAAATTACTACTATTAATACAGCAACTATATATATTATATTCGTAATAATATTAACTAACATATCATTCATTATTATTAAATATATATTCTAATTTAATAATTATAATAAAAATTAACAGGTTTGTCATTAGAAATTAATAATAAACGCTATATAAATACCAATCATTGCTACTATATAAACAACGGCTGTATTAAAATATGTGCTAACAAAATAATCAAATGGTAATGGTAAGTCGTTCATAGAAAACCGTGCGTTAATCAACTTTATATCATAAATTAAGAAATATGCCAGGCCGAATGTGGCAAAGAATATACCTGCTAGAACTGTTGTAATTAGCCCAAACTTATAATAAATAACGTGGGAAGACTTATAGCTTTTTATAATATTAAAGCTATCAACGAGTTTTTTTCTTATCTCTTTATATTTAGTAAATAATTCTAAAATTTGAGGAGAGTTTAATACATACGATCCTGCTGTTTTTATTGCAGACCTTATTATATCAAGGTGTTTATCTATGTTTTCTGGGAATATATCTTCCATATTATTTTCTAATCTGCTATATATACATTTCGGGTTATCGCATATATTTTGAACATCCTTAATTGTTTTCTTTGCATTATTGCTGTTCTTATTAGTTAATATAATTGCTATACACATTTTAACATATTTATCTACATCCGCCTTTTTTTTCAATGTATCTATATTTTTTAAATATCCATTGAGAGTATCTCTTGTAATAAATTTGCCCTTTGAAGGATCATGAATCTTAATTAAATCACAATCTATATTTTCCATAATCGTAGAATCTATTATTTTAACATTATCGTGTATCTTAATATCTTCTTCATTTGTACCCATAAACTCGTTATACAAGATATATGAGTGAAATAAGAAGGCTATGAGAATAAATATTTGAAGACTGCGTATAAAGGTGTATTCATAATTATAATTTTTATAAATATCATAGTTATAATATGTTTTATAAAATGGAATTTTTATTTCATTGGACATTGCTGAAGTGGAAAATACATTTATAATAGTATTATACCAAAATAGGAAAAACAGGATACCGTATATAATTACAAATCTATAATTATTGTAATCTACGGTATCTTTATCAGAAAACATAGGAGTATAGTTGCAATACTGCAAGTTTAAACTATCATAGCTAGGGTTATTTTCTTTTGATGATACAGATAACAGTTTAGCTCTACTGGAGCCGAAATTGCTAATCTTCTCAATATTTACAACAAGCACCGCAATAAATAATAATATAATTAAAAATCTTACAAAAACATCCTTTAAAAAAGCGTTACTATAATTACCCATCAATATTTTATTGGCCTTTATTACTATATATTTTATATATTTTTAATTGTTAATTGTTAATTGTTAATTGTTATTTATAAATTAAATTTTGATGCCTTATATAGCTTTGAATATCCATAATAATAAAAAGATAGTTATAGGGTAGCTTATTCTCAGTAAGAACTCTTGGAAATCGGTTAGTATATTATCACCAATATATTTAGATAAATAATATGTTAGCATTCTATCTATTGAAATACCTAGAACGATTACAAGAGAAAATAATGATAGCTTAATAACCTCCGATCTTTTTAAGTTCATTCTATCAAATAAATTATATTCATTCCCTTTCCTTCTTGAATAATCATTATCAGGCTGTTTATATGAATTATTATTATTCATCGTGACTAATGATGTATTCATACTGTGTATATTTTCAACCTTGTATTGAGCCTGTTGAGCCTGTTGAGCCTGTTGAGCCTGTTGAGCCTGTTGAGCCTGTTGAGCCTGTTGAGCCTGTTGAGCCTGTTGAGCCTGTTGAGCCTGTTGAGCCTGTTGCTGAGGCGAATGCTGCCCGCCATTGTACGATTCATTATTATTCATTTTATTAATTTTTTGCGGGGAATAGGAATTATCCATATTATCACCTAATAAATTGTCGTCTCCCCCATATAATAAACTTAAATCTGTCATAATATCTATATATATATATGGAAATAAATTATAAAAACATAAAAATAATAATCTTTAAGTATTACAGATTAAATGAATAAATTCATTGATTACGAGAGTTTTTTTACATATATATCATTAATATTAGCATTTGCCATATTCATTGTATTAATGTATGGGTGTATGGCTGATAATTATAGCGGCGGCGGTAGCAGCATCATTATAGAGAGATTTTCAACATCTGAACCTGTCCATGCTGTTATAGCAAGTATAACTGTTAATGATGTAGGAGCAATAACAGCAATAACTCTTGGAGATAATAAAGGAAAATATTACAAAGACAGGCCTCCTAAAATAACTATTCCTAAACCTACAGTAGCAGATTCTACACAGGCAGAAGCTACTGCTATATTAACCCCAATAGACGGAACTACCCCCCCTCTTTACAAAATTGAACGAATACAAATAACCCCTGGAAAAGCAGGGACCAAGTATGAAACTGCCGATAGTAGCAAGATAACATTTGAACCAAGTATTGCGGAATATAAAGTGGATGCAGTTGCTAATACAGTATCAGAACCTGTATCTGCTGTTATAAATAATATGGTTGTTAAAAGCGATGAAAATAAAGGTATAGATTCTATTACTCTAACATCAAATGGCAAATATTATGAAAATGCACCTCCTAAGATAACTATTGGGGCTCCAAAAGATAATACTGGGACTGCTGCTACTGCCGAAGTTAAGTTAAAATTAACACCTATAGAAACTAACGGAAAATTATACGAAATTCTTAATATAGTTATAAAGGATGGTGGAAAAAAGTATGTAGCAACCGATGATGTTTCTAAAATAGTTTTGGAATCCATAGATGATTACAAAGAACGCATTAATCCCATTATAACTTTGACTGCAGAACAAAAAACTAATATACTAGATTTGATTGGCAAATGCAATGCCCTAACTAATAAACAGTCTTATATTACTAAAATTAATAGTGATATTCTAAAAAAATTTGATGTAAATGCTATAATAAAAGAAGTTAGCTAGAAGAGTCCGCAACAGTCAACTAAAGCCTGTGACAGCATCTCAATAATTATTATAAATATACGCAGTTATTAAGAGACACAAGAATATTTATATTTTTTCATTTTAAAATTTGAGTAGCGGAGTGTATCTCTTGAATTATTTTGTAATTTATAAAAAACTTTTGTAATTTATAAAAAACATAAAGATGTACTCAAATTTAAAATTTCAATTTTTGAAAAAATCCAGTCCCTTTTTATGACATCATAATGATAGCGTATTAATTGTCATCATCATCTTCGTCTACATCGCCATCATCTTTATTTACATAGTGCTCGTTATATTGCCTTAATTTTATTCCCTCGTTGCTATAGTCAATCTCCTTCTTTTTATAGTCATTTATATTATCTCTTGAATATTCCTCGGTTTCATCTTCACTATCTCCCTCAATCTCTTCCTGATAATATTTGTAATCTATATAATTCATCTTATATTCGGGGTTTAATATTGAACCTTCTGGGAATTTGTTCTGTTTTGGTTCGTAATAATAAATAGCAAATACGATATTATGATTAACACCTTTAAAATCATATAGCGTCCCTCGGTTTGTTTCAAATCTAAGAGATATTCTTGATAATTTGCCAATCGGATGAAACTCTCTTATAGGCAATTTAGTAATTACCAGCCTTTCACTATTAATACCTACATTATCTACGCGAAACTTAGCTAAACCAAGAGAATACTTAGAATATGATAAAGAACCGAACAGATGCTCTTCTATTTCCGGGCATTTTAATACAATATATTTATTCCCTATTAAATACACGATACCTGGTGATGTTATTAGATGCTTATCATATTGTATAGTAAGTATTACTTTCGTAACATCTGTATTTAATATACTATGAAACATTTTATACATCTTTGGATTACTATTATATATAGGCTTATACTGATATCTATCGTTGATATAATTGGGATTTATAGAATTGTATAAATCAAAACCAAGATTTTCATATATAGTAGATCGTCCCATATCAAATATAAAAGGCAATCTGCTATATATATCTAATAAGTTCGTCAATTCAGCAGGCTCCGAGTGTTTCTTAAATCCTACTTCAGTATCTTCTATTTCCTCATAATTTAATAAAAATGTTTTCAATGTATAATCCCCTGTATCAATTGACATCTTGCTAAATATATCAGGGTAATCTATCAACTCTGTTTTCCCACTGTTTTTCGTGCTATTATCATACAGCTTGTACCATAATGGCATATCCAAGATACTATTGTTTTTACACAATATTATCTCGTCAGCTCTGATCGCCCTATTATATATCTTGAAATCCTTTATATACATAACAGCATTCATATCAGCCGTCCAAGACTCCTTATATAAATTGCCATTCAGATTGTTAGTAATAGGAGCCGCAAGAGATTTCCCTATATATTTCTTGACATAGAATACATTCTTAATAGTTTTTGCAACTGTTATTGTTCTCGTAATATTTATTGAAAGAGAATTATTAGATATATATATTACCCAATTATTTTCAAATATTGTCCAGCATATATGAACCTCTTCCTCCAAATCAACCTCTGTAATTACTTGCGTATCTCCTGTCACACTACCATCTCCCATAATAAACTGGATATTATAGAGAGTTCCAGTACTTCTCTTGACGACGCTGACGCTCATTCCAGTGTATTTATCTGTTGTTTGCTTCCATAAATGGTAATATCCTAAACTAAATATACAATATGTATTATTTTTCGCAGGATTGTATGTAGCTTCTGCCTTAATTTTAAAAGAATATGTTATTCCTATCTCGGTTCCTCCTATAACACTTTTATTAACATTAGCATTTATCTCAAGCCCTGTGGTATTATTTGAATATATATTATATATATTTATGTTATTACTGAGCTCTATGAAGCCCCCGTTAGTTATTTTTGTATAGCCATCAACATACGCGCAATTGCTCGTAATTATATCACACGCTATTTTTTCAGTTACGCCATTCTTAATTATAGGGTCGTTCTCGTCAGGTCCCAAATAATAATATAATAGATTGTTTTCAACATCTATATTATACATAGTACGCGGAATACTCGCGTCAATTATTTCCATACCAATGACATTTTTAAAGGGAACTGTGAAATCTACTACATATTTATTAGGATTAGGATATTTATCCCTATCTCGGTCTGTACTATCTATTAAAAATGTGTAATTCTGTTTTATACTATTATTTTTAAGATAATTAATATCTTCAATTGACATTTGTATCCCTCGCTGACACCTTATTAAATATACTGATATTATTATTTATATCCTAAAACAGCCTAAAAGTTATTAAATATTGTCTGTTTGATGTATTTATTGCGGTTGTCTCCTCGGCCATTTTCTCGTATTTTTCTTAGGATTTTTGGAAAATACATAATAATTAATGAAGTTATGTCATCATCGTTATTATATCTGTATATCCGCACGAACTCCTTGAAATAGATGTAAAATATTGCTCTCAATACAATATAGCAATATGAGTGTGTTTTCTCATACCACATATTTTTCCCTTGCTTAGCCAATATTTTTTTAGCGATAGCTATATTATGCTCTTTATCCTTTGCAAGTGTCTTCTTGAAATTGGCGAAAGACAAATTGTGTTCAATGCAATAAAATATGGTATTTAATATGATAGCGTATGTTTCAATTATTGCCTCATTCGGTAATAAATATTGTTTCTCAGCTATCCTGCACATATTCTTTATTTGCTTAATGTTTGCATTAGTCCATCCCTCAAAATGTATATCGTGATGGTGATGTAATAATTCGTGTAATATAACCTTCTCGTAATCCTCTTTTCTTACAATATATACATTATTTGAATTAATATAGGTGAAACCTCCATTAATATTCGCAGCACCTATGCTATCCCCGTTTTTGTTAGGAAGCTTGCGTTTCATAGGATTGAGCAATATATAATAATTGAAATCTTGTGTCGGCTTAATATTAAATAGCATTTTAATCAAAAAAACGCGATATATACTATTAAACAAATGCTCACGCGCTTTTTTAGTAATCGGTTTATCCGAAAGAATATAAAAATTAATATTTTTATAAGTGATATGATACGCGCGGTTACATTTATCAAAATATTCAATACAGAAATTCCATTCAAAATAACTGTCTTTTAATAATAATTCCTTTAAGTTTTTAAAATGCACTAAGCCCAAGCCCTTTCCGGCATCTGATATATCCTTAATATATATATCATCCCTATTGATATTATAGTTTTCCTTAACCATCTTGTATAAATCATATTCGTTTTTATTATTCATTTATAAAAAACTGCCTGCTTTCTTTAATAATCATAGATATATATTTATCTTCTTTCAGTTTTGAAGATATATCTAAGAGTTTTCCAGATATTATATTTGTATCACCAGTTTTATCACACAATTCAATAGCCCTCTTAATAAAATAAGTATATACCTCGGTTTTAATAGAATACTTAAAATTATTCTGCTTTATATCTCTAATCCACCTATTATCTTTATCCAAATACTCCCAAGTATTATTTGATATATATCTATATTTCCCATCAAGTATCTTGAATACTACCAACGATATGTCATAGTCCGTATTATTGATAACACATAAATCTATACAATTATTTATATCCATATAAAATATAATAATAATAAATGCTTATTTATAAATTACCTCAACCACCTCAGCCTCCTACACAAAACACCCCAGACGGAGGAGCTAAAAAAGCTACAAAAGCTAATGCAGCTCCTAATCAACGCGTAATAGCATCTACTGCTGTAGCAAAAGAAGATAAGAGCAATCCAGATGATTTTAAAAAGTTTGTATCTACTGACAAGCTATCATTCTTAAAACATCAGAGGTGTATCCATATGACTATGGAACAGTACAAAGACCGCGACCATATCAATGAAAATATGTGTTATAAAGAGTTCAATTGCAATATGTACGATATTGAAAAAAAGATAATTGAAAACCTGAATATTATTAAAGAAAAAGTCAAACCTTCTTTCAGGCAAGGAAATAATGTTCTCTTGCCTCTCCCTATATATATATCAATCGCCAAGATAATATCAAAAGATGATAAATATGTATTAAAGCGGATGTTCTCTGATGTGAGCTACGATTTCTCCAACACCTTTTTTGAGAAATACACATTCAAGGGAATGATGAAAATAATCATATATATTCCGAATTTGATGAAAAATGAAGGCGATTATTACAACTATTACCCATCTCTGTTTACTTACACAGATCAAAACAAATGGATGGAGTATATGACGAGCAAAGATTCGTATTTCTTAAAGGCTCTTGATAACAAAGTAAAAAAATCTAATAAAGCAAGATATGATAACCTTTTAAAAAGGTCATTAAATAATATATGTGATGATTTTGGATGCGTATCAGAAGGTGCAGGCGAAGATATAAATCATATCAAGGGTGATTACGGAGGAGGTGTTTATATGCCTACTAAATGTCTACAATTTAAAGAATACACAATGAAATATTATATGAACAGAGATTTTAGCGAGTTATATTCAAAAAGTAATGAAGATATAATAAAAGAATATAAAAAAATAAAAGATGAAGCAGAAAAAGAAGCTAAGCCCGATGAAGGCAATTTAGAAGAAGAGGAAATTGACGAAATAAGCCGCGATTCTATATCAGAATCTTTGGCATATGCAGGGAAAAGTGGTACAGGAGGAAATAAAATAAACAGGTCGTATAATAATACTATAACAAATGATATAAAATTTAGAACAGAACCCGGGAAAAGCTATCCGGGCATTCAAGAGATTACCTTTAGTATGTTTAAAATAGATGAGAAAAATCCTAAGTTTTCAAATTTCTTTCATTATATGCCCTGGGGTGATAAATTAATAAACTACGAATATGTATTGAACGGTGGCAATATATTTGAATTTGAAGATAGTAAATATTTATCAAAAGATATAACAGTTCCGCAGTATATAAAGTTCAAATCATTTGATGATAATTACTATATGGAATTTGATAATGAAGGAGTACTAACACTATATAACAACAATGGTACCCCGAATACTATTATACAGGCTGCATATGGTAAAAATCTCAAAAATACGAAAAATAGAAAAATTGTTTTTGATGGTTTATATGGATTATTGCATATACAAGGGGATCCGCCTGAGAATAAAGATACAATCACTTTAACATATCTTACGAGTAAAAACATACAGCCTTTTAGCCTCATATTAGACACATCTCCTGGTAATCTCGGGAAACTCAAAATATATGATTTAGGCTTTAATGTAATTTTTAATAATTAGGATATTAGATATTAGTAAATTTTTTTTAAGATATAATATATAATATATAATATATAATATATAATATATAATATTAGAAGAATGATTAATAATGAATGGGATATATTAGATTTATATTTTAAAGATCATAAATATCCTTTTACTGGACATCATTTAGATAGTTATAGAAACTTTGTCAAAGTAAAGATTCCCGAGATAATAAAATCTAATAACCCTATTACTATGATTAAAATGGACGATAGCAATAAGAATCTAATTGTAAAAGTTGATATTTATATTGGCGGATTGAATGGCGACAATATATATGTTGATAGACCCATTGCATTTGAAAACGGAACTCCTAAATTAATTACACCAAATGACGCGCGAATGAGAAATCTTACATACGAGACCCATCTATTCACCAATGTCTTAGTTAGGATTACAAATGACAAAGGAGCCGTAAAAGATGTAGAGTTCAAAAACATAGCTATTGGCGGTATCCCTATAATGCTCCATAGTGATATCTGTCTATTAAAAAATAATGGTTCAGATATATTGAAATTGATGGGAGAATGTCCTTATGATACGGGTGGGTATTTTATTATTGACGGCAAAGAAAAAGTAATAATTGCGCAGGAAAATATTGTTACGAACAAACTATTTACCAATAAAATAACAGATGACCCTAACGGATTTAGTTATAAAGGGATAATTCTCTGTGTTGCAGAGAAAGGTTCTGTAAAACCTTCAAAGATTCAATTTTTTTACGTAGATACTCCTATTAAAAGCGACGGCGTATATCACGATGAAAAAATCAAGGTGCAATATAATAACAAAAAATACAATTACGGCTCAATATTAGTCTCTGTCCCTTCATTCAAAGAAAAAATACCTCTCTTCATTTTATTTAGGGCGCTCGGAATAGAGAGTGATAAGGATATATGCGATGCTATATTTGGAGATTATGGAGATGAAATGGAAAGAGAGTATTTTCAAAACTTCATAAGACCGAGCATAATTAGCTCGCTATATATACATAATGAAAAGGAATATGGTATATATACGCAAGATGATGCACTGAACTATTTATATAAAAAGGTTAGATATGCTACTGTCGAACACGTTAAATCAGTTATAATGACAGATATATTTCCTAATATTGAGGATATAGAAAATAAAGGCAAGTATCTCGGATATCTCGTTTTACAATTTATTAAAACGGTAATAGGAACATTGCCTATCAGCGACAGAGATAGCTATATATATAAACGCGTTGATATAAGCGGTTTTAAACTTACCGAATTATTTCAAGAATCTTACATAAAATTGCGCGATGATATTAGAATTAGATTAGACAGAGAATATTACTACGGTTCTTATAAGGAGAAGAACGAATATGACAAAATAATAAACAATAACAATATATACAAAATAATAGATTATTTAATTATAACACAGACATTCGCAAAATCTCTCAAAGGCCGTTGGGGGCAAATTAGCAATAGCGACCCAGAGCTCGGAATCGTCCAGGATTTATCGCGAATCAGCTATATAGGTTATTTATCGCATTTGCGTCGTGTCAATATACCTATTGATAGAAGCATAAAAATCACGAGCCCTCACAGATTACATTCGCAACAGTGGGGTATGATGTGTCCGTTTGAAAGCCCCGACGGAGCTTCTATAGGATATCTAAAAAATATGGCTTTATTGACGAAAATAACTGCGGGGATTAATGTAGAGAATATAAAGAAATGTCTCACAGATATCGGGATAATTCCATTAAACCGATGCAATTTTTTAATAAATAAAAATATAACTGCCGTATTTTTGAATGGTTCTTTATATGGATATACAGGAGACCCCATATTTATAACGAGAATATTAAAAGCGTACAGGAGAAACGGACTAATTAATATATTAATATCTATATCTTGGAGTATTCCTAACAACGAAATAAGAATATTTACGGAAGCAGGGAGACCCTGTAGGCCTCTACTAATCTTGAAAAATAATAAGAAGTCCGAATATCCCCACAATGATATCCTGGTATATAAAAATAATAACTTTAATAACTGGTTTGATATGCTAAACGGCTCATATAATAAACTAAATGAAGCCGAGAAAACCGACGATTATTATTACAGAGACATCTATAATAAACCAATTGATGACGATACTACCGGCGTCCTGACAAGTATTGAAAAATATACTGGCGGATACATATCCAATATTTTTAATATCAGCGGTGGCAAAAACACACCAAAAAGTCTTGGCGATGATAGCGGAGATAAGAATAGAGATATTGAGGGATATAATAATTATTATAGAAGGCTCTATGATAAAATATTGAATGAGCTTGAGAACAAAGGGGCTTGTATAGAATATTTAGATAACGAGGAAACTGATACGAGTTTTATAGCTATGAATAAGGAAGATATAACACCTCTTCATACGCATTTAGAAATACATCCTTCAACAATATTAAGTGTAGTTTCAGGCAATATTCCAATGTGTAATCACAATCAATCCGCAAGAAATGTATTCCACGCAGCACAATCTAAACAAGCTATAGGAATGTATGCTACAAACTTTAATAATAGATTTGATACTATGAGCTATGTTCTCCATTATCCGCAAAGGGCAATTATAAATACGAGAATAGCTCAATATACTTCAAGTGATTATATGGCGAATGGCT
>Ga0209768_10001520_pt1 | contig 14817 bp, 5 predicted proteins | sample LauGreSBDMM110SD_3_FD_187564 | JGI IMG/M metagenome (GOLD analysis project Ga0209768, IMG submission 187564) | Freshwater lake microbial communities from Lake Michigan, USA - Sp13.BD.MM110.SD (SPAdes) (version 2) | ecosystem: Environmental > Aquatic > Freshwater > Lake | place: Lake Michigan... | reverse complement strand
CAACCGTTCCACCCATTGTAAGAATTACGCAATGGTTAAATAAAACGAAATTTATCGATCATTTCTTCTTATCGCCACATATATCACCCGAAGCTATCAGTGAAATTGAAAAATTAAAAACTGGTTCTTCATATAATCATTCAATATTACAACCCTATTTGTCGGATACGACGATTAACCATATTAAGGAATCTAAAAATCCGAATTTTATTTACGAAACATTATATACCGATGATTCATTAACCACTGTCTTACATAAAATATCTATTTTCTTAGATAAAACCTCTTCAAAACAAATACCATATGTATGGGACAATAATAGTCCTTTGCGTTTTAAAATAGTAAATGTATGGGATGGTTATAATTTAAACCCTTTTAATTGTTTATCAAATCCAAGTGATATCGCAAATGTCCAATATAAAGGAGAACAACTATTATCAATTAATCAATTTAATTTAATATTTTATGAAGATTTAAAAAACATAGATGCTAATAAATTGTCTTATTATTTTCCAAATTTACGTGATACACTATCGTTGTCTGTTAATAATATTCGTGGATATATAAATGATCAATCTATTTTACAACGTTTATGGGTCACACCTCGTGATAAACATGAGAGAATGAGCCACAAAAGCATTTGCATTTACAATCGTGCTATATTTAAAGGTGTTATAAAATCGGATCTCAATTTAATCCAAATATTTAACAAAATACACACGAATGTGAATACGTCTTTTATTCAAATAATTGATGATTTAAATCATATATATTACAAGGTTTATAAAAAACATCGTATTCCTAAAACATTATTTGACGAATGGACGAACGTAGATAGAATAAATGGAGATTCGCAAATCACATTATATTCATTTATTAAAGAAACGTCATTATTATATGCTCAAATTAATATAGATCATAATAAAAACGTTTATTTTCATTATAAACTTGATTTTTCAGAAAATATCACATACGAACAATTAGAACAACACTCTTCTAAAATATTACAAGAATTACAAGACTTTTTAAATGTACCTAAAATCAAATTAGAAATCGAAAATTTATCATTACGTACAAATGTATTAGTTGAAAATGTTAATTTAAGAGAAATTTCACGTTCATTTGCGTCATTATTACCATTATACAATATTCCCTCTAAAAATCGTATTCAAAAAAACTTATTTGATTTACAATTTAAACGTATTTTTAAATTTGGTCAGACCAAGAATATTCGCGAATATATTAAAAGCAAAATGGCTTTAGATATTTCTATTCTAGATATTATTCTAGATTTACAAGAATATGGACTTGAAGAAAATGAAGTAAGAGATTATTTTGAAGAAATAAGACAAGAAGCAGATCATCCTGTTGTTGAACGTCGTAAAAAAGATATACGAAATATTGGACTTCTCATGCATCTATCACAAATACCTTTTGGTATTCAAATTAATATCGACAATGCTTCTTCATTTCATGATATACAAAATGCTTTGTTTTGGACACGTGCTTCTCTATTACAATGGGAACAATTGAATATAAAAGCACCTGTTTTACTAACTAAAAAAATATCTAAAATAATTCAAAAAGAAGAACAACCTGAAGAAGAGGAAGATGAAGAGGAAGAAACTATTAAAATAACTGAAATTAAATCTCAACCCAGTTCTACATCTCGTTCTTCATCCCTAGATAGTGTATTAAGTTTTGGATCTGAAGATATGAATGGTGGTGCTGTTGGTAAAGAATATCACCGTTTTTTTAATAATATGTTGAAACAGATTGACCCTAATATTTTTGCTTTAACCAAAAATTATGCTCGTAAATGTGGTGTTAGTGATTTAAGACAACCTATTGGTATTACAAAAACACAAAAGGAAATTATCGATAAATCTCCTTACAAAGATGGTTATGATAATTCAATTGAATATGGAAGTGATCCTGAAAATAAAAATGTGTATATATGCCCTCGTATATGGTGTCCCCGTTCACAAGTTCCATTAACACCCAGTCAATATGAAAAAGAGGCTAAATGTCCATTAGATGATGAAAAGCCAATGCTTCTTTATCAACACGCAACATGGTATAATGATCCAAATATTCCTCATTATGTAGGATATTTGAAAGAGAAAGGATATAATAATGTAAAATTACCATGCTGCTTTAAAAATTTACAAAAAGAAGAAAGAGAAGTACTTATTAAAAAAAATAAAAAAGATTTACTTTCTGAAACTCCCAAATCTGTCGATGATTTTAAATCGAAACCAGTTGAAGAAGAAAATTATATTATCGATAAACCTAGACAGTTACCAGATGCTCGATTTGGAACAATCCCGCAATCATTACATGATTTTATTTATCCAAATGTTCCTTATCAATTATGTCGTAGCACAATTAAAACACAAGAGTGTTTATTAAGACGAGGAGTCCCAAATTCAAAAGATACATTTTTAACATCAATTGCGTACCTATTTGGTTATAATGAAAAAGATACATTTATTAAACATATTTTAAAAAATTTAAATCCGCTTATCTTTATTGGACTAGAAAATGGTCTTGTTTATAAAACATTTAGCACATCAGATATTATTATTCCTGAGAATAATCTTGGAAAACGTAAAGAATTATATCAATGGTTAACTAAACATAAATCATATTGTAAATTAATTCAAATGGATTCTTGGATGGATGAATTATTGAAAAATGATATACGTGGTTTATCCACGATTAATCGTTACCAAATTGCTCGTCAATTACATATTCACCAATCTTATCAACATTTTATTCAATATTTAAAACAAGATAATGAGAAAAATCCGCAATTCTTTTATGATCTATTTCATCATTTAGGTATGTTATTAGTTGTGTGGAATAGAGATAATCAATCATTAGCAACTGTTAAGTGTCCATATGTTTATAAATTTCATCAATGGTGGATTGGACAACAAACTTTATTACCATTTATATTAATATTAAAACAAGATGATTATTATGAACCCCTCGTGGTAGTTGATCCTTCTAAACGTATTACCCAAAGAATCTCATTTACAAAATATCAAAAAATCGAAAACTTATTATCTCAATGTGTAGGATCTGATACAAATCATGATGATTTATTACTTCAATCATTATATTCTTTAGAATTATGGGTAGAAAATATGTTATTAAACCCTACACAATTTTTTATTACCACGGTGGTTTTAGATTATAAATTACAAATACACGCATTTATGACTAAAGGTAATATATGGATTGATTTACCAGATACCATAAATAATTCAACATTGTCTTATTTAATAAACTTATTACCAATTGATAATATAGTATTCTGGGAAGATATTCAAGGAAAAGCATTTGATATTGTTCTTCCAATTAGTGATTATCGATTATTTTCTAGCAAAATTAAATTATTTGGATGGGGACTTCAGATTGGTACAATTCGCGAATCCTCTATTATTAAAATTAAATCATTACTAACAATACCAGTTGTTAAATATAAGGAATTACCTTTAGTTTTATTAAGAATTGAAGATAATTATCAAAAACGATTAGATTCTATTGAAATTGATAATAGACAATGGTATAATGTTCAAAAATATATTCTTAAAGAATTACTAAAAATGGATAAAATGACAAGCTCTATAAAAGAACTTCAATCTAAATTTAAACATTTGAATCAAAAAGCGCGTGTTACAGTTTTATTAGAAGAATTACCTTTAAAAAATAAAAAAGCACTTCAAGAAATATATGATTCTTTAATTCTTAAAAAATATTATCAAAATACTTCTAAAATTATGGACGGACACTATAAGAAAGAGTGGACTTTTTCACAAAAAAGTATTGATATATATGATTTAACATTCATTATAAATCCATTAGAAACATATCAACAAAATATTATTCCAAATCCATCAAATGAATCCGTTAATAAAATTACGCTACAAGAAGATATTCTATTACTACCTGATATGTTAAATGAATCTAAATATAAACAGATGGGCTTTCCTACAAAATGGCGCTTAACTATATGGAATGAATATAAAATATATTTATTAAAAGATTATACAAAAACATCTTTTTATCAATTGATTCATTGGATCGCAAAAGAGCACCATATTACGTTTAATCCATCTGAATTAATGATCTACACGAAAAAACGCATTTATGAATTATTATCCGATCGTAAAAATTATCCTACAATTTTTGAAGATGCTTCTATGCGTAAATCATGGAATAAAGTTTTAAAACGCCAATATCGTACCATGAATGAGTTAATTGAACAAGGTTTAGTTAGTATTCCTATTTCAGATATTCAAAATTTATGGATTAATGTATTAGAAAATCATTCTGATTCTTTATGGATTCAAGATATTGATTTATTCAATATTAGTCGTTTATTAAAGATAAACTTTTTCATTATCATGAAGGGTAAGGGTGCTGATAAGAAGACAGATGATTTAATATCTTCTTGTAAGTTTATATGTAGCTACAATCAAAAGGAATGGAAATATCGCCCGATTGTATTACTTTATAAAGAAATATCAGATGATAAAACACATAGTGTATATGCAACATTTGGTAAAAATAATAAAATTGGATATTATCGCCAAACAATTGAATGCCCAGAAGAATTATTAACCATTATCGAAAAAATATTTCCAACTCAATAAAATAAGATTCTATAAGATATAGAAAGGCTCAAGAAAGATGTATCATTTTATTGTTCATTTTAAACCTTTATTACCATCTCATTTATTCATTGCTTCATTTATATCGTTTTTATTTCTAAATATTTTTGAAAATTTATATCACTATAGTATTGGTAGAAATAGTAATCAAAAAATAAAATTTACCATGCCCACAAAAACAGATTGGAAAGAGATTATTGGTGTGATGCTAGTATTTGCTATATTACAAGCATTACTTACAATTTTATTAAATGGTAAGAATCGCAATTAGACAGACTATACAAAGGTAATGTCTGGCATTTCTGTTTTAATTTGTTTTTTATGTTTTTCAATATTTGGAATATTGAATTTTAGAGCATCTACTTGACAGCCTATGTCGGCTTCCTCGCCAATTTCAGGTACATAATTAATACGATCCTTAATAAGGGAAATATATTCTTGTTCATCTAGAAGAATTTCGCTATCACCAGTGCCACATGGAGGAAGTTGTCCCAACATAATATTTGCGGATACACCATTAATGCGATCATATTCACTGAAAATACTTGCTTTAATCAACATATCTGTGGTTTCCTCAAAGGATGATTTCGCAAGTGGTCCCACATCACCGCGATTAATACCATGACGATCGATTGACATTAGGGCGCCTTTACATGTCATAGTATCAATCAATAGGGATAAATGTCTGAAGTTAACTGAAGATTCTTTGATAACTTCCATGATTTCATTGCTTAGAGCATTTCTAGCTGCCTCAATGCCAAGTGTATTGAAGATCTCGTAAATATCATTGGTAAATGTGCGATAAGGATCTACATTTGGGTTCGCCATAATCTCTACAAGGTTACTACCATCTGTATCAAGCATCCATTCGTGAATCTTTTCAAATTGTTGTTTATCTTTGTTGTAATCAATGTGGTTGTAAGGTCTCATTGAAACTTTGTTAATCTTGATAATACCCTTTAGAAGAATGGTGTGAACAATGTTGTATTCAATCGCTTTTAGAGCGGCTACCATATCTTCGTTTTCAATATCTTTGAGGGCGTTTTCGTGAACACGCATATGGAAGATTAGTTGATCGTCGTTATCATCTGAGAACAAGCATTCAAGTGTATTGCCATAGGATTGGTAAATTTTCATGTAAATATCCATCATTGTCAAGTTGGCGCGATGAACTTTAATTTTATCAAGGCGCATACGAAGAACCCATGGGGAAGATGATCTACATTTTGAAGAATCTAGGTTTGTAAATTCACGATAAATTGCTAGATATTTATCGTCTTCTTCAATGTTGGTTTGGAGACCTTTTTGACCAGGAGGATCCCAGAAGATTTCAGTGCTATCCAATAGATTGACCAATTTGGTAATCTCCAATTGTTTCAATACTTTATGGGTGCGATCTTTTGCCTCATAAATACGAGGGTCAGTGACTTCACCTTTATCATTTTCAACAGCATCAATGGTTTGACTGATATCGGATTTTAGATAAATTTGTAGTGTAGGTGTCTTAATATTACGACTGACACTGAGCAATTCCTTTAGACGGGGTACACCAGAAGTTGCTTTTACCGCCGCAGCCGTACCAGATACGTGGAAGGAATCTAGTGTCAACTGTGTGGCTGGCTCGCCAAGTGACTGCGCAGCAATAATTCCCACCATTTCTCCTGCGTGGGCAACTGCTTCTTTGAAGTAACGACGAACTTCTGAAACAATCCAATCAAATGTTTCTTTTTGCATATGATACTTATAAATCATTGGTTTGGGAGATAGATAGAGGCGTAGAAGAATATGAAGGAACTTCATTCCTTGTACAGTGTTTACAATGGTTAAATCTTTGATTAGTTCATCAATTTGATCCAATACATAACCTGGATGAAGGTTGGATGGAAGTGTATCCAATCCTAGATCTTTCATACGATGAACAGCTGTCTTAATGAGACGTTCAAAGGGAATTGGGTATGTAATTCGATCCATTTTTTGGTTTTTAAAGACTTTTTCAATCAAGAATAGACGATCATCTACCAATTTTTGGAAATGTTCTTCGCAACGTTTACGAATATCTTTATCTTTCATTACATCCTTGAAAACTTTTTCAGTCATATACATTTTAAGATCTTCTTCCAAATATACACGATGATGCTTTTCAATTTCCATAAGATCCATGTCAATATAGTTTAGTTTTTGTGCTTCGATTTTTGTACCCTCCATACCATCCTCACCATAAATGAACTGTACAATGCTTTCATTTGCGTTACGAACTGTTTGATCATAGTAGATTTTACTATCCTCCATCGCCTTTACCAGTCTGCGTTGAATATATCCGGTTTCGGACGTATCGTATAAATTGACACCATTTCTGGTAACAAAGTTGAGCGTACTTGGTACAGTTACATCATACATCTTTGTACATACATCCTTACTGGATTTTTCAGTAATTCGAACAATTGTATCCATTACTGTATCATTCATTTCATTGAAATTGCGATGTTTTTCCGCGAATTTCATTTCTTTTAATTTACGATTCTTTTCATCATGAATCAAATCCATTTCCTTTGCGAATAGTTGAGCCCATTGAGCTCGAATAGAAAGTGTATAAGATGGTGCGATATTTTGTGTATTAAAATTATTTGATTTTAGTTGTTTTGTACTCATTTTACTGAATATTCCGAATCGAGAACAGAGAAATGAAATACCTTCGGTAAGTGCTTGAGATGCGGAACTTGTAGTAATCGCACCATCACAAATACATCCATCTCCAGAGATATAACCACTTAGTAGTCCTTTCACGAAATCCAATGGCGCATTATAAGCAACATCTGGAATATGTTTATTACGAGATCCATGACCCACCAATTCTTTAAAGAAGCGCGCAAAGAGTGTGGAATTTCCAATAATGCTTGTTGTGGTTCCTCTTTCTTTGTGAGAAACATCAATACGATAGGTAATATTAAATTTATCGAACCATTTCTTTACAAAGTTCTGAACCGATACATCGTCTTTAGTAATCGCAATCGTTCCTGATTTTTCATGAAAGCATCCATCGGCAAGATACAATCCTACAAAGACACCATTTTCATAATCAAGTTCAAATTTATCTGGAAGATGAGAATGTTCGCGAGTAGCATGGTAAGGATAGATACATCCCTCTTTAATATTTTCAGTATTTGATCGCACTAGAACTCGTTGAACGCGTGCTTTGGAAATATAGGGAAGTGTAAATGTTTTTCCATTATTTTCTTCATACCATCCTTGTGGAATATGAAATTTATCTCCTTGAGCTTCTTTCATGAGTTCTACACATTTGTTAAACTCGGTTCCATATACATAATGTGTCTTAGGATAGTAGTCACTCATATCAATATATTTAGCTGGGTTGAGAGGTGTGGGTAGATTCATCACCACTGGAATAAAATCTCCTTCGCATACAAGACTGGAGTGCTTTTTAATATATTCTTGTTTATCTTCATTCCAAATCAATAGCGTTTCACTGTCCGCAATGGTCATCGTACGACCGCCAGAAGTTTCAATTTCATAAATACTTTCAGTGGGATCATGACGAGTAACAGCAGTCAAGAGTCCCCATGTTACTTTGCCTTTGCCATCTCCGGTGGGAATATACACTTCCATTTTATCATCAATCTTTAGAAATTCAAGATCTGGACGATCGTCTTCCACTACAATGTCTCGTGGGTAAGTTTCCATATATTGATCGATCCAATCTCCAATTTTAACATCACGAGCTTTTCCATTTTCAATTACAATAATAGGTGTATCACCTGTTACACTCTTCACAGCAGTGTCAATAAGACCCTCACGACCACCCATAGCATGAAAGAACATTTCTTGAGGAGTCAATCCACTGATAAATGAATTTCCAACGAAACCACGAGCTTCTGGTCCATCATCATATTTACAATAATGAGGAAGTGTACGATCAGTAAATCCATAGGCAACACGCTTGCCATCCACATTTTGCTGACCAACACATGCGACCATTTGTGCTACGTTTGTAGGTTTACCTTTGGATCCAGATTGTACCATATTCATCATACGATTAAACAAATGGTGAACAGATTCTAGACCATTTTTCTCAATATCACCTGTCGCACCGTTTAGAATACCAATTAATTGTTGTTCAAAGTAATCTTGATTGTTTTGAATCGAATTATTTTCCATGAGTCCTTGACGTACCTTTTCAATTTCTTCATAGGCTTTAGTTTTCATCGAACTAATAATATTTTTAATTTTATCCATTGTTCCATTATCGACAACTAGATCACTGATACCTACACTGAAACCAGATGTAAGTAGCCATCTACAAATCAAACGCTGAAGGTTATCAAGGTAACGACGTACTTCAAATGGACTGTAATCGTGATAAATAACTGGGAGAACACCTGTTGACATACCATGGAAAATAGTCTTGTCGAGAATACCAGATGTGTGTTGGCTGTTTTTAACAACAACTTTTTCCCCTAGTTTATTCTTGAGTTCCAGATGAAAGCCTGGAGGGAAAATCTGAGAAGATGCTTGAAGACCTGAATATTCCCGTGTATGTTTATCATGTGGTTTCGGTAGAATACCATTGAAATAAGAGTTTACCATTTGAAGATTGGCAAAGGTTTTATCACGAATACGCACATGGTCTTTTGTAATACGGAAAGAACCCACCATTGTATCTTGAACAACTTCAATGATAGGCTTACCGTCTTTTGGTCCAATAATATGGTATGGAACCGATGCGAAATCCTTGAGTTCGGACATCGTTTGAATGCTTTGAGGCATATGTAAATTCATTTCATCACCGTCAAAATCAGCGTTATAGGGACTGGTAACAAGAACGTTGAGACGGAATGTTTTGAATGGCATCACTTTTACACGATGGCACATCATTGACATTTTATGTAGAGAGGGCTGACGATTAAAGAGTACATAATCATCGTCGCGAAGATGACGATTAATAACATCTCCTTCAACAAGATCTTCCGCAATCTTTTCACGATTTCCATATTTTAAAGTATATGTTTTACCATCTTCCCGTTTACATACTTCTTTTGCTCCAGGCCACATATCAGGACCATTGATTACGATCTTCTTCATTTCTTCCATATTGTAGCGATTGACTGTCTCGCGGAATGTAAGATTCATCGCAACTTCGATTGGAACACCCAATTGATCCAAGCTGATATAGGGATCAGGTGTAATAACTGAACGGGCAGACTGATCGACACGCTTTCCATTCAAGTTACCACGAATACGACCTTCTTTCTTTTTAAGACGATCGCTGACCGATTTTAGTTTGCGACCATTTCTTTGTTGCGCTGGTGGAATACCAGGCATTTGATTATCAATTAGGGTAGCAATATGGTACTGAAGGGCACCTGTAATAACCGCCAAATGTTCCTCATTCGCATTTGGTTTTTCAAGACGGGTTCTCAGTTGGTTATTTGTTTTGATAATATCACATAGTTTATGCGTAAGATCATCCTCGCGACGCTGACCATTCTCTTCAATAATAGAAGGGCGAACTGGAGGAGGTGGTACTGGAAGAACTGTACAGATCATCCATTCGGGACGATTGAATTTAGGATTAAATCCAAGCACTTCCATATCAGCCTCCGTCATGCGTTGTAAAATTGTTAGAACATCTTCTGCTGTAAATTCACGTTTAACAGTTTCAATATTCGCTTCTTTCCATTCTGCCATAATTTTGAGCGTACCTTCTTTCACATAACGACCAGGTTGTTTCGCTCCACATCCAGGCGCACCATCATCACCACATTTTTTTATTTTAGAGTTGTTGTTGCATAATTTAAAAATTTGTTCCCAGCGCTTTTGATGGTTTTTAATAAGAAGAATTTTACGCATTATTTCTTTAAAATCATCCGTCGATTGCGTAGGAGAAATTAGAAGACGGGAGCAACGAAAGCAAACACATTTAAGAAGTTTACGCGTAGTTTCATAAAACATAGGGTGATAGACGGGTCTCGCAAGAGTAATATGACCGAAGTGTCCAGGACAGAATGTTTTCTTTTGTTCACATGTACGACAGAAAGAATTATGTTCTAGAATACCCATTCGAGGATCAAATAGACCCCCAGGTACAGGCTCATTTCCAGCATAAGTATCTGTTTTCGTAACTTCAACCACAGATCCCTTTACTATTTCATTGGGACTCAGTACACTAAATTGAATGCCTTTCACACGTTCAATTTTTTGATCATACGAAAGTTCTTTATGAATTGACATGATAACCTTATTCTGATTAACTCCAAGATTTTTTAAATCTATTTTATTAGTCATAAGTTTCATTTTTTACTGTTATTTTATAACACTTAAAGAAGTATATAATAATTAATATATAATGGGATATTATTATCGCCCTCGTAAAGAAATAAATTACCTTCAAGAAAATATTTCTGATTCAAATTCTAATTCAAATTCTAATTCAAATTCAGATTCTGATCCAGATTATTTACCTCCTTGGTTAGAAAAATTTAATATTGATAAATTAGGCAAAAATTATCGTATAAATTCTACACCTGAACCCAAAACGAAATCAAAAAAGGTTTCTGTTAATCAAAAATATACAAATGATGAACAAAAATATTTAAATAATTTAAATAGTGCTGATAAGAATGTTCTAATAAATTTAGACAATTCAATTTGTTCCATACAAAATGATTCAGTTCCATTACGATTTAAAATTTTAAAATCAAATATTGATAATCGTATCAAATATATTTTACTTACAAAATTAGAACAATTTCAACAAATGAATGAAGACCATGGTGAATATTTTAAATTAAAACACTGGATTCATAGTATTAGTTTAATCCCTTTTAATCAATATGTATCTCTTCCAATAACTTTTAATTCATCATTATCAGATATTCAACAATTTATGAGACAAACAAAAGATATATTAGATCAAACTGTATATGGTCATAATAATACCAAACAACAATTTTTAAGAATTATTGCTCAATGGATTTCAAATCCATCTTCTCATGGACATTGTATTGGAATTCAAGGCGCACCTGGTACAGGTAAAACTTCATTTGTGAAAGAGGGTATATCAAAAGCATTAGGCTTACCATTTGGTTTTATATCACTTGGTGGATCAAGTGATGGATCTTTTTTAGAAGGACATTCGATTGCTTATGAAGGATCTACATATGGTAAAATTGTTGAAATTCTTATGAAAACGCAGTGTATGAATCCAATAATATTTTTTGATGAATTAGACAAGGTTTCTATTACAAAAAAGGGTGAAGAAATTATTGGAATATTAACACATTTAACTGATAATTCTCAAAATAATTCTTTTACAGATAAATATTTTAGTGAAATTGATTTAGATGTATCAAGAGCATTATTCATTTTTAGCTATAATGATGAATCAAAAATAAACCCTATTTTAAAAGATCGTTTAATTACGCTACATGTAAATGGATATACTGATGAAGAAAAGATAAATATAGCTTATCATTCATTAATACCAAAAATATTATGTTCTTATGGATTTCATAAAAATAGTATTCGTTTTTCAAATGAAATTATTTTAGAAATGATAAATCTTATTCCCAAAGAAGAAGGTATTCGAAATCTTAAAAGAGCTATAGAATGTATAATTAGTTGGTTAAATATGTCAAAGTATATGTCAAATGATATTGAATTTCCAATTGATGTATCGTTAAATATGTTACATATTTATCTTGTAAATAAATGATATTTTGGTATAATAACGAAGTTGATGCTGACAATACATGATTTTAACAAATTTTATGACACAACACCTTTATGACTTTGAATATTTAATAATTACATTTTTAAGGTCTCCAATCAATACGATAATTCCTTACGCTACAAATAGATTAGTGAAAGATGTTTGCTTTGATTTTATAAATACATATTTAGAAACTTTTAAAAAATTTAAAACACTATTAACAACCAATGAAGAAGATCCAAATATAAGTTTATTATATAAATTAATTCAAACTTACTTTAAACATCATTTACATATTCAATTTCCACAATATAATAATTTTAATTATATTGAATATCCTGAATATATTGATTTATGTGAAACGATTTATTTAAAAATACAAAAAGAAATCCATCCTGAATCTCGTAAAATTAATTGTTTAATAACGATTGAATTATTAAATGCGTTTTTCGTAATAATTTTTGGAAATAACTATTCATTATTAGGGTATTAAACAATTAATATTATATTATTTTTACGCAAATGATTATAGATCATATTGGTGATTTTATTAATTCGAGACGGTATTCATCCATTACTACATCGAATCCAGATCCAATACAATATCCCAATTATTATCAAGCAATACGTCATGAAGTTGTTTTAAATGAAGGTGATATGCTTTATATACCATTTGGATGGTTTCATCATGTATTTTCTGAAGATGTAAATTCAAATACAAAAGTTAATTTAGCAATTAATTTTTGGAAACATACAACTAAAGATGAGTATGCTGTTTCTATTAAAGATTATTCTGAAAAAATAATAAAAAAATATAATTGCGTTATATCAAATGATGAGTATTTAGATTATAATGAATCTAATTTTCCATTTATTACAGCTCATTCATCAGATAAATTTTCATTTTCAAATTTTTACGAATCAATGTCAAATATCTCTTTATATTATCAAATATCAAAAACTACAATTTTTGAATCAGATCTAGTTAGTAAAGAAATATCAAATGATAATGACACATATATATTAGATGAATTTTTACAAACAAATAATTCAAAATCAGAATCGGAGTATATTGCTCAAAATAACATTACGAAATATAAAGATTTTGATTGGATTAAATCAATAACACCACCCTTTTTTGATAATTTTGATGAAATTAATTTATGGATGAATAAAGGAAACGTTTCAAGTACGAATCATTATGATAGTTTTGATAATATATTATGTCAACTACAAGGAACTAAGCGTATCTTTTTATTTCCTCCAAGCGAAAGATATAACTTATATTTACATAATCGATTTAATTTACAATTTATTTTAAATACTTATAAAAAATTAAATGAATTAAATGAATTAAATAAATCTGTTAATCGAAAACAAGATATTTATATTAAAACTTATGATTCTAGTATTGAACCCTCTATTTGTAAATTAATTATAAATTCGAATAAGAAATTTACACAAGTTATTAATATTTCACCAGAGTTAGATAACGTATTTTTTAAATTACTTAAGAAATCTCTATTATCTTACATAAATTATATTATTGATACACAAAATAAAATTCCATTAATAAAAGATTGTGTAGATAGTGGTTATTTTATTCAATGTATAAATAATATAAATGATTCAGAACAATATCCTTATCAGCTTGATAATACTATTTTAAAATATATATGGTTTTTAAATGATAGTACACCTGTTTATATAAATGGTATTAAAATAGAAGCTAAAGCTGGACGTTTATTAATTTATCCTGCGCATTTTACATATATTGAAAAAGAAATCGATACAGTTAAAAATAAATGGATTTGTTTTGGTTATTTATATCACCCACGGCGGGATTCGAACCCGCAATCTCATGATTAGAAGTCATACGCTTCATCCGATTAAGCTACGCGGGTAAATTTTTAATGCCTTTATAATGAGACATTATATACACTATATGATACCTCTTTAAATAATTTTATATAAAATACTATGTGAAATAGGTATAAACTAAATAATATTAAATTAATTGTTATTTTTTATTGTTCGTATCATATAGAAGTTTTATCATGAAATTTACGGTTCCACTTACTGAACAATTGATATATAAAGGTATTCAGGTCGCAATTGGAATTGTGATTATTATATTTGCTCATATCATTGCTAAAATCGTTTCAAGTTCTATTATGAAATTAGCAAATGTAGATTTTAATAAAAAATTATCAATTGATGGAATAACTAAAACAGAACAGGCTGAACAAACAAGTAAAACAAATTTAGTATTTTTAACACTTGGTAATATATCCTATTATGCCGTTTTAATTTTAGCTTTCTTTATTGTTCTAAAAGTACTTGGTATTGAATCTACAAGTTTAATAGCATTATTAGGTACAACTGGCTTAGCAATTGGTCTAGCTATTC
>Ga0209768_10001517_pt1 | contig 14839 bp, 8 predicted proteins | sample LauGreSBDMM110SD_3_FD_187564 | JGI IMG/M metagenome (GOLD analysis project Ga0209768, IMG submission 187564) | Freshwater lake microbial communities from Lake Michigan, USA - Sp13.BD.MM110.SD (SPAdes) (version 2) | ecosystem: Environmental > Aquatic > Freshwater > Lake | place: Lake Michigan... | reverse complement strand
AACCTCCGCCTCGCATAAAAGCGATGCCATAAAAAGGCAAATTATAGATTTCCTTATGCAGGGCTACTCAGTGCAGAAGGCTATGGATGCAGTAGGTCGCTCAGTTAAGACTTATGAGTACTACCGAAAGGTAGACTCTGAATTTTCTATTGCTGTAGACAAAGTTCGCTCTATGACAGCAAGAGGTGAGATAGGCAATGCAAGAGGGGAAGTACCACCCTTCCCCCAGTTCTCCGAAAAATATCTCGGAACCAGAGTTTTTAAACATCAACAGCATTGGATAGATTTATTAGAAGATAGACAGCCTACGGATGTCCATGACTCTATAACCTACGAACAAGGTGCACAGGATTTACTCATAGTAAACACCCCACCTGAGCACGCCAAGTCAACAACCATTACGGTCAACTATGCCGTATACCGAATTTGCCAAAACCCCAATATCAGAATAATGATTGTGTCTAAGACACAGGCTATGGCGCAAAAGTTCCTGCTCTCCATCAAGAACAGATTAACACATCCTAAATATCAGGACCTACAATTAACCTTTGGACCTCCAGGGGGCTTTGAAAAAAATTCTGATTCATGGAAGCAGGACTTAATTTACCTATCCTCAGAGGCTCGTGACTCTGGCGAGAAAGACCCCACCGTACAGGCTATAGGTGTAAGGGGTCATATCTACGGTGCTCGTGCTGATTTAATTATCATGGATGACTGTATAGACAATACCAACGCCCATGAATTTGAAAAGCAAATTGACTGGGTTCAGTCTGAGGTTATGTCCCGTATTGATGATAACAACGGCAAACTTTTAATTATAGGCACTCGCCTACGACCAAGAGATTTATACTCTGAACTACGCGACCCCATGCGCTACCCAGATGAGTCCTCACCTTGGACTTACTTCGCACAACCTGCCGTATTAGAATTTAATGAGGACCCTGATAAGTGGGTAACCCTATGGGGAAAAACTAATCTACCACCCAACTCTGGTATGGGTAAACCTGATGCAGATGGTTTATACCGCAAGTGGGATGGGCAAGCGCTACATAAACGCAGGGCAAGATTATCTCCTAACTTATGGGCAATGGTCTACCAACAACAACAGGTGCATGAAGATTCAGCATTTCCATCTGAGGCTATTAAGGGAGTTATCAACGGCGCTCGCAATATTGGGCGTATACCTAAAGGCAAGTCTGGTGTAAGACCTAACGGTATGGATGGACTTATTACCATTGCTGGACTTGACCCAGCAGGCTCTGGCAACACCGCAGCCATCTGTATAGGTTTAGATATATCTACCCAGAAGCGTTACCTAATAGATGTATCAAATGTGGCTGGCATGAAGCCAGATGAAATTAGAGAATTAATTAAAAACTGGACTGACGATTATCAGATTTCTGAGTGGCGAGTTGAGAAAAATGCTTTCCAAACGATGTTGACTCAGGACCGTGAGGTACGAGAATACCTTTCGTCACGAGGTGCAACATTGCGAGAACACCATACAGGTCAAAACAAATGGGATACGAACTTCGGGGTTGCATCTCTGACGACACTATTCCATGGTTGGCAAGAAGGAAATGCTCTTATTGAATTTCCATCAAGCCATGCCTCTGAAGGTCTTAAAGCACTTATAGAACAATTAGTAACTTGGTACCCAGATGCACCAAAAAGTCAAAAGACAGACACAGTTATGGCGTTCTGGTTTGCAGAACTTGGATGTCGTGACAGAGTAGCAAATGCAAATTCCTTTGCCCGTACTCATAATAGTATCAATATGTTTCATACCCGTTATGACCGCTCACGACAGATGACTGTCCAACTAGACGACATATACTCATAGAACAGGATTAGTGTGGCACTTTCTTTAGATGATATTAAAACAAATTATGACCGCTACAAGCAGGTTTTCTCTGAAAGAGATACCCGTATGGAGCAGGTTCTACTTGTTCGTAAGGGCAGGATGCGGGATGTATTCCCAGATTTATTTCCTGATGGTCCCTTTGAGAACCCTATTGTTGCAAATATGGTTGACATTGCAGCCCGTGATTTGTCTGAAGTTATTGCACCTCTTCCTGCCTTTAACTGCAATTCACCCACTATGGTTTCCGAAAAAGAACGCAAGAAGGCTGATAAGCGTGAGGAAATTGTAAACGGAATTATAGATTTTTCCGATATACAAACCCAGATGTTTACTGCTGCTGACCGTTATGTGTCATACGGATTTGTTCCAGCACAGATTGAAATTGACTTAGATAACAATATGCCAAGAATCCGTTTCTTAGATTCAGTAGGTTGCTACCCAATCGTTGACCGCTTTGGCAAAGTTCATGGCATGTACCAAAGAATTAAGAAATCACTAGCAGAGTTAATGGCTGCATACCCAGAGTATGCCCACTTGTTATATGACAAAGACTCTACCAATACAATGCTAGAGATTATTCGCTACCATGATAAAGACCAAGATATATTATTTGTTCCACAGCGCAATAACCTAGTTATTGACAGAGCACCAAATCCTATTGGTGAAGTAATGATTCGTATTATTCAACGACCATCCCTTGACTCTGAGTCCCGTGGACAATTTGACGATGTACTTGCAATTCAAGTTGCTAAGGCTCGTTATGCACTTCTTTCACTTGAGGCTGCTACTAAAGCAGTTCAAGCCCCCCTTGTCGCCCCACGAGATGTAAGTGAGATTGCCCTTGGACCAGATTCCGTTATTAGAACTGACCGCCCTTCAGATGTTCGCCGACTCTCTATTGACATACCACCAGGTGCTTTCGCTCAACAACAGGTACTTGAAGGAGAACTTCGTTTAGGTTCTCGTTATCCTGAGTCACGCACAGGAAACATTGATGCCTCTATTGTTACAGGTCGTGGTGTGCAGGCTCTTATGGGTGGCTTTGATACCCAGATTAAAACTGCTCATGCAATGTTTGCCCGTGCCTTTGTAGAACTTATTGGTTTAGCACTTAAGGTAGATGAAACAGTTTTTGGTGACACAGAAAAATCTTTGCGTGGTGTACGCAATGGAGTTCCATACGCAATTAAATACAAGCCATCTCGTGATATAGATGGTGATTACACTGTAGATGTCCAGTACGGACTCATGGCAGGTCTTGACCCTAACCGTGCATTAGTATTTGGTTTACAGGCTCGCGGAGATAAATTAATATCTCGTGACTTCTTACGCCGTCAAATGCCGTTCTCTTTCAATGCAACACAAGAAGAAGAAAAGGTTGACACCGAAGATTTACGCGATGCAATGAAGCAGGCTATTGCATCCTATGCACAAGCAATCCCAGCACTTGCATCACAAGGACAAGACCCATCAGATATTTTGTACAAACTTTCTACCGTTATTAATGAACGCCAAAAGGGTACACCTATTGAACAGGCGGTATCTGAGGCGTTTCAGCCACAGAATCCCCCACCTGGAGCAATGATGACCCCTGATGGCGTAAGTCCCGAAATGCTTGGGCAAGCAGGTGCGGTCCCTCCAGGTGAGGGGCAACTTCCTCTAGGTTTAAGCGCTACAGGTCGTATGCAAGGTGTTGCTGCTGGACAAATAACCCCAGGCGGTAGACCAGATGTTCAGTCGCTTTTAGCAAGTTTAACTCAGAGAGGTGAACCTAATCTTCAGGCTTCCCTCGTTAGACGACTACCAGTTGCATAAGGAGGTGAATAAATGAAGAAGTCCTTATCAGGAGGAAAGAAGCCTAAGAACCAAGGTTCAGCAGGCAAGGCTCCAACCCAGAAACCAATGTTGGCTAAGAAAGCATCATCAAAGGGTGGCAAAGTATATTTCTCAAGCAATCCAAGCGGAACTCGCGGTTCACGCAGTAAGTAATTAATAAACCTGAGTAAGTTTGAAAACTGCTCATAATATTCTAAACGCTCAAATGGCGGAAGGTAATAATGGCAAAGGCTAAAAACGAAAATTTTAAGGTGTCCGCAACAGGCGGTGCTGGAACTGATGGACAACCTGCAAGTTATGCAGCAGGTATTGATGGCGCACAAGATTTTTATGATTTACAAACTCAAGCAAAAATGTCAGGACAGAATACTGCTCTTAATTTAAAAGCACCTAATCAAACATTTGAACCTAAAATTGATACAAGTGGAATAGTCCCACTTAATGCCCCTACTCAATATCCAGAAGAAGGTGTTGATACTGGAGGAATACTTGGACCAAATGCTGGTGAAGAAGTTATGGCAGCACCCGCTATGCTTCGTGCACAAAATAGTCAAGACATTGCACAGTTAGCAGCAAGTCTACCGTTTTACGCAAAGATTGCAGAAAGTCCAAACGCATCAAATTCTTTTCGTAATTGGTACCGTTATATCCGTAGCCAAGTTGAAGGTATCGGATGAGTTGGGTTAAAAACCTTGGCAGTATGGCAAAGACGGTTGTTGACTTTACAGGAGTACCAGGTTTAATTAAAGATTTATCAACCTCTGGTAGCAACGATGACCCTTGGTATGTTGATGGTGTTAACTTTGTAAAGAACACAGTTAAAGTAGCAACAACCCCAGTTCGTGCTGCGGTTACTGGTCTATTTGCTGCTGGTGAGGCTTCATACGAACTTGGTGGGAAAGTACGCCGTGAAGGTGTTGAAGCAATCCTTGACCAGCCTTTTATGTATAACAAATTTAAAGCACCAGGTGAATCTTATTCAGATTACACATTGCGTGTAGAAAACGAAAAAGAAAATATTTCCCCGTTTCAAGCAGCACTTTCAGTGCTCTCTCCAGGTCGCACCTCTGGGGATAGAAGCGGTTGGTTCCAAGAGTGGACCGACAATAATCTTAAATTCATGTCTACAGGTTTTGATGTCTTTAACCAAGAAGATAGAGATACAGCCTTTCGTGACCAATACACAGGAAAATTTCTTTCTGGTATCGGAGATTTTACTACCTCGGTAATTGTTGACCCATTAACCTTTGCAGGCTTTTTAGGTAAGGGTGCAGTTATTATTGCCAAGGCTCCAATGCTTGACCAAATTCAAGGCAAAACAGCCCGTGCTGTATTTGGAAAATTTGCCATGACTGAGGAACGATTAGATAATATTCTTATTGAAGCACTTGATGGTAAGGGTGGAGCACTTACTGACATTGACTTTCTTGTTGGTAGTAACGCTAGTGAGCAATATAAATACTGGCGCAAAAAGAAAGTTACAAACCCTGATGCAATGGCATATTTGTTTGGTCGCGCTGCTAGTAGAGAAGAAGTTGTAGATACTTTCCGTGCTGTTATGTATCGTGACCCAAAATCTATTTCAACGATTGCTTCAAAAGACGAAGAAGCAGCCCTTATTTTAGATGCTTCAAATCCAATTTCTCATCCTCAGCGGCAATTTCTTGAAGGTAAAACAGATGGTGATTTAATCACATCACAAGAATACAATCGCGCTACTGGTTCATATATTACAAAGTTAACTGATGAAGCAAGTGAATCATACGACCAGCGTTTTGCAACTGCATTAGCAGATACTCGCACTGGTGGTCAATTAAAATATGGATTTAGTCGCGGACCTTGGGAAGGCAAACTTGCCCAAAAATCAAAGAAAGATGCCCAGGCTGTATTCGCAGAAGCAGATAGCGTAATTTTTCAAAAGACTAGCCTTCACCCAATAATTAAAGTTGTTAATTACTTTACTAAAGAATTACCAAGTGGTGTATTTAATGTAAACGATGGCGATTCTTATATTGAGTTTAATGCTTTTTTGCGTGAGGCTAATGAATTATCTAAAGGTCGTTTTGGTGCCCAAGCAGCATATTTTGCTGAAAGATACTTAAGTGATATTTCTACTGGTGAAAGAAATGCCACTATTCAACGGGCTGAAAAGGCTGCAATGGCTACATTGTTTCCTAACTATGACCAACAAACTATGGATAAGTTATACATGGTTTTTGATGCTCGTAGAGCATCCAGAATTAATCAACACCGCAACCAAGGTTTTGTTTCTTATTTAGAAAACGGTCAAGTTGTAAATGCTATTTCTCCTATTTTACAACGAGAGTCAGCCAATACTGTAATTATCGCAGATTTAAGAAAATTAAAGCGTGCGATTGATACGCATGAAAGTATATTACCAGGACTTTTAGATGGATTAAATATAGAAGATTTAACCTTAAGAACTAAAAAAGGTTTAAGTACTCTTGCTACATTTAATGACATTTTTAAAACTTCAGTTCTTATGCGTCTTGGTTATACTGTTCGTAACCTTACTGAAGCACAATTATCTATGATGGCTAAAGGTTTTGCCCTACCAGCAATGGTAGCAGCAGGTGGACCAGATGCAGTAAAACGATTTTTTACTAATCGCAAGGTTGGTTTTAATAGGTTAATTGATAATGTAAATGTTTCTGCTGGCAGAATTGATGATATTCAAACTCTTAATTATCAGTTTGCTTCAGGCACGGACAGACTTCGTTCTGTAGAAATGAGTAAAAAAGAACTTGCTAAAGCAGTTGCTGACCGCATTGGAGATTTAGAAAAAGATATATTTAAATTACGCCTTACTCCAGGTGTAGGACCACTAACTGCAGAAGATGAAATTCGTACTCTTCGTGGCGTATTATCTGACTTAGAATCTGTAACTCTTTATCACGGTAGCGCAGATGCAGCATTTCAATTAAATGAAGCAAAGGTTCTTGCAACATCTGCATCCCCTGCAATCGCTGCTCGTTACTCTGAGGGTTTTACAATTCACTCAACTGAAAATTATTTAGAAACACCAACAGGTCGCCCTGGTAAAATTACTGAAGTTTCTGAAAGTATACAAGATGCTCGTAAAACTTTACAACAAGCACAAAGTAATTTAACCAAGGCTCAACAAGAATTAAATAGAGTTGGTAAAACTCAATGGGATGTAAATTTATTACAACAAACCATTGATGAACAAAAGGCTATTATCAAGCGTGCTGGCGCTCGTGAGCGTTCATCCGAACGCCGTGCTGCTACATTAGATAATGCTTCAGATAATTTACTAACAGACATGATTGCAGCAAAAAATGCTGGTAAAGAAGTTGAGATTCGTGTACCTAAAGGTTGGCGAAAAGTAGAATCACTTGATTTTACACAAATTCGTCTTGCCGAAGAAGGCGTTTTAGAAGTTACTCCAGAGTTATTTCGCCGTTCAGTATTTCGCGTTAAAGGTGAAATGAATAAACCAGTACCAGTACGAGTATATGGTGAGGCTTTATATTTAACTAAATGGTCTGATATTCCATTAGATTTGCGTGAATCTGCTTTTGGCGGAAGTATTAATAATTACAAGCAATGGACTAAGGACAAAGGTTGGAGTAATAATAACGACCCTGTTGTTAAGTACATGCGTGAAAAAGGTTTTGGTCGGGTAGTTGTACAAGATGATGCTCGTGCTGGTGGAGTATCTAATATTGTATTACCAGAGGCAGTTGCTAAAACTGGTCGCCAACGAGCCGTAGAACGCAGTATTACTGAAATGAAAGAGCGTAGCGCAGTTCAGGCTGCTGAAGATTTACCAATTCTTGAATCTAAAATGGATACACCTAAACAACGCCGCCTTGCTAGAACTGCTGCCCGTAAAGCAGCCCGTTTAAAAGAAACTTCAGTTTCTCCTTATTACACAAGAGAAAATGTTGATGCCATGATTAACAATGGCGTTGAAGATGCTGCTGAAAATTTAGCAAAACTTTATACAATGGAACATGCTTATCTTGATGACATTTCTAGCAGGCTAGGTGCTCGCATTGACCGTGCTGAAACTAATGCTGTTAAACAACGCACTGGTTATGGTTACAATGAAATGACAATTAATGGAGTTAAGTATACTGTTCCAAATACTTTCCAAGATGCTACATGGTTTATGGGTCGCACATCTGCTGAAGATACTTGGAACGCATTAATTGGTTCACAAGAAATGGCATTTTCAACTGGCATGGGTGCTAGAACAGTTAGTATATTAAAACCTAATGACCCTAAATATTTTGAGGGTTGGTCAAATATACTTAACTTACATTTCCGTGACCCTGAAACAGGAATAATGGACCCATTGGTTCGTAGGATTCTTGATGGTGAAACAGACCAAGATATTCTTAATTGGTTTACTCGTACAAAAGATGGTCGTCTTTATGCCAATGATACATATACAACTCCTCGCCAGGCTTATGGTTTAACAGCCATACGGGGTGGAGAGTTAGATGAAGATTTATTAGAAAAAATTAATATTACCCGTGGTGCTGTAAAATTATACATACCTGATGAGCAAACAGCATTATTTCTTAGCACTGCTACTCCAGGCAATAAACCTTTATCTGGCGCTGAATTACAAAATTATTTGCGTGAAAGATTTGGTGTTAACCCAGAAAACTTGCCAGACATTAATGGGTTACTTGTTACAAGTAGTAAAGAGTTTCGTGACCAAGAGCGTTTAATTGATACTTTTAATCGCCGTGTTATGCGCTTTCTTGGTTCATTACCAGAAGATGCATTTGCCCGTCATCCATTAGCAGTATCTAATTATAATCGTCAGGTTAAAACAAACATACAGAATATTGCTGATGCTAAAGGCACAGATAAACTTACTGCAGAGGAAATTAACTCAGCCATAAGAGGCGCAAGAGAAGATTCTCGCCGTATTGTAGAACAAACTTTGTTTACTATTGTCCGCCGTAGCCGTGCATCATCAAGCCAAATAATGCAATTAATGTTTCCGTTTTTTGCAGCCTATGAAAACACAGTTAAGCGTTGGTCGGGTATTATTGCTGAAAATCCACAGGCTGTAACTACCGCTGCTCGTACTATTGCCCAAGTTGTTAATGGTCAAACTGTTGTAGACCAAGAGGGAAATCGTATTACAGATGCTAAGGACTTGGCTGGTGGTAAATACGCCAACTTGGTAGTTCAAGTTCCACAAGGATTTATTGACTCATTACCAAAAGATTGGCAAGAAATTGCTAACAACGCATTTAAGTCAGTAAATATACCACTATCATCATTAGATGTTATTACCCAAGGTCAACCTGGTAATCCAGGCTTTGGTCCTTACGCTGTATTACCAGCCTACTTAATTTTACGCGCTCGCCCAGAATTAGAAGAAGCATTTAAACCTTTGTTTCCTGCTGGTCTGCCACAGTCTGCATCTAGTTTATTTACTCCAGCAGCCTTTCGCCGTTTATCAACCATGTGGACACAAGATGCGTTATATGTTCGTACATTTAATCAAATGTTAAGGTATGAAACCTATAACTATAATGCTGGTAGCAGAACAGATGAGCCTACATTAGATGAAATTACAGATAAAACAAATAAATTTTTTCTACTTCGTGCACTTGGTTCAATATCTTTACCATTTGCAATTAGCCCAGAAATGGATTTTTACCAACAGACTTTCCGTCAATTTTTAAATCAATACGGACCTGGCGAGGCAGAGGCTAAGTTTCTTGAAATGTACCCAGATTACTTTGAGGCTACAGTAAGTCTTTCTAAATCACCTGGCAGCCTAGAGTCTAATATGGATACAGTTAGAAACTTAAAGAAATTCCGTGGGCTTATGGCAGAAGCAGAGTCTTCTGATAATCCAGAGTTAATTGGGTTTCTTGCTAATGATTTTGATGGTCAGTATACATTTAGTCAGGCAGCCTACCAATGGCAGTATCGCCAAGGTGCATATCCTGGTTCTAAAAATACTTATCGCCAAAACCGTGCTCCAGAAGAATTACTACGCGATGCAGACATTAAGCGTGGTTGGACACAATTTAATTCATTAATGGGTCAAATTAATACTTACAAAATACAAAATGGCATTGTTGCTGATAGTGACCCCCGTATGGATATTATCAATGGTGCTAAACAATTATGGGTTCGTTCTCAAGCAGAAGAAAATTTTGACTGGTACTCAGAGTACATATCTCCAGATAGAGGTAAGTATGAGCGCCGTGCTCTTGTTTTAAAGAAGGCTTTAACTGATAAAAATTGGATGGCACAAAATGGTGACCGTTCAGTAGTTAAGGCTATGAGTGTATATCTTGACCTGCGTGACCAAATGGCTTCAGTATTAAAACAGCGCGACAGGGCAGGTGGTTCACAAACACTTAGTGCAAAAAGTAATGCTGACTTAACTTATGTTTTTGAACAAGTTAGACAACAACTTATTGCAGAAAGTCCAGAGTTTGAACAATTCCTAAATAGATATTTTATAAACGATACGGTGGTAGTTTAATGGAAAAAGATAAACCTAAAACTGAATCAGGTACTCCAGCAGGTACTGGTACTGGCACTAAAGGTGGAATTGACTTAGAAGCATTAATGAAAACTTTTGCTGGTATGGGTGGAACTGTTAATGCAGGTCCAACTACTCAAGATGCTGAAGCAGCAGTTCAAAGTATTTACAGTCAAATGCTTGGTCGTAATGCTGCTGGCGCAGAGCGTAGCAGGGCTATTAGTAAATACTTGAGTCAATCAACAGATACAGATGCTGCTGGTCGCCAACAGGCTGTAATCTCTTTTGTTCAAGAATTACCTGAATATCGTAACCGCCAAGAAAATTCTTATTTAGATGCTATCTATAATGAAATATCTAAAAATGTTCAAAGGACACAACGATAATGGCAGTTAAACCAGATAATACTTTATCTCTTGATGAACAACTACGCCAATTATACATAAGTTTAGAAAACCAAAGAAAAGCATTAAGTAGACTTAAAAGAAATACAACAGCATACAATAATGCACTAAAAGTTTTTAATACTACCCAAAGTAATATTACAGAACTTAATGCTAAAGTTGATGCAGGGCGTAAAACTAAAAAGACATCAACAGAAAAAACTAAACTTAATGCGCTTAATGATGCTTTAACTCGTGCAAAAGAGTATGGTACTGCAGACCAAGTTGAAAAAGCACAAAATGATTTAGATAAATTTTTAGGTGTAGAAACTACAACACCAACAGGCACTACAGAACTTCGTTATGGTCCAGGTGGAGAAAATTTAATACCTGGTTCTGCTGAGTATATTGCAGCAGCAGGTTCAACTACCAAACCAATAGTTACCTCAACTAAGACACCTGCCTCAACTACAAAACCTATTTCAACACCAACTGATGATGCAACAACAGATGCAAAACAATTATGGGTTTCATACCTTCGTACAGTATTTAGCACCCTTGAGGATAAAACACAACAAGCAGAAATTAATAGAATATTTGATACCGCCGTTAAACAAAAATGGACTGAAAAAACCTTTATGGAAAACCTTAAGGGTACTTCATGGTGGCAAAATACTTCTCCTAGCCTTATTCAATTTTTCTTAGAAAGCAATGACCCCCGCAATAGAGCCACATTTGCTGAAACTGTTGCAAATAAAGTAGATTCTGTTGCTGCTAAATTAGAAAAACTTGGCATAGCACCTAGAACTGTTGACCCAATAACTGGCAAAGTAATTGATAATGCACAATACTTTAAAGGTATTGCTTTACAGGCTTATGAAAATAACTGGACTGACTCACAACTAGATAATTACTTATCAACTAAAAGTGATTTGATTTTTACTGGTGGTGGTGTTCTCGGTTCTTCTTTAAATCAGATTAACCAAACTGCATACTTATATGGAATTAATTTAGATAGCACTATGAAAAATACCATTAACACATCTTTGCTTGACCCTATGGATGGTAGAGATGCTCAGTATTGGATTAATAGTGTTAAACAAATGGCGATTGATGCCCCACAAAATAAACCATTTTATGAATCTTTAAAAGTAGGAAAAAGTCTATATGAAGTAACTTCCAATTATCGCAATCAGATGGCTGGTTTACTTGAAGTTGACCCTACCGCTATTACATGGAACGACCTGATGGGTAAAGTTATTGTTAAAGATACTGGCAATGCTCGTACATTTGCAGATTTTAACAAGGCTTTAAAGCAAGACCCAATATGGCAATACACTAAAAATGCAAAGGAAACCTATAGCAATATGGCTCTTGACCTTGGTAGAACATTTGGATATGTGGGTTAATAATGGCTGAAAGAAAAGTAACCAAACAAACTAATCAAGCACAAATTGCTGCTGCACAGCAAGCCAATACTGTGCTCGCACAACAAAAAGCGGCTCTTGAAACAAAGGCTGCTGTTGCATTTGAAAAGGCTAAACCAATCATCTCTCAAGGAATTACTGGAGCCTCTAAATTAACTGCAGCACTTAACGCTCAAATTGCTGCAATCCAAAATCCTAAAGGTGTCTATGACCCAGTTTCAGGAAAAACTACAACTGCTGCTCAATTAGCCCAAGCAGTAATAGATACTAAAGCAGCAGCAACTGGTGTTAATAAATATGGTGGATTAACTACTGAACAAGTTGAACTTGGTAAAGCATTAGGTAAAGAAAAAACAGATGCGGAAACAGCAGCAGCAGCAATTATATTTGGTGGCGTACCTGACCCTATTTATGAAACAATAACAGAACAATATACTTCACCTGAAGAAATCCAAGCACTGATTAATGCTGCTCTTGAAAAGCAAAAAACAGAGTTACTTGGTGAGCAAAAAAAATTAGCAGAACAACAAAAGAAAACAGCCCTTGAAGAGTTTAAGGCTTCTTTAACTACAATGGGTCTAGCAGATTTAACAGATACTATTGATGAGTTTATTAAAAATGATTACACAGCATCTCAAATTAAATTAGAGTTACCTAAGACTACTGCTTACAAGACACGCTTTCCTGGTATGGAAGCACTTAAGACTGCTAATAGAGCAATTAATGAAGCAACCTACATTTCTAATGAGCGTGCTTACTTACAAACTTTACGGGCTTATGGATTAGATACTGCAACTCTTGGTAGTCTTTCAGCCCTTGGAACATACATATCCAATGAGGTTTCTCCTCGTGAGTTTGAAGAAAGAGTAAACCTTGCTTCTGATAGAGTTACTCAAAATCCAGATGTTCTTAATACTTTTAAATCTTATTATCCAGAGGCAGATAAAAGTAGTGTTGTTGCCTATCTTTTAAATCCTAAAGCAGGTATAGACCTTGTTAAGAAACAGGTTCGTGTAGCAGAAATTGGTGCTGCTGCTACCGCTGCTGGATTTAAACCTACAACAATTAGTGCTACCTATGGTGAAACTCTTGTACCAGATACTGGAGATAAAACTTTTAACACAATCAGAGCCGAGTTTCAAAAAGCAAAACAATTATCTGATGCTCAACGCAGTCTTGCTCAAATTGAAGGGCAAACTTATTCAGATGTTGAAGCCATTGAAGGCGTGGTTGGTGGAGATAGTCAGAAGTTACTTGCTTCACAACAAAGGGCAGAGCGTGAAATTGCTCGGTTTAGTTCCCGTAGTGGCGTAACAGGCTCAAGTTTAGGAAGTAGCATAAATGTCTGAAGCATCAGGCAGTGAAAGTTTACACGCTGCTTTTGGCTATGACGAATATAAAGATTTTGATGAGGGATTAATTGTACCTTTTTTAACAATAGGACATTAATCTTTAATTAATAAATAGAATCCCCACCCTGATAGACCAGCCCAGGGGGGCGTAAAAGTCTGGTAGCAATAGCCGCAATAGTTTCCCCGAACTGCTGCGAGGATTGCGAATACAACCAATGAAAGGGAGAAGGTAGATGGCTACCAATTACTACGCAGACGATGAGGAAGATGACGACACAACAACTGATGTTGTTGGTCAACTCCGCAAAGTTAATCGCTCACTTGAAAAACGAGCAAAAGAACTAGAACAGGAGTTGTCAGGTCTTAAGTCACAGACTCGTCAGCGTACTGTTAAGGATGTACTACAGGCTAAGGGATTAAATCCAAAGATTGCCGCACTCATACCACATGATATAGAACCCTCAGATGAGGCTCTACTCAAGTGGGTTGAAGAGTATGGCGATGTTTTTGGAATCCAAACTTCTACGGAAGAAAAGCCTGCAGAGAAAAGTCCAGAAGTTAAGGCTCAAGCAAGAATCAATAACATAGTCGCCACTGGCTCCGCGCCAGATATTGACGAAGATGCGTTTGCAAAAATTGCAGGAGCAAAAACTCGTGAGGACTTAGACGCACTCCTTGGCTTTAACTAAAATCCATTAAACATCAACCACTCACTAGGAGGTGAACCATGGCATTTACCGACACCTCGGCTATTAGTGGTCTAGTACAGACCGCTTATGACCGTTATGTTGAATTTGCTCTCCGCTCTCAGCCGATGATTCGTGCTGTTGCGGACAAAAAGCCTGTACAACAGGCTATGCCAGGCAACTCCGTTGTATTCTCACTCTACAACGATTTGTCTGCTGCTACTTCAACGCTTGGAGAAACAACTGACCCTGATGCAGTCGCATTAAGCAATGTTGACACCGTATCTGTAACTCTTGCAGAATACGGCAACGCTGCTCTTGTAACACGCAAATTGCAGTTATTCTCACTATCCGATGTTGACCCTGCTGTTGCAGACATCATCGCTTTCAACATGGCTGACTCTCTTGATGTTGTAGCACAAAGTGCTCTTCGTCAAGGAACCAATGTTATCTATGGTGGAACTCGTACATCAACCGCAACTATCACAGCATCAGATACTGTTGACTCTGCTGATATTCGTAAGGTTGTTGCGAAACTTCGCTCAAACAAGGCTGTTCCTCGTTCAGGAAGCCTGTATTGGGTAGGTATTCACCCAGAGGTATCACACGACCTTCGTGCCGAATCAGGCTCTATAGGCTGGCGTGACACCCACCAACACACTGATGCTTCTCTTGGCAACCTGTTCGCAGGTACAATCGGAACATACGAAGGCGCTTTCTTTGTAGAAAACGCACGCATGTTCTCTGCTAAGTCAGGCGCAGACCAGACCGCTCTTGCCA
>Ga0209768_10001515_pt1 | contig 14843 bp, 13 predicted proteins | sample LauGreSBDMM110SD_3_FD_187564 | JGI IMG/M metagenome (GOLD analysis project Ga0209768, IMG submission 187564) | Freshwater lake microbial communities from Lake Michigan, USA - Sp13.BD.MM110.SD (SPAdes) (version 2) | ecosystem: Environmental > Aquatic > Freshwater > Lake | place: Lake Michigan... | reverse complement strand
GTCTTTCCACAGCGCGATATCGCGCGTCATATTGACTTCCTGCGGCATCCAGTGGTTGGCGCAGGTGGCCAGGTATTTTTCCCAAGCCCATTTGTATTTAAACGGCACCAGTTGATTGACGTCAGTCTGTCCATTGATGATGCGCTTGTCGGCGGCATTGACGCGACGGCCTGTGCCTGAAGTGAAGGCACGAGAGTCGACCGGCATGGCTGATGCAAGTACAGCGCCGTCATTGAGCATGCGCGTCGGTGTTGTTTGTGATGAGGGTGGCGGGAGCAGGTGACTCTGTAGGTCACCGAGGTTTACGCTGGCTGGCGTTTGGGGTTTAGCTTCTTCTTCCCAGGTCAACATATAGTTAATTCCATTCTTCGTATTATGGCCGCTTGCGAGTGAAACGCAAAGTGTTCATTCACAAGCGCGCCTTTGATTGTTGTTGAATTGCATCGAATACACAGACAACACGCATGGCTGTCTGTGCGGGTTTTTATTGACAGGCTTCGCAGGTCGGGTCATCAACACCGCAAAACTTCACATCGGTAGCCGGTGTATCAGACAACATTTGCGCACGCGCAGCAGCCGCAGCCATCTCCATGGCGCTCAGCCCGCCGCTTGCGCTGCCGGATGACACTGCGTTGTGCGAACCGGCATTGACAGTGGACTTCTCGGCTTGTGTGGCACTGCTGGTGCGCAGGTAGTAAGTGGTCTTGAGGCCACGCAGCCAAGCGAGTTTGTAGGTCTCGTCAAGCTTTTTGCCGGAGGCGCCTGCCATGTAGATGTTGAGTGACTGCGCCTGGTCAATCCATTTCTGGCGACGTGCAGCAGCTTCTACCAGCCAATGTGTTTCAACTTCGAAGGCCGTGGCGTACATGGACTTGAGGTCTTGCGGCACGCGGTCGATAGGGCGCAGTGAACCGTCGAAATGCTTGAGGTCCATGACCATGACATCGTCCCACAAACCGAGACGCTTGAGATCGCGCACCAGATAGGCATTGATGATGGTGAATTCGCCGGACAGGTTGGATTTGACCGACAGGTTGCCAAAGCACGGTTCGATGGAAGCGTCCACACCGACGATGTTGGAAATAGTGGCGGTAGGCGCAATGGCCACGCAATTGGAGTTGCGCATGCCGTCGGTGGTGATTTTGCGGCGCAAGGCTTCCCAATCCAAGGTGACGCTGCGGTCGACTTCAATATAGCCGCCGCGCGATTTTTCCAGCAGATTGAGCGTGTCCAACGGAAGAATACCTTGCTCCCACAGCGAGCCTTTGTAGGTGGAATAACGACCGCGTTCGCGCGCCAGTTCGGTCGACGCCCAGTAGGCGTAATAGCAAATCGCTTCCATGGAACGGTCGGCAAACTCCACCGCCGCCTGTGAGGCGTAAGGGATTTGCTGCTCGTACAAACTATCCTGGAAGGCCATGATGCCCAGACCTACAGGGCGGTGACGCAGGTTGGAGTCGCGTGCTTTTTTGACGGCGTAATAGTTGATGTCGATCACGTTGTCCAACATGCGCATGGCGGTGTTTATGGTGCGCTTGAGTTTGTCGTGGTCAAGTTCTTTGCCGGCGGCGCCGTCTTTGAGATGGCGCACCAGATTGACCGAACCGAGGTTGCAAACGGCAGTCTCGGTGTCGCTGGTGTTGAGCGTGATTTCAGTACACAGGTTGGATGAGTGCACCACACCCGAGTGCTGCTGAGGCGAGCGCACGTTGCAGGCATCTTTGAAGGTGATCCAAGGATGGCCAGTTTCAAACAACATGGTCAGCATCTTGCGCCACAGGTCGGTGGCCTGCACGGTTTTGCTCGGCTTAATCAAGCCTTGGCGTGCCTGTGCTTCGTAGGCGGTGTATGCCTTTTCAAAATCGGCGCCGAACTTGTCGTGGAGGTCGGGTGTGTTGGACGGTGAGAACAAAGTCCATTCGCCTTTTTCCATGACGCGGCGCATGAATAAATCGGGTATCCAATTGGCCGTGTTCATGTCGTGGGTGCGGCGGCGGTCGTCGCCGGTGTTTTTGCGCAGCTCCAGGAATTCTTCAATGTCCAGGTGCCAGGTTTCCAGATAAGTGCAAACCGCGCCCTTGCGCTTACCGCCCTGGTTGACCGCGACAGCCGTGTCATTGACCACTTTGAGGAAAGGCACAACACCTTGCGATTCGCCGTTGGTGCCTTTAATATGGCTGCCCAGTGCACGCACGCGTGTCCAGTCGTTGCCTAGGCCGCCGGCGAATTTGGACAGTAAAGCGTTTTCTTTGATGGATTCGTAAATGCCGTCCAAGTCGTCCGGCACGGTAGTCAGGTAGCAACTGGAGAGCTGCGGACGCGTGGTGCCGCTGTTGAATAGCGTCGGCGTGCTGGACATGAAGTCGAATGAGGACAGCACCTCGTAGAACTCGATGGCACGTTCTTCGCGGTTGACTTCGTTCAGCGACAGACCCATGGCCACGCGCATGAAAAACGACTGCGGCATTTCGATGCGCTGCTTGTTCACGTGCAGGAAATAGCGGTCGTACAAGGTTTGAAGGCCCAGGTAATCGAACTGAAAATCTCTTTCGGGTTTGATGGCTTGGGCAAGACGCGTCAAATCAAATTGCAGCAGCTTGGGATCCAGCAATTCGTGGTCTACGCCTTTTTTCATAAAACCAGCGAAGGTATTCAGGTAATGCTGACCCATTTCAGCATGGGTGGCTTCCTGACCCAGCACTTCCTTGGTGATGGAATACATCAGCAAACGTGCAGTGGCAAAGGTATAGCCGGGTTCTTTTTCAATCATGGTGCGCGCTGCCAGCACCGAAGCCTTGTGCACTTCTTCCATGGGGATGCCGTCGTACAGGTTGCGCATGGTTTCATTCAGGATAGGCGCGGCTGATACATCGGGTCCGAGGTTTTCGCAGGCGGCTTCTATCAATTGACGCAGGCGCGCTGTGTCAAGCGCGACGCGCGCGCCATCGAGCAGCACATGCAATACGGGGTCGTTGCTGACCAGTGTTTCCTTTTGCGCTGCGCGTTCTTGCGAACGGCGTTCGCGGTACAGCACATAGGCGCGTGCCACTTCGTGGTGACTGCCACGCATGAGACCGAGTTCGACCTGGTCTTGCACATCTTCAATATGGAAGGTGCCGCCACCCGGGCGTGAACGCATGAGTGCGCGCACCACGGCCTGGGTGAGTTGGTCCACGGTTTCGCGCACGCTGGACGAGGCCGCGCCTTGAGCACCATGCACTGCCAGAAAAGCTTTCATCATGGCCACGGCTATCTTGGCGGGTTCGAAAGGAACAACAGCGCCGTTGCGGCGGATGATCTGGTATTGGCTGAGAATCGAGTTCAGTGATGAGGCGCTGGAGATTTGGGCATCAGCAGGTTTGAGGAATGCGGCGACATTCGTCGGGTTGGCGGCAATTTGCATCTTATTGTGATCCTGTAGGGCGTGAATGCTTTGGTTAACTTCTAATGATTTGCTTGCAAGCATGAACGCCGACGCGTTCCGTATGTGCACAGCCCACACTATATATGGGGTCGAAACTCTTTTCAACACACTACGCGTAGTGTTTAGTGAATTTTTTCAAAATATGAGAGGTATTGTGCAATTCACTGGAAATCTGCTGCATTTAGCGTTAATTTTTTTTGCGAAGAATGTTGAATTTTGTCACTTAACAGAAAAAAATTCATCATCCCAACCCGTCGATGTCTTTAAAAAAGCCCAAGAAAAACCGTCTCCCGGGTCTTTTTTTCTACCGGGCGCAATATGTTCGTGACCGCAGATATGTTTGAGTGGGTATTGCTGCGCGAGCATGGGCAACAGCGCATTTAAACTTTCGTATTGATCATCAGTGAAGCGGTCACCGTCCAATCCTTCGAGTTCAATACCGATGGAGAAGTCATTGCAATTGCTGCGGCCTGCATGCTTGGATTCGCCAGCATGCCATGCGCGCTCATCGCAGCTGACAAACTGCATTAACTCGCCGCCGCGTTTTATAAAAAAGTGAGCCGATACCTTCAGGTTCCGCAATGTCTCAAAGTAGGGGTGCGCGTCGTGGTTCAAACAGTTGGTAAAAAAATCCTGCACGTGCGCGCCGCCATACGTGCCTGGAGGCAGGCTGATGGCGTGTATCACCACCAGATCAATGCCGGTGTCAGGCGGGCGGGGACCGAAGTTAGGAGACGCCATCGCGTGGGCAAAGCGGTACCAGCCCCGGTTCCAGGCAGGAAGGCTGCTCATGCCTCAGGACTCGGCCAGCGCGCGGTGGGCATCGCTGCAATAGGCCGTGTTGCCTGACATCACGGCCTCGTTGTCGGGCAGGTGCAATCCGCAGTGCGCGCAGCGCAACATGTTTTGCGGTCCAACGCCTTGGCCGGAAGATTTGTTATCGGTTGATGCAGGACGACTAAGTTTGATCCACCAGATCAGCCCGAACACCACGCCCAGCAGAAGCAGGTACTTCATTGGTTGCGATGTAAAAAAACTTCAGTGACAAAACGCGAACCGGCATAAGACAAAAACAGCATGGCAGCGCCTGTGTACAGCGTGCGTACTGCCGGTGCCCCGCGCCAGCCGCGATAGCGGCGGCCCCAGATCAGCAGCAAAAATACCAGCCAGGCCAAGATGGCGAACAAGGTTTTATGGTCAAGCCGAAAGGCCTTGCCAGCTTCGTAAAGTTGTTCGCCGAACAGCCAACCGGCCAATAACGTGGCTGTCAGCAGGCCAAAGCCTATGTTGACAAAGCGAAAGGTCAGACGCTCAAGTGTCAACAAAGGAAGTCCGCTGGGATCAATAGCGCCCAGGCGAATTTGCCGTTCAGCGCGGTTCATCAGACTGGCGTGCACCACCGCTGCAGCAAACAAGGCATAAGAGGCCATGCCCAGCATCCAGTGAAACGGCAGCCAGGCTGAAGATGTGCCGTGCAGCGCATGACCGGGAAACAGCAATGGCAGTATGACGGCCACCATGCCCACAGCGGACATCAGCCAGCGGGTTTGCATTTGCGGGAACCAGTGGTGTTCTATGGTGTAGACCAGCAGCACCAGCCAGGCCGTGGCAGACAGTGCGGCAGCAAAGCCGAAATGCGCAAGCTCGTCGTCGGAAGGAATCAGGCTGGCAATCACGCTCAGCCCATGGAACAGGGAAATCAGCCACAGGTAATTGCGGCTTTGCTGCGCCGACAAACGTCCGCCGAACAAGGCCCCCAGTGCATAAGCCGAAGCGGCCAACATGCCCCAGACCAGACTGAAGTGAGATGCGCTGAATACAATCATGTAAACAGTTTAGCGTTTCGCCGGGGATCCGGTTTTTTCTTTTGCAAGTTTCATGGCAAGGCATTGACGATGGCAAGCACACTCAGCGACAAACTCTCGCGCCTGGTTCGCCAGATCAGCGGCCAGGCCCGTATCACCGAAGCCAATGTGGCCGATATGTTGCGCGAGGTGCGCATGGCTTTGTTGGAAGCAGATGTGGCGCTGCCTGTGGTGCGCGATTTCATTGCCCGCGTCAAGGACAAGGCGCTGGGTCAGGAAGTCATCGGTTCATTGACGCCGGGGCAGGTGCTCGTCAGCATCGTGCAGCGCGAACTCAGCGCCACCATGGGCGAGGGCGTGTCTGACATCAATCTGGCGGCGCAACCCCCGGCGGTCATCCTCATGGCCGGGTTGCAAGGTGCCGGTAAAACCACCACCACCGCCAAACTGGCCAAGCACCTGATCACCAAACGCAAGAAAAAAGTCTTGACGGTGTCGGCTGACGTCTACCGCCCGGCGGCGATTGAGCAATTGAAAAGCGTGACGGCGCAAGCGGGCGCCGAATGGTTTCCCAGCGACCCGTCGCAAAAACCGGTGCAGATTGCTCTGGCCGCGCTCGACTATGCGCGCAACCATTATTTTGATGTGCTGCTGATTGACACTGCCGGTCGCCTAGCGATTGACGAAGCTTTGATGAACGAGATCAAGGCATTGCACGCAGCGGTGCATCCGGTGGAAACTTTGTTTGTGGTCGACGCCATGCTGGGTCAGGACGCGATCAATACCGCCAAGGCGTTCAAGGAGGCGCTGCCCTTGACCGGCATTGTGCTGACCAAAACCGATGGCGATTCACGCGGCGGTGCGGCGCTGTCCGTGCGTCAGATCACCGGCGCGCCGATCAAGTTTTCCGGCACCAGTGAAAAAATCGACGGCCTGGAAGCCTTTGATGCCGAGCGTCACGCCGGTCGCATGCTGGGCATGGGCGATATCCTGGCTTTGGTCGAGCAGGTCACGGCCAATGTGGACCTGGAAGCTGCGCAAAAAATGGCGGCCAAGCTCAAAAGCGGCGACGGCTTTGACCTGAACGATTTTTTGTCGCAGATACAGCAGATGAAGCAAATGGGCGGTTTGTCCAGCTTGATGGACAAAATGCCCGGCCAGATCGCGGCCAAGGCCAAGGACGTGGATTTGAATCGCGCCGAAAAAGAGATGGTGAAAAAGCAAGGCATCATCCACAGCATGACGCCTTATGAGCGTGCCAAGCCGGACATCATCAAAGCCACGCGCAAGCGCCGGATCGCCGCCGGTGCGGGCGTGCAAGTGCAAGAAGTCAATCGCTTGCTCAATGAATTTGGACAAATGCAAGACATGATGAAAAAAATGCGCGGCGGCGGCTTGATGAAGATGATGAAAAAGCTGGGCGGCATGAAAGGCATGGGCGGGTTTCCCGGTATGCCGCGTTGATCAACAGGCGCTCATGCAAACCCTGCAAACAGCGTAAGTCCCGGGGGCATAAAAAAGCCTGCAACGCATTGCAGGCTTTTTTGTGTCAAAAGGTTATCAACCGCCGGCGTTGATCTTGCGGCCGTTGAGGCTTTGCACCGGGCGGGCATTGAGCTTGTAAGGAAATTTGCCGACCTGGTCCTTGGACATATCCATGGGTTTTTTCAGGATGTAGAACTGAACACCTTCGGTACAAGGCGGTGTGGTCAGCGAACCTTCGTAGTTGTAAAAGCCGAGTTCCTTGGGCAGCATATTGCCAGGATTGAAGCTGACTTTTTCAGGTAAAAACTCTTCGCCTTCTTTGGGCGGCAGATTGGCCCACAGGGTTTTGATGGCAGCGTTGTCTTTGCCTTCATTCAGCAGCACACCGATGACGGCGAGCTTGCCGTCTTTGCTTTTGTGCACAAAGTGCGCGACCATGGAGGCGTTTTTGCCGTCGACCTGTTCTTCAGACGGTCGGTGGAAGTGGAATTGCAACAAGTCGTAGCTTTCCTTGTTGATGGTCAGCGTGCTGCCGGGCTCAACATTCACTTGTATGGTGTGGCCGTTGTTGAGCATCTTGAGCGGGCCTTCCTTGTAGTCCACGCTCAGCATGTCCTTGGATTTTTCAAACGGGCCGATGATGTTCAGCGGCGATTGTTTTTTGCCGGTGCCGCAGACGGGGAAGTTGTTGCCCCAGTGCTCAGGACCATTGTCGCCTTCATAGCCCCAGTGGACTGCATGCGCTTTGTCGTCTTTTTTGCCGTGTGCGTCCTTGGCCGGGTCTTCTTTCTCGGTGGATTTTTTGCAATCCTGTAACACCTTGATTTTTTGACCCGCAGCAGCCAGCGCGTTTTGCGCCGCACACACGGTTTGCAAACGGTTGCTCCATTCGGCCATTTCCAATGCTTTCTGAAATGCGGCTATCGTGCCTTCGTCCTGGGCGCCCTTGGTCAGCAAACGGATAGACGCCATGCCGACTTGTCGCTCAGCACTCAAGGCTTTTTGAACTTTGTACAGGCTTTCTATGTCTTGCAACACAATGCCGTTGGAGAACGCGGCTTTCAACGCATCCAGTTCTTGAGCGCTGGTGCCGCCGACATCAGCCGCGAGTTCGTCGCCCACTGGCTCGCTCTCATTCGCTTTTTCCAGCGCTTCCTTGGCTTCGCCGAGTTGCTCGGTGAGTTCACCCACCTCAGCCACCAAGTTTTTTTTCGCTGAGTAATTCAAATAGGCCAGGGTGGATGCGGCCACCAGGCAAACCCCCAGGAGGATTTCCAATATCAAACGTAGGTATTTTTTCATGATTGCTCTGAATGAAAAAGACAGGGAGAGGCGGTGTACAAACGCGATGAACACCGGGATAAGAGATGGTATCGGCTTGTCCCCGTTGTCTCTTTAGCCAATTGATAGTAAATAGATTCTTTCTGATTAGTTTATAAATTAAATAGCCTAGTCAGGGTGAAAAATTCTTTGTTTTAAGGATTTTCACGCTCGCACAAACGCTGTCACCAAGGCCTGGTCACCTGCTTGGCGGCTGCAATGACCGTGCAGCTTGTCGTTGAAAACGGCGCCTTCTGGCAGCAGATCGGCAGAGAAAAAATGTTGGCCTGCTTTGAACACGCGGGTGCTGCCGTCTTGTAAACCGATTTCCATTTGCCCTTGCAAAATGAACACCCATTGCGGACTGGTGGTGACGTGAAAACTGCTTTGAAAGCCGATCGGGCTGTGGCGCAGTTGCAGGCCTTGTACGGGCAGCAGTTCGCTCAGTCGGGACTGTTCAGTTCCATGATCCAGAGGAATGCGTTCCTCGCGAAAACGGGCGCGCCCGTCGGTGTCAGTGAATAAAACTGTGCGTGTGAATGTTTGCATGCAGGCATCATAAAGAAGGCAGTCGATACAATCGCGGCATATTCAACAGCCTCTGGATCTACACCATGACCCGCTGCACAAGCCACAAGGCTTTGCCATGAGCCGCAAAGTATTCATCAAAACCTTCGGCTGTCAGATGAACGAGTACGACTCGGACAAGATGGCAGATGTACTGGGTGCGGCCCAGGGCTACGAACAAACCACCGACATTGACCAAGCCGATCTGGTGGTTTTTAACACCTGTTCAGTGCGCGAAAAAGCCCAGGAGAAAGTGTTCTCTGACTTGGGACGCGTGCGGCACTTAAAGAAAAAAGGCGTGCAAATTGCGGTTGGCGGTTGTGTCGCCAGCCAAGAGGGTGCGGCCATCATCGCGCGCGCGCCGTTTGTGGATGTGGTGTTCGGCCCGCAAACCTTGCACCGCTTGCCCGAGTTGTTGAACCAACGCAAAGCTTTGAATAAGCCGCAGGTGGACATCAGCTTTCCCGAAATAGAAAAGTTTGACCATTTGCCGCCTGCGCGTGTGGATGGTGCATCCGCGTTTGTGTCCATCATGGAAGGCTGCTCCAAATATTGCAGCTACTGCGTGGTGCCCTACACGCGCGGCGAAGAAATCAACCGTCCGCTCGACGATGTGTTGACTGAGGTCGCCGGTTTGTGCGCCCAGGGTGTGAAAGAAATCACGCTGCTCGGCCAAAACGTGAATGCCTACAGAGGCAGCATGGGCGGCACGTCAGAGATCGCAGACTTTGCACTGTTGATTGAATACATCGCAGAAATTCCCGGCGTCCAGCGCATCCGCTACACCACCAGCCATCCAAATGAATTCACGCAGCGCTTGGTCGATGTGTATGCCAAAGTGCCGCAACTCGTCAGCCATTTGCATTTGCCGGTGCAACATGGCAGCGACCGCATACTCATGGCCATGAAGCGCGGTTACACCGCCATGGAATACAAAAGCACAATTCGCAAACTGCGTGCAGTGCGCTCTGATATTTCAATGAGTTCGGATTTCATCGTCGGGTTTCCCGGCGAAACCGAAGAAGACTTTGACAAACTGATGAAGCTGATCACCGACATCGGTTTTGATGCGTCCTTTAGTTTCATCTTCAGTCCGCGCCCCGGCACACCGGCGGCCAATTTGGCTGACGACACGCCGCACGAAGTGAAACTGCGCCGCTTGCAACATTTGCAGGCGACCGTGGAGAACAACGTCAGACGCATCAGCGAAAGCCGCATGGGCACGGTGCAACGTATTTTGGTGGAGGGGCCGTCGCGCAAAAGCGCGGCCGAGTTGATGGGTCGCACCCAGTGCAACCGCATCGTCAATTTTGATGGCGGACCGCAGTCGGCTCGCTTAGTGGGTCAAATGATTGATGTGCGCATCACCCAAGCCTTGCCGCATTCCTTGCGCGGCGAAGTGCTGACTGCCGGATAAGGCAGACGCTGGCGGGTGACGGTATAAAAGTGTTTAGAGGGACTTCAAACGGTCGGTCGACGGCACCACACGCGTCAGGCGTATGCCGTAGCGGTCATTGACCAGCACCACTTCGCCTTGCGCGACCACGGTGTCGTTGACCAGCAGATCCAGCGGTTCACCGGCAATCCGGTCGAGTTCCACCACGCTGCCTTGTGTCAGTCGCATCAAATCTTTGATCTTGATGTTCGTGCGGCCCACTTCAATAGACAAGTTGACCGATATGTTTTGCAGCACCTCGGGATTGATGTTGCCGGGTTGTGAAACCTGAAACTCTTCAGAGGTAGGTGAAGCTGAATCGTCTTCAGGGTTCATCTCCGGTGTCTCGTTGGTGGTGTCGTTCATGGTGTCATCCTGCCTTGTTAATTGTGTCCGGGGACCAGCTGTTTCTCTATGCGCACCGCCACATTTGAGCCGCGCGTTCCGATATTGACGCCAAAAGAGGGCACGCCATTGGCCATGAAATGCGCGAGTTCGGGTTTTTTGAAGAACAGCATGTCGCCTTCCTTCATGGTTTGCAAGTGGTGCAAAGTGGTTTTGATTTGTCCCATCACTACACGCACATCGAGTTCGGAGTCGCCGACCGCAACAGCCAGGTCCTCGCGCCAGATCTTGTCGGATTCTTCGTTGCCGTCGCCCGAGGCCACCCGGTTGCGCAACAGGTCGCGCATGGGTTTGAGCGTGGCATACGGATAAACAAGATCAATGAAACCGCGACCGCCCGAGGCAGTTGCTTCGGCTTCAAAGCGGCTGAGTACGATCAAGTCGTTTTCGTCGGCAATCTGCGCGAATTGCGGGTTGATTTCCGAGCTGACCCGCTCGCAATCAATTTCAAGTACCGGTCCCCAGGCTTCTTTGAGCGAGCGGAAAAATACTTCAAGAATGATATGAATGATGCGGGTTTCAGTTGCAGTGAACAAGCGACCGGGCGGCAGGTCAGATACACCTTTGCCAAAGCCGCCGAAAAAACTGTCGAGTGAGCTGAACACCACGTTCGGATCGATCATGATGACCGAATTGCCGCGCATGGGGTTGATGCGAATGGTGTTGACCGACAAGGGCGGCTTGAGCATGCCGACATAGTCGCCGAACTTCATGATTTGCACGCGCGTCGGATTGACACGCGGCGTGGTGCGCAACACTTCAAGCAAACCCAGTCGGAACATGCGGATAAAGCGCTCGTTGATCATGTCGATCGACGACACATTCACGCCCAGGCTGCTGTTCTCGCTGGCCAGGTCGTGCTTGCGCACCCGCACGCCGGTATTGAAACCGGTGTCCGATTCCATCGTTCCGTCTTTCAGCCCTTCTGACAGGGCAGACAGTTCTTCCGGACTGAGTAAGTTTTGACGTGTAGCCATGGGCCTTTACTGCATCACAAAGGAAGTGAACATGACTTCTTCAATGCCGCCGAAGTCTTCGTACTCTTCAAGCAATGCATTCATGATGTCCTTGAGCTTGACAGCGAGTTCCTTGCGGAATTCAGGTTTGCTGGCTTCAGCATCGGTGGTCTGGCGCATCAAGTCCAACATGGCAGAGCGCAAAGCGAATTCATGCTTTTTGATGTTGTCAAACACGCGCGAGTCGTAATGCGTCATCACGGCCATTTGCACCACCATGACTTTTTTCGAGCCGGTGATGTTGGTCATCAGTTCTTTTTCGATCTGGAAGTAGTTTTTCTCGAAACGGGTGGCCTCGGGTGCTTCCTTCTTCAATTTGGCAGGCGCCTCGTCCTTGGCCTTGGTGGCGGCGGCTTCGAGTTCCTCGAGTTTGTCCATCGCGGCAAGTTCCGCTTTTTTCTCGTAAAAGCCCGAGAAATACAAAGTGCCAAAAGCGACGCCGACCATCAAGACGATGGATAAAACGGCAATACCAATAATTAACAATATCGGTTTTTTCTTTTTTGGCGCTTCTGCGCCTTCTTCAGGTGCTGCTTCGGGTGCTGCTGTTGCCATGGAATACTCCTCTAAATCTCAATGTTCAGGCGTAACTGTCAAATTGCGAACGCTTGCCGCGCCTGGGCCCTGAATCTTCTGCAATTTTTGGGCCAGGCTGATCCGTCAGTTTCGCACGATTTTCTTCTCTTTTTGCCGGTAAGCCGGTTTGGCCTTGCGGGTTATTCTGACCGGCAGACTGGCTTTGACCTTGACCCACCAGCACCGAAGCGTTGTTCAGCCCCAAGTCGGCCAGCGCGTCTTTCAAACGTTGGCTGCCGTTTTGTATCAAGTCCTGGGTAAGCGCAGTATCAGAATGGAATTGGGCGGTCAATTTGCCGTCACGCATTTCCAGCTGCACATCGACCAGACCCAGGCTGGCCGGTTTCAAGGCGAACTTCATTTTCCATTCGCCGGCGTTCAGCTTTTCATGCATGCGAGCGGCCAGCTCGGTCGTGAGTTTCTGGCTCAAATTCTCATAAGTCTGCGCCATGTCAGGGTTATTTGCAAACACAGTGGCGGCAGGTGTGGTCGAGTTGTGGCCGCTGCGTTGGCCTGGCCCGCTAGTTACACCGGGCAAGTTCAGGTTGGAAATATCGGAAGACGGTGCCTCCTGAAGGGCGTCAAACTCATTTTTCAGGCTTTCAATGTCTTCGGCGCGCAATTGCGCGTCCATCATGGACAGGACTGACAAAGTGCTGGGCGGCGGCGCGACAGCGATTTGCTGCGCTTGCGCTGCGCCTAATTGAATTTGCAGATTGTCCAGTTTGGTCAGCATGTCCGCGCCCGGTTTATTCTCTGTGGCAAGGCTTGCCTGTTGCAAGGCCTGGAAATCGGCGCTGCTGACAGGGGTGTTCAATGCCAGCGGTTGCATGACAGCGCTTACGCTGTCGGAGTTGCTGGCAACGGCCGAATCCGGCGGTGTGTAGGTGGGCATGGTGTTGAGCCCGAGCATGTCCTTGGTCGACAAACCTGGTTTCAGGTTGGCGGCGGCGCTGGAACTGCCGAACAGTTCTTTGACCTGTCCCGGGTCAAGTCCCATGGCCAGGGCGAAGTCAGCCACGCTTTTTTCACTCGGCTGGGTTTGCGCAGCAGTGATGATTTGCAGCTTGTCGCTGAGTGCAATCGTGGTCAACGCGCCGGCCTGGCTGGACAAGTCAGGCGCTGTTTCGAGCAGCTCGTCGGTGTCTTTGGTTTCAGTTGTGACGTCCAGGCTGGCTTCAACTGACTTGAAGTCTGTGGGCGCTAACTTTTGATCAACACTTTTCTCGGCTTGAGCTGCCAGATTTGTTTTGTCAGTTTGAGCCGCAGCTGGAGCGGAATCAGCGGCTTGTTCGTCTTGCAAGCTCTGCTCATCATTGACGCTGGTTTGCGCTGATGCATCAGTCCTGGCCGCTGCATGTTGCGTTGGCCGGGTTTGCCCGTCTGCGACCGGGTCTGCGGCTGTGCTGGTGTTGGCCGATGCGTCCCGGCCGGTTTCTTGCGTAGCTTGGCGAGTCGCCGCTTTGGCATGCGGTGGCTGACTGTGTTTTTCGGTGGAACGGTTTGACCGCTCAGCGTCAGCTTGCGGCAATTTGCCCTTGTCAGCGGCCAGATGTTGCCGTTGCGGGTTTTTCAAAGCCTGTACCTGGTTATGCAAGAAGCTGGCGAAATCAGCTCCTCTTAATGCTGTTGACGACAGGCGTGACAAGGCGTTGTCAGGCACAGAAGCCTCGGTATTGCTGATGCCCAAGCTGTTGGCCGGGAGTTTGTTCAATGCAGATAAGTTCATATCCGTTCAGTGTTTTCCTAAAAGATAGGAGGAACTAAGCAAGAAACGTGACTGGAAATGGCTTGCCGCTACTGGAAGCTTATTCCGGTGTCATGAAGCGCTGAAGGCATGCACAGAATCAAGTTGGCACATCGATTGCTTCATCAGACTGTCTGCGCTGAAAAGCATCCTTAAATTGAATTCTTAACGTTTCAAAAACAAGAGAAAAGTCACAATGAGCACCTTGAGCCTGTCAACGATTCGACAGAACTTTGCAAAGTTTGATCTCGCCGGTCTGGGTATTCCCATACTGGTGTTAGTGATCATGGCCATGCTGGTGCTGCCTTTGCCTGCACTTTTGCTAGACTTTTTGTTTACTTTCAACATCATTATCAGCTTGGTGATCATCATGATCGCCATCAGCACCCGCAAACCGCTGGAATTCTCGTCCTTTCCTACTGTTTTGCTGTTTGCCACCATGTTGCGCCTGGCTTTGAACGTGGCTTCGACCCGTATCATCTTAGTTGAAGGCCATACCGGCCATGAAGCAGCAGGTAAAGTGGTGGCTGCTTTTGGCGAATTCGTGATTGCTGGCAATTACGTAGTTGGCTTTATCATTTTTGCAATATTGATGATCATCAACTTCATTGTGGTGACCAAAGGTGCCGGTCGCGTGTCTGAAGTGAACGCGCGTTTTACCTTGGATGCCATGCCTGGTAAACAAATGTCAATCGACGCTGATTTGAACGCCGGTGTGATCGATCAGGCCACCGCCAAAAAACGCCGTGAAGAACTGGCGCAAGAATCAGACTTTTTCGGTGCCATGGACGGTGCCTCCAAATTCGTCAGCGGCGACGCTATCGCCGGTTTGCTTATTTTGTTGATTAACTTGATCGGTGGCCTGGCCATCGGTGTGCTTCAACATGGATTGTCGGTCTCTGAAGCCGGCAAGATATATACCTTGCTGACCATCGGTGACGGCCTGGTCGCTCAAATTCCTTCGCTGCTGTTGTCGCTGGCCACCGCCATCATCGTGACCCGCGTCACCACCACCGAATCGATTTCCGAGCAGGCCGGCTCACAGCTCGCCAACCCTTCGGCC
>Ga0209768_10001500_pt1 | contig 14930 bp, 10 predicted proteins | sample LauGreSBDMM110SD_3_FD_187564 | JGI IMG/M metagenome (GOLD analysis project Ga0209768, IMG submission 187564) | Freshwater lake microbial communities from Lake Michigan, USA - Sp13.BD.MM110.SD (SPAdes) (version 2) | ecosystem: Environmental > Aquatic > Freshwater > Lake | place: Lake Michigan... | reverse complement strand
AGGCGAGCTCACCGATAAGTTGGCCCGCCAAGTTGTAGAAGGCGTAATCGCTGGTGAAGGAAAGCCTTCTGAAGTTGTGGCAAAGCGCGGTATTAAAGTTGTTAACGATGATGGCGCGCTAATGGCAGCCATTGAGAAGGTTTGTGCTGAGCAAGCAGAGACTGCAGATAAAGTTCGTAATGGACATGTTCCTGCAGCAGGCGCGCTAATTGGCGCGGTCATGAAAGAGACAAAGGGCCAAGCAGATGCTGCTCGCGTACGAGAACTTCTACTTGGCCACTTAGGTCACTAGATCTTCAATTTCACATAGCCTGCGGCCATTGAAATTTCTAACTAATTAGTGAACTGAAACGCCTTCTGTTTCAACAAGTGATTCTTTTCCAATATTGATAAAGAAGAAGAGCACGATTGCGCCAGCGAACAATAAGCCAGCAGAAACTGTGAATGCCACGGTGAAACCATGAGTGATTCCAAAGGCTTGTACCTTTTCGCCCATGTTTTGATTGGCTGCGATGTAATTTGTAGCAGCGGTTGCCGCAACTGTATTCAGTAGTGCAGTACCGAGTGATCCACCAACTTGCTGGCTGGTATTTATCATCGCGCTAGCGACGCCAGTATCTTGATTGCTAACCCCATGTAGAGAAGTTGAAGTTAGTGGAATAAAGACCAACGCCATTCCAGAGCTCATAATGAGAAGTGATGGAAGCACATGCGTTACGTATGAAGTTTCTGGGGTAATCAAGGTCAACGCAAGCAGACCAATACCTGCGAAAACCAAGCCGGGCACCATCAGCGGACGAGGACCGAATTTAGGCAAGAGCTGAGAAGCAATTCCCGCGAACACGATGATTCCTGCAGTAAATGGCAGGAATGCAAAACCTGATTTAAGTGGTGAGTACCCAAGTACGACTTGTAGGTAAAGACCTAGGAATAGGAACATCGAGAAGAGACCGGCTCCGACGATTAGGGAACCTAGGTATGAACCACCGCGGTTGCGCTCTGTTACAACGCGCAGCGGCATCATTGGATTTGAAACCTTGGCTTCGATTACAACAAATGAAACCAAGAGAAGTACGGCGACAACTAAGAATGTAATTGTGCTCTGTGAGGACCAACCCTTGGTCGCTGCTTCATTGAAACCGTAAGTCAGCGAGAAGAGACCGGCGGTTGCGGTGATAACGCCCGGAATGTCATAGCTATGTTCGCCGCCAGCTTTAGATTCTCTGACATAGAAAAAGGCCATTAAGCCAGCAAAGATTGCGATCGGAACGTTGACGCCCAAGCACCAGCGCCATGAGAAGTATTCAGTGAGTGTTCCGCCAAGAATTAGGCCAATTGCTGCGCCACCACCTGAGATCGCTCCAACAACTCCGAAAGCTTTAGCGCGCTCTGCAGGAACGGTGAAAGTTACAGAAATAATTGCTAAAGCTGCAGGTGCAAGTAGCGCACCGAAAACACCTTGAAGTGCGCGTGAAGCGAAGAGTAATTCCTGATTTGCGGCTACTCCACCAAGGGTAGATGCTGCTGCAAAACCTGCGAGACCGATAATGAAAATCCGTTTACGTCCCATAAAGTCACCAATGCGACCACCAATAAGAAGTAAAGATCCAAAGGCAAGGGTGTATGCAGTAATTACCCATTGCTGATTGGCGTCGGTAATCCCGAGATCTGCCTTAGCGCTTGGGATCGCAATATTTACAATAGATGAGTCAAGAACGACCATTAATTGAGCGATGGCAACTACAAAGAGCGTACGCCAGCGATTTGGATCTAATCCATCTTTATCTAATTGGACAGGCTTTTTTGACACAGAAATCTCCTCGGAAACGTTAAGCAAATTGGTTAAATATTGAAGTCAATGAGTGGAGTCTATTAGACTCACCGCCATGTCGCAGATGAAGCCACGTTCGGGTTTGGTCACAGATGGTTTAGAGCGCGCACCTGCCCGCGGAATGCTTCGCGCAGTCGGAATGGGTGATGAAGACTGGGTAAAGCCACAAATTGGAATTGCATCATCGTGGAATGAAATCACCCCATGTAATCTCTCGTTAGATCGCTTAGCTAAAGCTTCTAAGCAAGGCGTTATCGATGCCGGCGGATTCCCAATGCAATTTGGCACTATCTCAGTCTCTGACGGAATCTCAATGGGCCATGAAGGTATGCACTTTTCACTGGTATCTCGTGAAGTAATTGCGGATTCTGTTGAAACAGTTATGCAGGCAGAACGTTTTGATGGCATGGTCACTTTTGCAGGGTGTGATAAATCACTTCCCGGAATGATGATGGCAGCAGCGCGTATCGATGTGGCATCTGTCTTTGTTTATGCCGGCTCAACTCTTCCTGGCCAAGTTGATGGAAACGATGTAACCATCATTGATGCCTTTGAAGCAGTCGGTGCTTGCGCTCGTGGGTTAATTACTAAGGAACGTGTTGATCAAATTGAGCGTGCGATCTGTCCAGGTGAAGGCGCTTGCGGTGGCATGTACACGGCAAACACCATGGCAACAGTCGGTGAAGCAATTGGTCTCTCGCTTCCAGGATCTGCTGCACCTCCTGCAGTTGATCGCCGTCGCGATGCATTCGCAGTTCAATCTGGAGCTGCCGTTGTAAATATGATCAAGATGGGTCTAACGACTCGCGATATTTTAACTAAGCGCGCATTTGAAAATGCCATCACTGCAGTTATGGCAGTGGGCGGATCAACCAATGCAGTGCTTCACTTACTTGCAATCGCACACGAAGCAGAAGTTGATTTATCACTCGATGATTTCCATCGCATTGGTTCACGTGTTCCACTGCTCGGAGATTTAAAACCATTTGGTCGCTATGTAATGACTGACATGGACCGCGTTGGGGGAGTCCCTGTAATTCTTAAAGCCCTTCTTGACGCCGGTCTATTGCATGGTGATGTCATGACGGTTACCGGAAAAACTATGGCCGAAAACCTTGCTGGAATTAATCCACCAGATGTTGATGGCGATATCTTGCATGCCGTTGCTACGCCACTTTCTACCGATGTCGGAATCACAATTCTTGGTGGATCACTTGCAACAGATGGCGCAGTTTGCAAGACCGCAGGTATCGGTATCGAATCTTTCGAAGGGCCAGCGCGCGTCTTTGAACGCGAGCAAGCAGCAATGGCAGCGTTAGAAAACGGAACCATCCAAGCCGGCGATGTAGTTGTTATTCGCTACGAAGGCCCAAAGGGTGGACCAGGAATGCGCGAGATGTTGATGATTACTGGTGCGATAAAAGGCGCAGGTCTTGGTAAATCAACTCTGCTCTTAACTGATGGTCGCTTCTCTGGTGGATCAACTGGTCTATGCGTTGGGCACGTTGCACCTGAAGCAGTAGATGGTGGACCGATTGCATTTATAAAAGATGGAGATCTTGTGCGCATTGATATCAAGGCGCGCACCTTAGATCTCTTGGTTGACCCGGCAGAACTCGAAGCTCGCAAAGTTGGCTGGCAGCCACTGCCTCATAAATTCACCCGTGGCGTCTTGGCGAAGTATTCCAAGACCGTTGGCTCGGCCTCCAAGGGCGCTGTCTGCGGCTAGTTTCACAATTTGAGACTTACATCTCAAACCTTGACTCAACTGCCATCTGCGATGGAGAATACTCACATGTCAAAGAAGTACGCGCTCATCTCGTCATCAGTAATTGTGGTGGTCATTCGATAGCGCGTGCCTTTTTAACGCACGCGCCCTCAGATCCTCTGAGGGTTTTTTCATTTAAGAAATAAATAGCAGAAATAAACAGTAAAACCTAGAGAGTACGGAAAGGAGTAAGAAGATGGCGCACATACCAACGGTCAACGGCACAGCAATGACAGGAGCTACTTCATTGGTGAAAAGCCTAGAAGCAGCAGATGTAGAAGTGATGTTCGGACTGCCAGGTGGCGCAATTCTTCCTGCTTACGATCCGATCTTTGATTCATCTATTCGCCATATCTTGGTTCGCCACGAACAAGGCGCAGGCCACGCGGCAACTGGTTATGCGCAAGTTACTGGCCGCGCTGGTGTCTGTATCGCAACATCTGGTCCAGGTGCGACAAACCTTGTTACTCCTTTGATGGATGCGGCGATGGATTCAGTTCCGCTGATTGCCATCACTGGTCAAGTTCCATCTGCGGCAATTGGTACCGATGCATTCCAGGAAGCCGATATTCGCGGAATCACTATGCCATTTACAAAACACAATTACTTGGTAACCAACCCTGATGAAATCCCTGCCGTTATTGCAGAGGCTTTCCATATCGCAACAACTGGTCGCCCAGGTCCTGTACTAGTAGATATTGCAAAAGATGCTTTGCAGAAGATGACTACATTTAATTGGCCAACTTCAATCAAGCTTGCCGGTTACAACCCAAAGACAACTCCTGATGCACAGGCGATCACCGATGCCGCAGCGCTTATCGCGCAATCATCAAAGCCAGTCTTCTATGTTGGTGGCGGCGTAATCAAGGCCAATGCTCATAAAGAACTTCGTCAACTTGTGGAACTTCTAGGAGCACCAGTTGTTACAACTCTTATGGCGCGCGGTGCTTTCCCAGATTCACATCCGCTGCATATGGGTATGCCAGGAATGCACGGAACTGTCGCCGCTGTTACAGCGCTACAAAAGGCCGACCTACTAATCACCTTAGGCGCTCGTTTCGATGATCGCGTTACCGGAAAGCTTTCAACATTTGCACCAAATGCAAAGATTCTTCATGCAGATATTGATCCTGCTGAAATCGGAAAGAACCGTCATGCCGATGTTGCAGTTGTTGGCGATGTAAGAGAAACCATCTCTGCACTGATTCCTGCACTTGAAGCCGCTCTTGCAAAGAACCAACCAGATCTTTCAACATGGATGCGCCAGATGAATTCGCTGAAGTCCACATATCCATTGGGTTATGACCAACCTGATGATGGTTCATTGTCACCACAACATGTAATCCAACGACTTGGGCAGATATCTGGAACCGACACCATCTTTACCGCCGGCGTTGGTCAACATCAGATGTGGGCATCGCAATTTATTTCTTACGAACATCCACGCACTTGGCTCAACTCAGGTGGCGCAGGCACCATGGGTTACGGCGTACCTGCTGCGATGGGCGCAAAGGTTGGCGCACCAGATTCAACAGTTTGGGCGATCGATGGCGATGGATGTTTCCAGATGACAAATCAGGAACTCGTTACCTGCGCACTTAACAATATTCCGATCAAGGTTGCGATTATCAATAACGAATCTCTCGGCATGGTTCGCCAATGGCAGACCTTGTTCTACGAAGGTCGTTACTCAAATACCAACCTCGAATCAAAGCGCGTTCCTAACTTCCCAATGCTTGCTGAAAGCATGGGTTGCGTCGGTCTTTCTTGCGAACGCCCTGAAGATTTGGATAAGACAATCGAGAAAGCGATGTCGATTAATGACCAACCAGTTGTTGTCGACTTCCGCGTACATCGCGATGCGATGGTTTGGCCGATGGTTGCTGCCGGAACTTCAAATGATGAAATCATGATCGCTCGCGCCACCGCGCCCGACTGGGATTCACAGGAGCTCTAATGACTACTAGCCGCCGTCAACACACTCTTGAAGTTCTCGTTGAAAACGAACCAGGCGTTCTAGCCCGCGTCTCCGGTCTTTTTTCGCGACGTGCATTCAACATCGAAACTCTGAACGTTGGACCAACTCAAGACTCATCAATCTCAAAGATGGTTATTGGAGTGGCTGTAGAAGGCCACTCTCTCGAGCAAGTAATTGCTCAGCTCGACAAACTTGTCAGCGTCATATCGATCAAAGATGTGACAGGCAAAGGTAAAGAAGTTCACGACACCCAACCTGATTACCAAAACTAAGCAAGAAACTAACTCGAAAAAGAAAAAGGAGAAACACCGTGGCAACGATGTATCACGAAGAGGATGCAGATCTATCAATCATCCAGGGTCGCAAGGTCGCGATCATCGGTTACGGCTCACAAGGCCATGCGCACGCACTAAACCTGCGTGACTCAGGCGTTGATGTTCGCGTTGGACTTAAAGAGGGTTCACCTTCACGCGCTAAGGCAGAAGCAGAAGGCCTTCGCGTTGTAACAGTTGCAGAAGCTGTTAAGGAAGCAACCGTCATCATGATCTTGGCGCCAGATCACGTACAGCGCCACATCTACACAGATTCAATTTTGCCTAACCTTAAAGATGGCGATGCTCTCTTCTTCGGTCACGGCTTCAATATCCGCTTTGGTTACATCAAGCCATCTACAAACGTTGATGTTTGTATGGTTGCGCCAAAGGGTCCAGGACACTTAGTTCGCCGCGAATATGCAGGCGGTCGCGGAGTTCCTGTAATCGTTGCAGTTGAACAAGATTCAACAGGCAGCGCATGGCCACTAACACTTTCTTACGCCAAGGCAATCGGCGGACTTCGCGCCGGTGGAATCCTCACAACATTTACTGAAGAGACTGAAACAGATCTATTCGGTGAGCAGTCAGTACTTTGCGGTGGCGCATCACAACTAGTTATGTACGGCTTCGAAACACTTACTGAAGCTGGTTACCAGCCAGAGGTTGCTTACTTCGAGTGCCTTCACGAACTTAAGTTGATTGTTGACTTGATGTTCGAAGGCGGAATCGCCAAGCAGCGTTGGTCGGTATCAGATACTGCTGAATACGGAGATTATGTCTCTGGTCCACGCGTTATCGATCCAAGCGTTAAAGAGAATATGAAGGCAGTACTTGCTGACATTCAATCTGGCGCATTTGCTAAGCGCTTTATCGATGATCAAGAGGCAGGAGCACCAGAATTTAAGGCGCTTCGCGCAAAGGGAGAAGCTCACCCAATTGAAGGTGTTGGCCGCGAACTTCGCAAGATGTTTAGCTGGATCAAGACTTCAAATAAAGATGATTACCGAGAAGGAAGCGCTGCGCGTGGCTAAACCTGTTGTATTAATCGCTGAAGAGTTAAGTCCGGCAACCCTAGAAGCTTTAGGTCCGGATTTTGAAGTACGCAATTGTGATGGCGCAAACCGCACCGAACTCCTTGCCGAACTCGGCAGAGGAGTCGATGCGGTCTTGATCCGTTCTGCAACCAAGATGGATGCAGAAGCAATTGCTGCGGCAAAGGGTTTGAAAGTTATTGCACGCGCTGGCGTTGGTCTAGATAACGTTGATATTCCTGCAGCAACAACTGCAGGTGTAATGGTCGTTAACGCACCAACTTCAAATATCGTCTCTGCGGCAGAACTTGCTATCTCATTGCTACTTGCTTCAGCACGTTTTATCTCACCTGCGCATGCGGCACTTCGCAACGGCAAGTGGGCGCGCTCTAAGTACACCGGCGCTGAACTATTTGAAAAAACTCTCGGCATTGTTGGCTTCGGCCGCATTGGCCAGTTAGTTGCTCATCGCATGCAGGCATTTGGTATGAACGTAGTTGCCTACGATCCATACCTACAGCCAGCACGCGCTGCACAACTTGGCGTTGAACTAGTTGATCTAGACACACTTCTTACCCGAAGTGACTTCATCACCATTCACTTGCCAAAGACTAAAGAGACTGCGAATTTGATCGGCGTAGAAGCGCTTAAGAAAGTTAAGCCTTCAGTTCGCATCATCAACGCAGCTCGTGGTGGCGTTCTCGATGAGGCAGCACTTCACGATGCGATCGTTGAAGGTCGCGTAGCAGGTGCTGGACTTGATGTTTATGTCACCGAACCTTGCACGGATTCACCTTTGTTCCAACTTGATCAAGTAGTTGCAACTCCACATTTGGGCGCATCAACTGATGAGGCTCAAGAGCGCGCTGGAATTGCCGTTGCAGTTTCAGTTCGTAAAGCACTTGCCGGAGAACTCGTTCCTGATGCGGTTAACGTAAAGGGCGGAGCAATTCACGAGGAAATTCGTCCTTCACTTCCACTTGTTGAGAAGATGGCACAGATCGCAACAGCAATTGCTGGTGAACTTCCAACCAATCTTGATGTGCACGTTCGCGGAGATATCTCTGAGCACGACTCTTCAATTCTGGCAATCAGCGCGCTGAAGGGCGCACTACTTGCAACTGGTGCTGAAGACGTTACCTATGTAAATGCTCCAGGACTTGCAGCTGCTCGCAATCTGACTTCAACTTCAGATACTGATGCAGTTAGCCCTGAGTACCGCAGCATGATTTCTTTACATTGCGCACTTGCCAATGGAAAGTCGATCACCGTTGACGGAACTTTGATGGGCATCCGCAAAGTCGAAAAGATCATCGCAATCGATGGTTTTGATTTAGATCTTCCACCAACCGATAACTTGCTCTTCTTGCGCTATGCCGATCGCCCAGGCGTTGTTGGTGCAGTTGGTAACGCACTTGGTAAAGCCGGAATCAATATTGCAGGAATGCAAGTTGCCCGCGCTAGCGCCGGGGGAGATGCGTTGATGGCTATCACCGTTGATTCACCTGTAGCAGATGCAATTGTTTCTGCAGTTGCTAAAGAAACTGGTGCAGATCTCGTCCGTTCAGTCTCCTTAGTGAATTAGGCGCCGAGATAAATATGAAAAAGATAAATCTTGCCGTTATCGCAGGCGATGGAATTGGACCAGAAGTGGTTGCCCAAGGTCTTCGCGTTCTCGATAAGGTCGCCGCAAAGTACGACGTGACTTTTGCAAAGACTGAATACGATCTTGGTGCAGGTTATTGGCATCGCACTGGAGAAGTTCTTCCAGATTCAGTTCTTGCTGAAATCGCTAAGGCAGATGTGATCTTGCTTGGCGCAGTTGGAGATCCAACAGTTCCAAGTGGAGTTCTAGAACGCGGATTGCTTCTTAAGCTTCGCTTTGCCTTCGATCACTACATCAACTTGCGCCCTGCAATTCTGCGCGCTGGTGTAACTGGTCCGCTTGCTACAAAAGCGCCAATTGATTTCATCGTTGTCCGTGAAGGAACCGAAGGCCCATACGTTGGCGCCGGTGGAGTTCTTGCTGAAGGAACCGATGCCGAAATCGCAACTGAAGAATCTCTAAACACTCGTCGCGGTGCTGAGCGAGTAATTCGTGATGCCTTTGCGCGCGCCCAAAAGCGCGATCGCAAGAAGCTAACGCTTGTTCATAAGAACAATGTATTAACTCGCGCAGGAAGCCTCTGGACTCGTACCTTCAACGAAGTTGCCAAAGAGTTCCCAGGTGTAACAACTGATTACCTACACGTTGATGCCGCATCAATGTTCTTCGTTACCAACCCAGAACGCTTTGATGTTGTCGTAACCGATAACTTATTCGGAGATATCTTGACTGATATCGCAGCTGCTATCTGCGGTGGCATTGGTCTTGCAGCCTCTGGCAATATCAATCCAACAGGTGCATTTCCATCCATGTTTGAGCCAGTACATGGTTCAGCGCCGGATATCGCTGGTAAGAATTTATCTGACCCAACAGCAACTGTTATGTCAGTTGCGATGATGATGGATCACTTGGGTTATGCCGATGCTGCTCGCGAGATCGAAGCTGCAGTAAATGCAGATCTACTTGCCCGCGCAGATAAGAAGCGAAGCACTACAGAAATCGGAGATGCGCTACTCGCGCAACTTTAAAATGAAGATCACACTAAATCCCAACGCTAAAGATGCCGCTACTCGCGATGCCTTGGTTGCCGAAGGCGGATTTGGTAAGTACTACACAGACCACATGGTTATCTGCGAATGGACGCAAGATGGCGGCTGGGCTGAACCAGAGTTAATTCCTTATGGTCCACTCTCACTTGATCCTGCAACTGCGGTGTTCCATTACGGTCAAGAGATCTTCGAAGGCATGAAGGCTTATCGCCAACCAGATGGCGGAATCGCGCTCTTTCGCCCTGAAGCAAATGCACGTCGCTTTGCAAAATCTGCAGCGCGTCTTGCACTTCCTGAAATGCCCGAAGCACTTTTCCTCGAAACAGTCGAAACTCTTGTAAAGCAAGATGCAGGATGGGTTCCAAATAAAGTGGGCGAATCTTTATATATCCGCCCATTTATGATCGCTACCGAAGTTGGACTTGGTGTTCGTCCTTCAAATAAAGCAACTTATATTCTTATTGCAACGCCAGCGGGTGCTTACTTTGATCCATCTAAGGCAGTATCTGTTTGGATCTCAACCGAATACGTCCGCGCTGCCCTTGGTGGTACAGGTGAGGCAAAGTGTGGCGGAAACTACGCGGCTTCCCTTGTTGCACAGAAGGCTGCTGCGAAAGAAGGTTGCGATCAAGTTGTTTGGATCGATGCCAAAGAGCGCAAGTGGATTGAAGAAATGGGCGGCATGAACCTTTACTTCGTAAAGGGTAAAGGCGCCGATGCAACAGTAATCACACCTAAGTTAACCGGCACTTTATTGCCAGGCATTACGCGCGATTCAATTCTTTCTGCTGCAAAGGATCTTGGTTACAAGACCGAAGAAGTAATGCTTTCCATCGACGACTGGCGCGAAGGTGTTTCATCCGGTGAGATCTCCGAAATCTTTGCTTGCGGAACCGCTGCGGTTGTTTCACCAGTTGGCCAAGCCAAGAGCGCAATGGGTACTTGGGTTACCGGTGACGGACAACCTGGCGCAATCACAATGCAGATCCGCAATCACTTACTCGCAATTCAGCACGGAACAACGGCAGATAAACACAGCTGGGTTAAGCGAGTTATCTAATGGCCATCTCTGATGCTTTCCATATCTATGACACCACTCTGCGCGATGGCGCCCAGCAAGAGGGTTTAAATCTTTCGGTTCACGACAAGTTGACTATTGCTCGTCATCTCGATGATCTCGGCGTTGGTTTTATTGAAGGCGGTTGGCCAGGAGCTAACCCAAAGGACACTGAATTCTTCGCACTCGCTAAAAAAGAGTTAAAGCTAAAGAACGCAACCTTTGTGGCATTCGGCGCTACTCGCCGTCCCAACGTCAAGGCCCCCGATGATGTATTGCTTGGTGCGCTTCGTGATAGCGGCGCCCCTGCAGTTACCTTGGTTGCAAAGGCATTTGATCGCCACGTTGATCTTGCGCTTAAGACAACGCTAGAAGAAAACCTCGCAATGATCCGCGATTCAGTAACCCACCTTCGCCAAGAAGGTCAGCGCGTATTTCTAGATGCTGAACATTTCTTTGATGGCTACCGCGCTAATCGCGATTACGCACTTGAAGTAATCCGCGTTGCAATGGAAGCCGGCGCCGACGTTGCTGCGCTCTGCGATACCAATGGCGGCATGCTGCCTGATGAAATTGCCAATGTTGTTCATGATGTTTTAACTGCAACTTCTGCACGCATCGGCATCCACTGCCACAACGACACTGGCTGCGCTGTTGCAAACTCCATGGCAGCAGTTGCTGCAGGTGCAACACACGTGCAAGGCACTCTTAACGGGTACGGGGAACGAACCGGTAACGCCGATCTCGTAACAATTATCGCCAACCTCGAACTAAAGAAGAAGCAGTTGGTCTTGCCACCAAACGCACTTCGTGAGTCATTCAGAATCTCACACGCCATTGCAGAAGTAACTAATATTTCTCCATCGGGTCGCCAGCCATACGTTGGCGTTTCAGCATTTGCACATAAAGCTGGTCTGCACGCATCTGCCATCAAGGTTGATCCATTCCTATATCAACATGAAGATCCTGGATCTGTCGGAAACGATATGCGAATGCTGGTTTCAGATATGGCCGGCCGCGCATCTATCGAATTAAAGTCACAAGAACTTGGCGTTGATTTAGGCGGAGATCGCGAACTGCTTGGACGCATCGTCGAGCGCGTTAAAGAGATGGAATCTCGCGGCTTCACATTTGAGGCAGCCGATGCTTCATTTGAACTTCTTTTACATGAAGAAGTTGCCGGTAAGCGACCATCATTCTTCAAGATTGAGCACTGGCTCACCACCGTTGAACGCGCTGAAGATCAGAGCATCGTCACGAAAGCGGAAGTCACTGTCACTGCACAAGGTAAGGAAATCTCTTGCTCTGGTTCAGGAAACGGCCCAGTTAACGCATTCGATAACGCACTTCGCTCAGGACTCAAGCAGTTATATCCAGAACTCGAAGTTCTCGAACTTACCGATTACAAAGTACGTATCCTCGAAGGTCGCCTCGGCACCGGTGCGGTCACCCGCGTTCTTGTAGAAACTTCAGATGGCAAAGGCGAATGGAACACCGTTGGTGTTCACGAAAACGTTATCGCCGCATCTGCAATGGCACTTGAAGATGCTGTTACCTTCGGCTTACTGCGCCAGGGTCGCAAACCCGAGTAACCTTTAAAGCATGGGAAGCGTTGCACTTAGCGAAATTCGCGACGCATTTCTGAAATACCTCGAATCTGAGCGCAACCTGTCCGCCCACACAATCCGTGCCTACTTAGGCGATCTGGATTCTTTCTTCGAACACTTAGAAAAATTAGATGTGACTGACTTTTCTAAACTTGAGTTATCGCACATCCGCTCCTGGCTAGCCAATCAACAGGTTAAAGGGGGAGCGCGCACAACACTTTCGCGTCGCGCGGTTTCTATTCGCTTATTTACTAAGTGGGCAACTAAGAAGGGATACCTGGCAAAAGATGTGGGGGCAACGTTGGCCACACCTAAAGGTGCGCGCACATTGCCAGATGTGTTAAACGTTGCTGATGCCGGACTTGCCATGGATGCACTTGCTACCAGGGTCGCGGAAGAAGATGGTCCGCTATCCAAACGCGATTGTGCGATGGTGGAAGTCTTGTACGCAAGCGGGGCACGTGTATCCGAACTCTGCGGTCTTGATCTACAAGATATTGATTACGAGCGAAACACTATTCGCGTAATCGGTAAAGGAAATAAGGAGCGCACGATTCCGCTCGGCAATCCGGCGATGCGCGCACTCGATGCTTGGTTAAAAGAAGGTCGACCATCATTGGCTGGAGATAAATCAGATCGCGCTGTATTTCTTGGGGCGCGAGGAAAACGAATTGATCAGCGCACTGTGCGCACCGTTGTTTATCAAGCGCTAGAAGCTTTAGAAGGTGCAGTTAAGTTAGGACCACACGCGCTGCGCCATTCGGCGGCAACACATTTACTCGAAGGTGGAGCAGACCTTCGCACGGTGCAAGAAATCTTGGGCCATGCATCTCTTGCTACAACTCAGATCTATACCCACGTCTCAACCGAAAGACTTCAAAAAGCCTTTAAACAAGCCCACCCCCGCGCATAAGTAGAGATCAGGGTGTGGATTTAGCACCCCTCGGCGGCAGGTAAGATTTCCCCTGCACCAGAGCCATTCTTTAAAAGAACCTTTGGTGACATCTCAGCACTTATGTATGAACTGCATTGCGGGGAATACAAGCCACTTCGGTCCACAAATTTTTGTGGTCGGCGTTGTAGGTGCGACGGGCCTAACAAATTGTTAAGCCATTAACCGAGCAGGTTTGTTGCGCTGTGCGCAAAAACCTAAAAAGGAGAACGCTGCTATGGCAGTTGTAACAATGCGAGAACTCCTCGACAGTGGAGTCCACTTCGGACATCAGACACGTCGCTGGAACCCAAAGATGAAGCGCTTCATTTTCACAGAGCGCAACGGCATCTACATCATCGATATCCAGCAATCACTTGCACTTATCGATCAAGCATATGAATTCGTAAAGGACACCGTCGCAAAGGGCGGACACGTTCTATTCGTTGGAACAAAGAAGCAAGCACACGAACCGATCATGCAGCAGGCTGCGCGCGTTGGAATGCCAACCGTCACTGAGCGCTGGTTAGGTGGAATGCTCACTAACTTCCCAACTGTTTACAAGCGCATTCAACGCCTCAAGGAGCTAGAAGCTCTTGAGAACGCAAATGATCTTTTGCTTACCAAGAAAGAACTTCTTGTTCTTCGTCGTGAGCGCGAAAAGCTATTTAAGAACCTCGACGGTATCCGTCACATGACCAAGTTGCCTTCAGCGATCTGGGTTGTTGATACCAAGAAGGAGCACCTCGCAGTTGCGGAAGCAAAGAAGCTGGGTATTCCAGTTATTGCGATCCTTGATACCAACTGTGATCCAGATGAAGTTGATTACAAGATTCCAGGTAACGATGATGCGATCCGCTCAATCGGACTACTTACTCGCGTAATCACTGATGCAATTGTTGAGGGCATGAAGGCTCGCACAGCAGCTGCACCAACACCTGCTGCAACAGAGGCTGCCGCTACAGAAGCGCTAGCAAAAGAAATTCTTGAAGCAGTTCCAACAACTCCGGAGGCATAAGTAAATTGGCTAACTATTCAGCAGATGATGTAAAACGTCTTCGCGAAGCAACTGCAGCAGGAATGCTCGATTGCAAGAAGGCACTTGATGAAGCAGATGGCGATTACGACAAAGCCCTCGATCTCATCCGTGTAAAAGGACTTAAGGGAGTTACCAAGCGCGAAGGTCGCTTAACTTCTAATGGCCTAGTAGTTGCAAAGGTTTCTGGAGACCTCGGCGTAATGCTCGAGCTCAACTGCGAAACTGACTTCGTTGCAAAGGGCGAGCGTTTTATCGCACTTGGTGATGAACTAGTTGATCACCTACTTGCTTCAAAGACAGCAACTGTTGAGGCATTCCTTGCTTCAACAATGTCTAATGGCAAGAGCGTTCAATCAGTTATCGATGAAGGCAACGCAACACTTGGTGAGAAGATCGAAATTCGTAACGTCGCTGTTGTAGATGGTCCAGTTGGACTTTACCTACACAAGACTTCACCAGATCTTCCACCACAAGTTGGCGTACTAGTTTCACTTGCTAAAGAAGCAGCTGAAGTTGGTAAAGATATTGCCCAACACATCGCCGCATTCGCACCTAAGTTTGTGAATCGCGAAGATGTTCCTGCCGATCTCATCGAAAATGAGCGACGCATCGCTGAGGAAACAGCTCGCGAAGAAGGTAAGCCAGAGGCTTCACTTTCTAAGGTCATCGAAGGTCGCGTAACCGGCTTCGTCAAGGAAGTTTCCTTGATCGAGCAGGCC
>Ga0209768_10001492_pt1 | contig 14969 bp, 12 predicted proteins | sample LauGreSBDMM110SD_3_FD_187564 | JGI IMG/M metagenome (GOLD analysis project Ga0209768, IMG submission 187564) | Freshwater lake microbial communities from Lake Michigan, USA - Sp13.BD.MM110.SD (SPAdes) (version 2) | ecosystem: Environmental > Aquatic > Freshwater > Lake | place: Lake Michigan... | reverse complement strand
TTACCCTAAGGGCGCGCTCATATTTAATGCCTTTAATCAAACTCCTTTTGATAATGTATCGGTAGTAATTTTAGGTCAAGACCCTTATCATAATCCAGGACAAGCAATGGGATTGAGTTTTTCGGTGCCAGATGGAGTTAAACCTCCGCCCTCGCTTGTCAATATATACAAAGAATTAAATAAAGATATAGGCATGCCCATACCCACCACGGGCAACCTAACAAAATGGGCTCAGCAAGGTGTTTTATTATTAAATGCTGCACTTACTGTAAGGGCCAATGAGCCCGCAAGTCATAGTAAAATTGGCTGGATAGACTTTACAGATGAGGTAATTAAAATAATTTCAAACCAAAAAAAAGAAGTGGTTTTTCTTTTATGGGGTAACTTCGCTCAACAGAAACAAATATTAATTGACGCAACAAAACATAAAATATTAAAGGCAGCGCATCCCTCCCCCTTAAGTGCGCATAATGGATTTTTTGGTTGTAAACATTTTAGTAGTACCAACCAATATTTAACCGAAAAGAATAAAAATCCAATTGATTGGATGCCCTAATGGAAAAATAAAATTATCATGAAATTACTAAAGAGTATAATTGGAAGAACTTTGGCTTTTTGGGCATTACTAATGTTTGCTACTTCCATGTTTGTTTATATGTGGTTTTATATATATTGCTTGTTATTGCGTGAGCCCAATAAAACAAGATGGCACCGTAAAATGTCTCAATTATGGATGGGGACATTTATGATATTATCAGGTATCCGATTCTCTGTAAGAGGGAAACATCATTTTGACGGATTAGAAAATGTCATTGTTGTTTGCAATCATAATAGCATGTTAGACATTCCTGTAAGCTTCCCATTTTTACCAAGAGCAAATAAAACCATTGCTAAAAAATCATTATCTAAAGTGCCTATTTTTGGATGGATCTATTCAATAGGAACCGTATTAGTAGACAGAAATGATAGTAAAAGTCGTCAAGCAAGTTTTGATCAAATGAAGTATGTACTAAACCATGGATTGGATATGTTAATTTATCCAGAAGGAACTAGAAATAAAACAAGTGCTCCATTAAAATCATTTTATGATGGCGCTTTTAAATTATCCATCGAAACTCAAAAGCCAATTGTTCCTGTAGTTTTATTGAACTCAAAAAAAATGTTACCGGCCAAACCAATAATGTATTTTAAACCAGGCAAAATTATCATGAATATACTTCCTGCTGTTTACCCACAGGGACATTCCATTGATTCGCTAAAGAAAACGATTTATGACATCATGGCTAACTTTTATCTTGAAAACGAAAAGTAACAATAATAGATTAGTAAGAAGAAGAAGAGAAGGTTCTACTTCTATTGATTTTCAGGTCTCTTAAAATACCAGATTTTGGATTCACCGTAATACTAAAGGATTTATACAAACCAATAGGGGTTACATTAATTGCTAATTGCCAACAGTGCATCTCCCTTGTAATAAACATACTCAATTGTTGGATGCTTGCTCTTTCCACATCTATATAGCCCGTCCCTCCTATCTTCCATTTTGGAGTTAAACTAAAATCACCATTAAAATTTAGTGAATTATAGGTTTGTGTTTTATACCCCGAATAGTCAGGCTTTAATACTCTGGAAAAATTAAATGAGTAAGAAACTGTCAAATTCCAAGGAATATCAAAGTCCGTAAACTCTGCGGGATTTGCTTTTACATATTGTAATTGTCTTTGTTGCTCCTCGGGTGTCATAAACGGGTCCAATGGAATTTCTTTTTTCTTGGATGCTGCTTCATTTTTTGATTTACTCTTAAAAGAAGTAGAGAAAGAAATACCTCCGTTGGTGATATTGCCAAATTTAAACTTAGTGGGATCTATGTCCAACCTATTTACTCTATATCCTTGCTTATCGGTAGCATATGGATCTACTGTAAAGGAGGAACTAATATTAATGGTATTAAATAATAATGTTCTTGCATAAAAATTAAAGTTACCCAATGCGAAACTATCGGCTAATAAATTATAATTCGAATTAAAACCAAATCCTTCCAATAACTTAACCTTTTTAAAAGCATTCTCTGAAGTATCTCCTTTTTCCTTATCCCTCACTTTCATCTCTAATAAGTTATCAATACCAAATCCAAGGCCACCATAATTTCCTTCCGAATAAGCGCCGCCCATTCCAATACCATCAAACTTTGAGAAGCGATAAGTTCTTCCTGTAGAGTCCACCTGTGCGGTATAATGATATGAGGATGCTAAATCGGGCGTATAATTAAAACTAATGGAAGGTCTTATTTCATGACGAATAGCTTCCACGTAATTGCCCTTTACTTTATAGGTACCAAAAATTCTAGTAGAAGTTCCTAATCCAAAAGTGATATTCGCTGCATTATAAAATCCTCTAGAAATAGTAGTGTCTACTTTTTTTAATTGATCATTCCATTGCATCCTATTTGATTGTCCAAACCATTTAGCTTCAATACCAATAGACGGAGAAATAGTTATTGGGCCAAGACTTGGCAGCGATAAGGAAATAGGAATACTATGGGTAGCGCCCCATTGCATGGTATCTAGGAGACGATTAATATTAATGGAAGAGTCGTAAAAATTAATTTGGTTTTGGAAGGAACCATTATAACCGATACCAATTTTTTCATACCATTTGCCCGCTCCAACCTGATCCTGTTTTTGAAATGGATAAACAGTTAATGCATTAAAATTAATATTAGGCAAACTTAAATTAACAGTTCTTTGATTCGTATTTTGACTGTGATTTAAATTGACAGACAAGTTGTACAAATTATTCCATGACTTGGTATAGGAAATAGAAGAACTTAATCGGTTTTGATAATTCTGATACGGATTGTTTAATAAATAGGAGTTGTATTTTGAACTACCAAAATTTACATTCGCTGAAAAACTAGTACCTGGCAATGCTCGGTTATCCATTTGGTGTGACCAGTTAAGCATAAAAGTTCTCCCCCCCGTAAATTCATCGGCAATGGACGTATTGCGATTTAATATTTTGGTATTTTGAAATGCTAAATTAAAGTTACCCAAATACTTATAGCGCATAATATACTTGGTATTCAAATTCATACTCCAGCCACCATATGAGTAAATATTTGCTCTTACAGTTGCATCCACATTATCACTCAAAATTTTATAATACCCCAACCCTTCCAATCCCAATCCAAAATCCTCACTGGTGTTAAATGCAGGAGCCATTAGTCCTGAATGTCTTCCTCTAGTCAAAGGGAATAATGCAAAAGGGATTTGTATAGGAATGGGTACGCCTTCAAACTCTGGATAAATAGGTCCGGACATGCCCATTTTATCCGTGATAATTTTTAATTTCTTAGTAACAAAAGCAAAATGTGGTTCATCTAAATTACAAGTTGTAAATTTTGCTTTCCAAGCAAATGCCTCATCCTTGCTAATTTTTTTCATAGTAGTGGCATTCACAAATATCTCTCCTTGTTGAAAATTTGTGTTTTTGGTTAATCCCTTGCCGGATTTCATATTGAACAAAATGGTATCATTTAAGGATACCATCTCCCCTTCCTTAAACTTAGGATTACTTAAAGGATTACCCGAAGTATCCTTTGCCCCAAATGCCCTAATATTTTGAGACTGCTGATCAAAAATAATATTCGCAGCATCTAATTGCGAGCTTTTATATACCGTTCTTGCATTGCCATAAAGAAAGAATTCCTTGGTTTTTATAATCATCACCCCCGAATCAGAAGCGTTATAATCCACGGCTGCATCCAAACTGTCCTTGGACATCCTCAAAGACCTTACGTATACAATACTGTCTTTATACAGGGCGGCCGTATCCCTTTTTACTCCAAATGTGTCTTTTTTGTTTACTACAGTATCTTTTGCAATGGTGAGATTAGCGTTTGTTTTTTGGCGCTGGGATTTAAATAGCTGAGCCTTTACCAAGGTTGTTGGTAAAAAAATTGTTAATAATAGTAAAATCCCCATATTTACAATATAGGGGGTGGTTTTTACGTTAATTTGGTATCCTGAATGTATCACTGGTGCAAAAATAAACTAAAACAGCATTAAGGAACTGATTATGAAGCAAAATAGACTGATTTTAGCATTTACTTTAGGCATTTTTGCCTTTTTAACTATATCTACGAATAATGTTAGTGCCCAAGGGCAAGCTAAACCCCTAAAACGTATCATCATTGACCCAGGTCATGGTGGGACAGATTCAGGAGCAGGAGGAGAATTCTCTACAGAGGCAGCTATTTCATTAGAAATCTCCCTGAAATTAGCCGATTATATCAAAAGTAATTTGCCCGAGATGGAGGTGATTTTAACGCGTAAAACAGATATTTATAACTCTGTTGTTGAAAAAGCTAATATAGCGAATGCTGCAAAAGGCGATTTATTTATATGCATACATACCAATTCGGCCGATCCAAGCCGAAAAAAAGAGATAATCGGCTATACCAACAAAACCAAGTACGTTAAAAAGAATGGTAAGAGAAGAAAGGTTACGGTTAAAGTGCCAAAATACAAAATAACCTACACACCAAGTCAGGCAAAAGGAACGGAAACCTATATCTACAACATTGAAAAATCCGACCAACGTAAAGAAATGGCAAGTGATGCCGTAGACGAAGTAGTAGAAAAGTTGGACTCTGTGTCGGAAAGGCAAATCAAGGAATTAAATGAATCCGACCCTACAAGATCCATGATGGCTAGTCTTGTAACACAACAATATTTTCAACGTGCTGCTAGTTTAGCATTAACTATTGAGGAAGAATTCAAAAACGCTGGCCGTTTAAGCAGAGATGCAAAACAGAGAGCGAAAGGGATTTGGGTATTGGCTGCCGTTCAAATGCCTGCCGTTTTGGTAGAGACTGGCTTTATATCAAACCCAGAGGATGAAAAATATTTAAATAGCGAAGAAGGGCAGAATCAGATCTGCGAGGTTATCACCAAGTCACTTCTTAGGTATAAAAACTCATTGGAACACCAGAAAAAGAGCAATGCCAATTAGCCAATATTTTTTGGTAATTTTGTTTTAGCATATAAACTCTAAATATGAAGGTATCGAACGAAACTAAAGTGGGCGCATTAACCATTATTGCGATTACTTTAATTATTCTTGGATTTAATTTTTTAAGAGGCAAGACCATATTCAAGTCGGGCAATTTTATCTACGCAAAATACGCAGATACAAAAGGGCTTATTATTTCAAATCCCGTATTCGTTAATGGCTTTCAGGTGGGAACAGTTTTTGATATCGAAAACCAAACTGCAGATCTTTCTCAAATAGTGGTGTCTATCAAATTAAACAATACATATAAAATTCCAGCCAACTCGGTAGCAACGATTCAAGACAACCCTTTAGGCACCAATAGCATTGCCATTGTATTGGGAGATGCAAAATCATATTTAAAATCCGAAGACACAATTAAAACAGCTCCTGCTGCAAGTTTACTTGGCGACTTAATGAATACCCTCTCTCCTCTTGGTGAACAAACTAAACAAACGATATCTGATTTACAGAAGGTATTGGTTAATATTAATAAAGTATTAGATGATCAAAACAAAACAAATTTTGCTCAAATTCTAAGCAATTTAAGTTTTGCTACAGAAAGTTTAAATAAATCGCTAGTGTCGGTTGAGTCAATGCTACAGAGCCAATCGGGTTCTATTGCTCAAACTGCAAATAATGTAAATAGTTTTACCAAAAACTTAAGTGATAATAATAAAAAGATAAATGATATCATTAATAACTTGGATACTACAACGAGACAATTAAAAAATGCCGATTTATCTAAAACAGTAAAAGAGATCCAAGTTGTAGTGCAAGAACTTACACAAACCTTGCATAATTTAAACAATGGGGATGGTTCAGCTGCTAAGTTGTTAAACGATCCTGAGATTTATAAGCAATTACAAGGCACCATAAAAAGTATTAATACACTGGTTGACGATGTGAAAACGCATCCAAAGAGATATGTGAACATTTCTGTTTTTGGAAAAAAAGACAAAACAACCCCTTTGCTTAAGCCAATCGCTGATACGACAACTAATGAATAAGATTGGCTATATTTTACTATTGTGCTTGTTTATTGTTATCAATACAAAAGCACAATATAAGTTTGGTGGCACCAATGCCGTTGGCTTAGATAGCAATGCCAAATTAATTGAATTTTTATCGGCAGAAACTTACAATGTAAAGAAAATGGATAGCATGGATTTTTTAATCCTTGTTGGACATGTAAATATTAAACAGGGTAAGACTTTGTTATACGGGGATAGTATTATTTTAAATACTACATTGAATACCCTGGAAGGATTTGGAAATATTCATATCAATGATGCTGATAGTGTGCATACTTATGCCGATTTTTTAAAATACAATGGGAATACAAAAAAAGCAATTCTACGAAAAAAAGTAAAACTAACCGATGGAAGAGGGATTCTAACTACCGACTCTTTAGACTATGATGTTTCCGTTAAGATTGGCAGTTTTAAAAAAGGTGCTAAACTGGTTAGAAATAGTACAACACTTACCAGTATGGAAGGATTTTATTATGGTGTAACCCGGGATGTGATTTTTAGAAAAAAGGTGGATTTAAAAGATCCTGAGAGTCATATTGTAACAGATACGTTAGAATACAACACTTATTCTCAGTTAACAAATTTCATTAGCCCTACTAAAATAATTACAAAAACAAGAACCATTAGAACAAGCAATGGTAATTATAACCTGGGGACTAGAAAGGGTTACTTATATGATAGATCCTCGATAGATGATAGTACTTATCGTTTTATCGCCGACGAAATGGCTATTGATGATTCACTGGGCTTAGGTGAATTTAGAGGGAATGCCATTTATAGATCTAAAGACAGCGCCAGTTTTGACTTAATGGCAAATAATATAAAGACCAATCGAAAAAAAGATATTATGCTGGCGACGGAATTGCCCACGCTTTATATTAAGCAAAAGAAAGATACCATGCTTATTACCGCAGATACTTTATATGCTGCAAGAATTGACGACCTCCCTCGTAAAATGAATAAGGCTAGAGATAGTGTTGGCGTTTTGAAAGATAGTAGTTTGAATAACTATTTTGAAGCATTCCATCATGTTAAAGTTTATTCCGATTCATTGCAGGCAAGCTGCGATAGCTTGTTTTATGCTTTAAGTGACTCCACCATCAGATTATTAAGTAACCCTATTATTTGGTCTAATAATAATCAAATAACAGGTGACACTATTTATATGTTTTTAAACAACCGTAAACCAGAACAATTATTGGTATTTGAAAACGCATTCGCTATTAATAGGGTGGACACTACAAAATATTTTAACCAATTAAAAGGCAATAAATTAACCGCTTGGTTTGAAGACGGTGCGCTTGTTAAAATGAAGACCAAGGGGGGTGCCGAAAATATATACTTTGCGCTTGATGAAGAAAAGAAATTTGTAGGTATTAATTATTCTACCGCTCAGTCCATTGAAGTGAACTTTGAAAATAATGAGGTTTCAAAAGTGATATTTATCAACCAGCTCAATGGAAAAATGTCACCATTAGGGCAAACCAAAAACGAGGAATTAAAAATAAAGGGATTTAAATGGCTAGAAGACTTGAGGCCAAAAAATAAATACGAAATACTTTCTCCTAAGAACTAGTCATTAAACCTCCTCCGACATTAAGTAGGCTTTAATAAATCCATCTATTTCTCCATCCATCACCGGTCCCACATTTCCTACTTCATAATCGGTTCGATGATCTTTGATCATTTTATAGGGATGAAAAACATAGGAACGTATTTGACTACCCCACTCTATTTTTTTCTTAGTTGAATTGGTCGCATCTAAAGCTTCTTGTTTTTTACGCATGGCTGATTCATACAATCTACTCTTTAGCATCTTCATAGCAATTTCTCTATTCTCTCCCTGTGTTCTTGATTGTTGACATTCAACTATAATACCAGATGGAATATGTTTTAAACGAACGGCAGTTTCTACTTTATTTACGTTTTGTCCTCCCTTGCCACCACTTCGGTAAAACTCCCATTCAATGTCGGCAGGGCTTACCGTTATTTCAATACTATCATCAATTAATGGATATACATACACAGATGCAAAACTAGTATGTCTTCTTGCATTGCTATCAAAAGGAGAAATTCTTACTAAACGATGTACACCTGATTCTGCTTTTAAAAACCCGTAGGCAAAAGGACCATCAAATTGAATCGTGGCCGATTTTATTCCCGCGCCGTCTCCTTCTTGATAATCTAGTGAAGTAACGGTCCAGCCTTGCTTGTCCCCATACATACTGTACATTCTAAGCAGCATTTCAGCCCAATCCTGGCTCTCTGTCCCACCAGCCCCTGGATTGATTTGCAATATCGCAGGAAGTTCGTCCTCGGGCTTATTCAATGTGCTCTTAAACTCGGCATCCTCAATGAATAAAACCCCTTTATCAAAAGCCTCTTTGGTTTCTTGCTCTGTTGCATCCCCTCCTTTCCAAAACTCAAATAAAATGGCAAAATCTTCCACACTAGATTCTACATCTTGAAAAAGATGAATCCAATATTCATTCAGCTTAATTTCTTTCATGATACCAGTAGCACGCTTGTTGTCATCCCAAAAGCCGGGTGACAAAGACATTTGTTTGTCTTGATCTACTTTTTGTATACGATTGTCAACGTCAAAGAAACCTCCTCAGGACAGTTACCTGGTCCTTCATGCGCTTAATTTGTTCTATCGTCATGATCAGTTTTTAATTTTAAAAAGTACTACAAGCCTCGTAAGCCGGATTCTGTTTCTAAACTATCATTTATCTAGCCTCACCATTACTGATGAAGTCTTGCTGCCTACCCTGGAACTTGAACGAGTCGTTCTCAAGCGTTCCTTTACGTGGCATTACAGCACCCAAGGTTTACCCTATAAAACAATTACTTGTCTTATTCGTGAGCTCTTACCTCACGTTTTCACCTTTTCCTCTTGCGAGGTAGTTATTTTCTGTGGCACTTTCTCTGCCCCCTTGCGAGGACGCCGGCTATTCACCGGTGGGTTACCCTATGCTGTCCGGACTTTCCTTGGTAATTGCTTACCACGATAGCTCGGGTTTGTAGTATCACAAAGGTAGTAAATTTAAAATTGATGAAAAACGACCTCCAGAAAGATGCATTTAGGCTAGTGCAATTAAAAGCTACTTAATAATCAAAAAATACTTCCGTAGCACCATAACCGTAAAAATCGGAATATTGATTGATGAAACTTTTGACGTTTGACTTCACTTTTAATAAATCATGTATTTCTTGTTTGAGCTTCCCCTTTCCAACACCATGAATAATAATCATGGATGGTAACTGATTTAATTTTGCCAGCTCAAACCATTTTTCAAATTCTTGCAATTGAAAATGCAAAATTTCGGCGTTGCTTAAATGACTGTGACTGTCCATTATTTTTTCAATATGGAGGTCAATGACTGAACGGGCTTTTTGGATATTTTGTTTGATTTTAGAAGCATCATATACTTTATATCCTGCATTTCTTAAAATATCAATTGCTACATGATTGTCTTCTTCTTTGTCGGGATAGGTTTCAAATAAAGGATAGCTGATATTTGCTTTGTCATCCTCTTTTAAGATTTCTATTTTTTGAAAAAATTGCTTGGGTTTAATTTTAACATTGGCCTCAAAATGATCTGCTTTCTTTTTATGTGGCTCCGTTAAAGAAAAATCTACATTAAAACTTGGACTATCATTCACTTCGGCAAAAGAAATATCATGAATATAAAAATCGGTAAATGGTGCAATGGTAGATTCTATCGAAAAGTTACTTGTGCCTCCAAAAGCTTGGTCATAAATAAAATGATAACTAACCCTATTCCTATTGGAAAGATAGATTTTTAAGTTGTCCACCACCTCATCATTAAAATCATCCAAACTAAATTTAGGAATAATATTTAACCAAACTCCTTCCTCTTCCTTACTATCATTTTTTTGTACTTTCTCTTTAGGAATCTGGTCTACATAAATTTTTTGTGGCGCCGCTTTTTGTGGGAATAGTTTCTTCTCTGTAAACCGTTTAAAATAAGGGAAATCAATTTGATCCATATAAGCAGGGAACTTCACCCCACGTACTTCAATCATTACCATTTTATCATCCATGATTTCAATGATACGTCCTTCCTCGTTACTCAATAATACTAAAATCTCGTCCCCTACTTGATACTTCATATTAAATTAACTTAGTGGACTACTTTCATTTAATTTGGATTTTCTACTGCCATATAGTGCGTAAAATATCAATCCAATGCCCATCCAAACAAAAAACCATAACCAACTAACTGCCGGGATTTCTATCATCAAGTATAAACAACACAAAGCTCCCACAACGGGTATTACAGAATATTTACGTAGGAAACTAAATAAGGCAACGATGGTTAAAATGAAAACAAAAACTAAATATAATATTTCTTGATAGTTTTCTTTGCCTATTGTTGCAAAAGCAGTTTTGATTCGATCTTGTCCAAAATAAATAAATACGAGCGCCAAGACTGGGATTATTATCTGTCCATTTATATAAGGCAATTTAAAAGATTGACCTGTCGTACCAGCTGATAATCTTGGCAATATCAATACACCAAAGCAAACCAAGACAAAAGCGAATAAAGTTCCAATACTTGTAAGGTCGGTCACTGTGCTAATAGACATAAATAAAGCAGGAACCCCAACAAATATGCCAGTCACAATCGTAGCAAATGTGGGGGTGCCGAATTTGGGGTGTATTTTAGAAAATTTCTTTGGCAATAAACCATCTCTACTCATACTCATCCAAATTCTTGGCTGTCCCATTTGAAAAACTAACAATACGCTAGTTGTAGCTACCACCGCACTAATCGAAATGAGATATCCAATTTTATGCATCCCAATTCTTTCAAACACAAAAGCCAATGGGTCGTCCACTTTTAATTCGGTATACTTTACCATACCCGTTAAGACCAATGAAATTAAAATATATAAAACAGTACAAATGACTAATGAATATATCATCCCTCTTGGCAAATCACGTTGTGGATTCTTGCACTCCTCGGCAGTGGTTGAAATGGCATCAAAGCCAATAAATGCAAAAAATACAGCCGATACACCTGCCAATACACCTTTAAAGCCATATGGCATAAACGGCGTCCAGTTCGCAGTGTCTACATAAAAGAAGCCTAAAATAATGACGCCTACTATAATGACTATCTTAAAAATAACCATCGCATTGGTGCTTTTTTTGCTTTCTTTAATCCCCCTATACACCAAAGCGGTAATTAAGAAGACAATAATGGCAGCAGGTATATTTAAAATTACTTTCCAGCTTCCAATCACTGGCGCGTTCGTAATGGCATCATATCCTACCCTTGCCAACTTGCTAAAGGTTTCCTTGGTACCACCCGCTTTCAAATGATTCATCGCTTCGGTATATCCCTGTAACGCTTGTTCATGGTTGGTAGTTAACCAGCCTGGCAAATGAATATGAAATCCCTCTAATAAATTTACAAAATAGCCACTCCAACTTATTGCCACAACAATATTACCAATGGCATATTCTAAAATTAATGCCCATCCAATAATCCAGGCAATGAGTTCTCCAAAAGTAACATATGCATAAGTATAGGCACTGCCGGCAATAGGTACCCTACTTGCAAATTCGGCATAACACAATGCACTAAACCCACAGGTGATGGCAGTAATTACAAATAATAAAGAAATACCCGGGCCTCCATGAAAAGCAGCAGTTCCAATTGTTGAAAAAATTCCTGCGCCCACCACCGCTGCAATGCCCATAAAAGTTAAATCCTTCACCCCTAATTCTTTTTTTAACCCACTTGAGCTGTGACTATCCGTCATGCCCAATGCTGCATCTTGTAAAATTTTATCAATTGATTTTTTTCTGAAAAGATTCATACTATTTGGGGTTTATTTATTTCGGCTCATTAAGTAGTTCGCAAGATCAATAAGGGGTTGCTTACGTGCAGAAACGACCGCTATAGATTCTAGATGATCAAAAGCTTCTTGCAAATATTTTGCTTTTAAATTCTCAGCCCAGGCACCAACGCCACAAGCATTAAAAATTTCCAATACCTTTTCAACTTTATCAGGAGCATCATTTTTCAATAAATGAGCTAAAGCAGCACGTTGTTCTTTATTGGCTACCGATAATGCATGAAGCAATAAGAAGGTTTTTTTATTTTGTTTAATATCGCCACCAGGTTCTTTTCCAAAAATAGCAGCATCTCCATATGCGTCTAAATAATCGTCCTGGATTTGAAAGGCGATCCCTACTTTTTTGCCAAACTCGTATAAATGATGGCAATTGCTTTCACTGGCGCCTCCAATGATGGCTCCAATTTCTAAACTAGCCGCTAATAAAACAGAAGTTTTTAAAGTAATCATATGAATATACTGCTCCATATTCACTTGTTCCATTTTTGAAAAGTCCATATCTAATTGCTGACCTTCACAAACTTCTCTAGCTGTTTTATTAAATATTTTTAAAATTTTTGGTAAATAACTAGGTTGTACATTTTGTAAAAACTCGTAGGCTCTAATTAACATTACATCCCCAACCAATAAAGCGGTATTGGAATCATATTTAGTATGTACGGTTGGCATCCCTCTTCTTAAGTTAGCCTCGTCCATCATGTCATCATGCACCAATGTAAAATTGTGAAAAAGCTCAATGGCTCTTGCTACCACAAATGCATCAGGATGAATATCACTAAATAATTCATTTCCCATCATACACATCACCGGACGAATACGCTTACCACCAATGGTTAAGAAATATTCTCCTGGCGCATACAATGTATTAGGCGTTGCTGGGAAATGCTGGGTATCAAATTGCTGATTGAATTGAGCAGATAATTCTTGGAAACTTAACATATTACAAACTTACCCAAATTTTAGCATTTATAAAACAGTCAATTATGCGAAATCCCCCTATTTTTGTATACCCTCAATATAGCTATTTATGAAAATGTACCGTTTCATTATTTTAAGCATCCTTATTGCATTCACGAACTTAAGTTTTTCGCAGGATTTTACGCCCGATACAGCGGTGAATAGACAGGTACATTTGTATGCCACTCCATATAAAAAAGCCATTGGGGTTAAAATGTATCCAAGTGCCATTTCCTATAAGGTTTTTGTTAAGACCAATGCCGCTTTTGAATATTTAGGATATGTATCCTTAGATGGATTTCGTGCCACTGCTTTATATGAAAAATACATGCCCATCGATGGCAATGAAAACCTTACTTGGTATGTGGGTTATGGCGGGCATTTAGGATTATGGAGTGAGGAATGGAAAAAGAATAATCCAAACCATAACGCTGGTATTGCCTTAGGCGTGGATGGAATTTTAGGATTAGATTATAAAGTAAAAAATGCTCCATTAAATTTGAGTGTTGATTGGCAACCCTCATTTAATTTTGTAGGTGCAAGTTATTTTGAAAGTGGATGGGCCGGCTTGGGAGTTAGATATACTTTCTAATATTATTTATTCAAGCTAAATAAAGAATCTACGAATTCGGTTTTGTCAAATAATAACAAGTCATTGATTTGTTCCCCTACACCAATATACTTAACAGGAATTTTACACTGATGTGCAATAGCCAATACCACGCCTCCTTTTGCAGTACCATCTAATTTTGTAATTGCCAAGGCATTCACATTGGTGACGGCCATAAATTGCTTGGCTTGTTCTAAGGCATTTTGTCCGGTGGATCCATCTAATACTAATAAGACTTCATGAGGAGCCTCAGGCAATTGCTTTTGAATAACACGCTTAATTTTATTTAACTCGTCCATTAAATGCGCTTTGTTATGTAAACGTCCAGCAGTATCAATTAAAACCACGTCTGCATTTTTTGCAATAGCCGATTGTATGGTATCAAAAGCAACAGCACTCGGATCGGAGCCCATATTTTGTTTCACTATGTTCACGCCTACTCTTTCGCTCCAAATTGTTAATTGATCAACCGCAGCGGCTCTAAAGGTATCTGCAGCTCCTAAAATTACTTCGTTACCGGCCACTTTATAATGATGGGCTAATTTTCCAATGGTAGTAGTTTTACCTACTCCATTAACGCCTACTACTAATATAACAAAAGGTTTTTTATTAGGGGGTGGTACAAAACCCATTTGGTCCACTGGGGCATCCACTAATAAATTAGCTATTTCTGCTTGTAAAATATTATTTAGTTCGGATGTAGATAAATACTTATCCTTTTTTACACGCTCCTGTATTTTTTCAATAATGGCTAATGTAGTATCCACACCCACATCTGCACCAATTAATGCTTCTTCTAATTGATCCAGCACTTCGTCATCCACCGAAGTTTTTCCAATGATCACTTTAGAAATACGCTCAAAAAAACCTTGCTTGGTTTTTTCTAAGCCTTGGTCTAAGGTTTCCTTTTCTTTCTTGCCAAATAATTTTCCTAAAAAACTCATATTGTAAAGTTACATAAAAAAATAAAGTCCCATAGAGGCATTAAAATCATAAAAAAAAGCCTCAACATGTGAGGCTTTCAATATTTTCTGTTACGAAAAGTAAGGATTTGAATTACTTAGCGGCTAAGAATTCAGTTACTTTATCTTTATGAACAATGTTTTCTTTAAAAGTATACGCACCAGTTTTAGGGCTGCGTACCGCTTTAATTACTTTTGTCCAGTTTTTAGCTTCAGCAGAAGCCTTAAGATCCTTTACTTTCGCGTTTTTAGATGCTGCTTTTGCCATGATTATTTAATTTCTTTGTGAACAGTTACTTTTTTCAAAATTGAGTTATACTTTTTGAACTCCAAACGATCTGGTGTGTTCTTTTTGTTCTTAGTGGTAATATAACGGCTAGTTCCTGCCATGCCAGAAGTTTTATGCTCTGTGCATTCCAATATTACTTGAACTCTGTTTCCTTTACGTGCCATGATGGTATA
>Ga0209768_10001489_pt1 | contig 15003 bp, 15 predicted proteins | sample LauGreSBDMM110SD_3_FD_187564 | JGI IMG/M metagenome (GOLD analysis project Ga0209768, IMG submission 187564) | Freshwater lake microbial communities from Lake Michigan, USA - Sp13.BD.MM110.SD (SPAdes) (version 2) | ecosystem: Environmental > Aquatic > Freshwater > Lake | place: Lake Michigan... | reverse complement strand
CTCTGGTGGAATAAGCGTAGAGGTATTGCTGTGGCTATTTGTGCTTGCGGCAATTACGTGGCGGGAGCTTTTTGGCCACCTGTTGCCCAATGGGGCATAGAAACAATTGGTTGGCGTCAAACCTACATCTACATGGGTATTTTTTGTGGTGTTTGCATGGTCTTACTCTCATTTTTGATGCGACAACGCCCACCTTTGGCAGATGGCCATGCATCTTCATCTTCCATCAATGAACCAACTTCTTTGCAACCTTTTGGGTTGCAATTAGGTCAAGCGCAAGTCCTTTTGTGTATTGCAGCAGTCGCGTGCTGTGTGGCGATGTCTATGCCGCAAGTGCATATCGTGGCCTATTGCTCAGACTTAGGCTATGGCGCCGCCAGAGGGGCGGAGATGCTCTCGCTGATGCTGACATGCGGAATTGTCAGCAGATTGGTATCTGGTTGGATTTGTGATCGCATCGGTGGAATTCGAACCCTGCTACTTGGTTCAGCTTTGCAGGGAATCGCGTTATTGCTGTTCCTGCCGTTTGATGGTTTGGTGCCGCTCTACATCATCTCAGGCATGTTCGGTTTATTTCAAGGCGGAATAGTGCCTGCCTACGCCATCATTGTTCGCGAACACTTTCCGCCACAAGAGGCAGGCGCTAGGGTTGGGTCTGTGATCATGGCCAGCTTGGTGGGCATGGCAATCGGTGGATGGTTGTCAGGAAAGATTTTTGATTTAACCGGTTCATACCACGCTGCATTTATGAATGGTATTGCTTGGAACTTGCTCAACCTAATGATCAGTGGGTGGTTGTTTTGGCGGATTCGCGCTTTAAACCGGAACCTCACCTAAAACGGTGCAACGACGAATCACACGGCTTTGCGTGTGTGGGTCGTAAGACGTAGCTTTATGAACTAGGCAACGGTTGTCCCACACAATGAGTTGTTTGATTTGCCAGTCATGTTCATAAGTCAAGTCGGCATGGATAGCCAATCGGTTGAGCTCTTCAATCAGAGCACGACCTTCTTCGTAAGGCATACCCACCACGTATTCTGCATGGTCACCTAAATACAAACATTTGCGACCTGTTTCTGTGTGGGTGCGAACAATAGGTTGGTCGACTGGTGGCACAGATTTGCGTTGGTCTTCAGTCATAGGGTCTTCGCCGTGCCTGCGCGTACGAGAAAAATCAAGGTTATGCACTGCGCGTAAGTTCGCGATGCGTTCTTTCCACTCAGGAGTTAAGCGTTCATAGGCACCATACATATCGCAGAAGTGGGTTTGCCCACCTTGTCCGGGTTCTGGCATCACCTCACCGTAAATCACAGTGGCATGTCCGGTGACACGTTGCCAAGAGCCATCGGTGTGCCATGCCAACGTGCCTTTGTCTGGGTGCTTGCCATTGGGCTTGCCCTCGGCGTTCAGATTGGAGAGTCGATACAGTTCTGGAAATCCATCGGCATGGTATTGGTTCATCACATGGATCTGAACTTCACCAAAACATTGAGCCAACTTCACTTGCTGGGCTGGAGGAACATCTTGCGGTGGAAACAAAAGGACTTGGTATTGCAAGAACGCCTTGTGAATGCCGGCAAGGACTTCGGGTGTCATTTCCTCTGACAGATTGACCCCGCTAATCTCTGCCCCTAAATGGGGAGTAAGTTGTCGAATGCTAAAAGGCCAATCAGTTTTTGTAGATGTAAATTGTGTATGGCCCATAGATTTCTCCAAGAGTTATTTCAAACACCGTAACATAGGGTAACTTTTTTAACATAGAAATTACCCTGCTATTGACGCAGCACTGGGCTTTGCGGCTGCGCCATATGCCGCCAACGTCGTATTCAAGAACGCACGATAAAGTTCATCAAGTCGTTGGAAGCCTTGCCCATTCTGAGTAATAGAGCCGGCTCCATTAATGATGGCAAAAATTTGGACGACGACATCATCGATTGGAGTTACAGAAGCCAATTCGCCTCGACTGATCGCACCGGCGACGCCGATGCTTACAGCGGTGTTCAGTTCCGAGGCAAATCGGCGCAGCGTGGCGATGCTCTTTGGGCTGAGCGAGTCGTTATCGCCACGCATGCGAGAAATCAGACTCCATGGGCAATCGTTGTTTGTGGGCGAATTGAACCGCTCGTAACGTGCGAGATTGAATGAGACGGTAGCATCTATCTTTTCGGTGAGCGAGAAGGTGTTGCTCGTCCATATCGCATGAAACTGCGCTAAAGCGAAATTAACGTAATCCGAGATGACTTCTTCGACCAGGGCGTTCTTGTTGCCGAAGTGGTAATGAATGTTGGCGCGCGTCGTTGACAGGGTCTCAGCAACATCGCCGAAGTTCGTTCCCCGGTAACCGCGCCGGATGAGCAGATCGATCGCAACCGCTTTTATTCTTTCTTGCATTCCCGGTTTTTTTTGCGTATCCGAGTAAGGTGTAGAAGCTACCTGGGAAACGCTGGTAGATTTAAAAGCTAAATCGTAATCCTGTTGGCAAGCTGAACCTGAACTGCCTATTTTGCCTGAGCTATACATATCATAAATTTTAAAAATTTCTTTAATCTTTTTTTCAGCTTTTATCTATATTTAAGTAAGAAATGTTACTGAAAAAAAAAGTGGAAACTCTACGGCCGTAATTTGTGTTTCGAATGTGCTTCACACTTCCTTTACAAACATAAGAATCATTATGAAACCTTGCTCAAGGCTTAGTGATGGAGGACCTAGTTCCTAGATTCAGGTGAAGATCATCGTGCACACCCTGATGCTATTGAAAATAGCGGGTTTTACCTAATTCCGATAGTCTTGACAAATTATAAACTAACTTGCAAGTAAGTACGGGCCTGCTTAAGAGGACGTTCACTTGAAAGAGAAATTGACCGGCCAATTGAATTAAACCTCTTTGTACCGCGGGGAACAGTGGGTCAAGGGGCCGCGATATGCGATACGTTTGATAAAAACCTTAAGGAGACAAGAAATGACTATGAAACATTGGAAGAGGCCACTAAAAACAGCGGTCGGCGCGCTGGCGCTGTCTGTGGCTGCAGCATTTGTTACCCCAGCGTTCGCGCAAAAGGTTGTCAGCGTCTGGCACACCGAGCCGAACCCGAAGACTAAGGCGGTCATTGAAGAAATCATTGCCGACTTTCAGAAAGCGAATCCGGGCATCAAGGTTGAGCAGGAAGCACTCGGCTGGGGCGATCTCGACAAGAAGATGCAGGCCGCATTGGCCTCCGGCGCGCTTCCCGATTTAGCGCAGGGGCAGACATATAACGAGCGCTCGCTGTCGGCCAAGGGGATGCTTCGTCCGCTTAATGACGTTGTAGCGTCAATCGGAGAAAACGATATCTTCGACGTAGTCAAGAAACTCGACTACAACACCAAAGACAAAAACTACTACGGATTGGCGCACGCGGTCGGTGTCGATCTCATCATTTACCGTAAAGACCACCTTCGCCAGGCAGGTATTCCCGATGCGCCGGCCAAGACCTGGAAAGAGTGGATCGAGCAACTTAAGAAACTGACCGATAAGAGCAAGGGGAAATATGGGCTAAGTCTGGCAGGTCCTGGCTTCTTTATCAACGAAGACGTTTACATGTGGGCGGGCTCGAATGGCGGTCGCCTGTTCGATGAAAAAGGGCGCCCAACCTTCACCGAGAAGCCGGTGTTGGAGATGCTCGCATTCTGGAAAGAGTTGAGCGACTGCTGTCTCGCACCGGACTGGCTCAGCCGCGACTATCTGGCTACTTTCGCCGACCTCGCAACCGGAAAGACCTCGATGATTTTGGGCTACGGCCGCGGCACTGGCTATTTCGAGCAATACGCCCCCGATCTGGTCGCCAAGGGTGATATCGGTGTCTTCAGCTCAAAGCCCGTCGGGCCATCCGGCAAGTCATTCGTGACCCAGTTCGACTCCGAACCATGGATGATTTTCAAGAACGCAAAACACCCCGAGGAGGCGGCAGCATTCCTGAAGTTCTTTTATAAGAAAGAAAACTATCTGAAATACATCAAGTCGGTGCCAGTGCATTTCTTCCCGATCACCAAGTCGATGCGTCAGAACCCTGAGTACTTGGCAATCGCAGATTTCAAGCAGTGGAAATTCTGGATCGATGCGCAGCACCAGGTAATCGAAAAGAACGATCCCAGGCCAGTCATGATCACACAGTGGGCTGACCTTGATTTGCCGTTCATTGCGGAGATCGCCGGATCGACCATTCTGGTGGATATGGTCACCGACGCGGTCAAAGGTGGGAAAACGCCCCTTGAAGCGGCCCAACGGGCGCAGCAGCGTGCTGAGCAACTTATTACCCAACTCGGATACAAGCGTTGGTAATTGATGTCTCAGAGCGGCCGAATCGGTAACGGCGGCACCGCCAGCCTGGCGGTGCCACATCTGGCACCACCTTCCCGCTTGCTCGAAGGCCGAGACCGCCGCATCCCGGAGCACTGGTGGGGGTACGTCCTGTTGGCGCCGGCAGCCCTGCTGGTTTTTGGGCTGATTCTTTACCCGGTCGTCTATTCGTTTTGGCTGAGCCTGAACGCCAAGCATGCCTATCTGCCTCTTCAAACCTTCGTCGGACTGGAGAATTTCCGCTTTTTCATGACCGACTACGACGGCTTCTGGCGCTCGCTGAAGCTCGGAGCCATCTACGCCTTCGGTTCCGTGACCTTGCAGACGGTTGTCGGGGTGGGGGTGGCCTTGCTCCTTAACCAATCCTTCATCGGTCGCGGCTTTGTCCGAGCGCTGGCACTGTTTCCGTACATGCTGCCCACCATCGTTGTCGTGATCCTTACGCGCTGGATATTCAACGACAGCTACGGCGTTGTCACCTATGCGCTAAAAAACATCGGCCTGATGCCGATTGAAATGGCGTGGTTCGCACCGGAAACGATCATGCTGACGCTGATCCTAGTCAGCACCTGGACGTTCTTTCCGTTCATTGTCATTGGAGTGCTTGCACGGCTTCAGACCATCGACCCAGAGCTTTACAACGCGGCGCAGGTTGACGGCGCGAGCACGCTGCGGCGCTTCTGGCATATAACGCTGCCGCAGATTTCAAGCGTGTTGTTCGTGCTCGTGTTGCTACGCTTCATGTTCATGTTCACGAAGTTCGACATGATCTGGCTGTTCGCCGGTGCCGGCGGACTCGGCTACTACGTTCGTACATTGCCCATCTATACCTTCGTTAAGACATTCGGCGAAATGCAGGTCGGGATGGGTGCCGCCTTGTCAGTCATATTGTTCCTGCTGCTCGCCGCATTCGCGGCGCTGTACTTCCAAATTTTGAAACGGCACCGGGAATGAACAACGCCATGAATTCTGGGGTTTGGCGCGCGTCGATCTATGTCCTCGCAGTAGGTATCGCTGTCATCTGTGGCTTCCCGTTGCTGTGGATGGCGCTAACCTCCATCAAGCCTGATCGCGAGATTCTCAGCGCCGTTCCATCTCTGTGGACGCAGGGGCCTCACCTTGATGCGTACCGTCGCCTGTTTTCGGATACCAATTTTGGCATCTACTTTTGGAACAGCATCAAGGTGGCGGGCGCTTCCACGTTGCTTACCATCATCGTGGCCAGCCTTGCTGCATATGGCATAACACGCTTTCGCTTCCGTGGGCGCGAATTCGTCGCTGGCACGATGCTGTTCACGTATATGTTCGCGCCGATTATGATTATTGTTCCGTTCTACATACTGATGCGCGCGCTTGGCCTGATTAATTCGCATACGGGCTTGATTCTTTCCTACACCACGTTCTCGCTGCCTTTTGCAATGTGGTTGCTGCGCTCGTTCTTCCAGTCCATCCCCCTCGATCTCGAAGAAGCGGCCATGATCGACGGCGCCTCTCGGCCGCAGGCGGTGCTTTACGTCGTGATGCCGCTGGCCCTGCCGGGTGTGATCGCAGTATCGATCTTCACCTTCATCGTCGCCTGGAATGACTACTTGTTTGTTCGCGTGCTGATCGGCACCGACCGGCTCAAGACCTTGACCGTTGGCATCCAAGACATGTTCGAGTCGTCCGTGACCGATTGGGGTATGGTGATGGCTGCCGGCGTGATGATCACCATTCCCGCACTCATATTTTTTCTCGCGGTACAGCGCTACCTGATCGCTGGCTGGGGCACTGGCGGCGTCAAAGGCTAAACAATAAACCGTTGGGTGACTACCTGACACAACATTGGAGAATGGAAAAAATGTCACAACGATTGAAAGACAAGGTCTGCCTGATCACCGGTGGCGGCTCGGGTATCGGCCGAGCCACCTGCGAGCTGTTTGCACGCGAAGGTGCTAAGGTTGTAGTGGCCGATAAATTACTGTCCGCAGCGCGAGTCGTCGCGGCGCTGATCGGCGAGGCAGCCATTGCCATTGAGGTGGACGTGGCGCAGTCGGCCAGCGTGCGCTCGATGATCGACGCAACCATTCGCGACCTCGGTCGCCTCGACGTGCTGATCAACAACGCTGGCTACGGCATTCCCGGATCGGTGGTTGAAACCAGCGAAGACGACTGGGACAAGCTGATGGCGGTCAACGTTAATGGTGTGTTCTTCGGCTGCAAGTACGCTATTCCCGTGATGAAACAGCAGGGCGGCGGCGTGATCGTCAACACCGCCTCCATCGTCGCCAACGTGGGTATTCGCAACCGTGCCGCTTACTGCGCTTCTAAAGGTGCGGTGGCGGCACTGACGCGTGCCATGGCGCTCGACCATGTGAACGACAACATCCGCGTGAATTGTGTCGCACCCGGTACCATCGATTCTCCTTACTTCGAGGACATCATCCGCAAAAGCGAGCGGCCGCAGGAACTGCGGCGCGAATTGGAGGCGAGGCAGGCCATGAACCGGCTAGGTCGACCCGAGGAAATCGCCAACGCCTTTCTGTTCCTGGCTAGTGACGAGTCGTCCTTCTCCACTGGCTCGATGCTTATCGTCGATGGCGGGATGACCGCGCAATGACCAAGCCCATAGTGATGGAAATGGACAGCAACAAAAACGCCGACATCATCATCGGCAGCACAAGCCTTTGGTCGGTGGGTTCGATCACGGCCACATACGCCTTGGCTTGACAACGAATTTTTTAACGAAGGACACATAGATATGTACAACTTAAACGGGAAAGTCGCCCTTGTTACCGGCGCAGCCACAGGCATCGGTCGTGCCATCGCTACCAGGCTGGCACAAGAGGGAGCCGATTTGGCGCTCTTTGACTTAAACGAGGCGGAAGCACAAAACACCGCCAACATGGTGCGTGCCGCTGGCCGCCGCTGCGAAGTCGTGCGCGGCGACGTAGGAGACTACCCGCAGGTTAAGCAGGCGGTAGACGGTTTTATCGCAACGTTCGGTGCCATTGATATCGCCGTCCACAACGCCGGAATCATCCACCTCGGCACGGTTGCCGAGACCTCTATCGAGGATTTCCGCAAAGTTTTCCGCGTTAACGTCGACGGCGTTTTCCATGGCTGCAAGGCGGTGGTGCCGCACATGGTCGGGCGTGGAAAGGGCAAGATCATCAACACGGCTTCCTGGTTCGGCAAGATCGGAAAGCCTAGCTACGGGGCGTATTGTGCTTCCAAGGCCGCGGTCATCGGCCTGACCCAATCACTTGCAATGGAGATGGCCCAGTACCAAATTAACGTCAACGCAGTGTGCCCTGGAACAATTGTGGAGACCGGCATACGCGACCAAGCCGACGCGGCAGCCGTCAAACAAGGGCTGCTGACTGCGAAGCAGCGCGAAGCAGGCATTCCGATCGGCCGGGTCGGGCTTCCCGACGACATTGCGCGAGTGGTGGCTTTCCTCGCGTCCGAACAGGCCGATTACATGACCGGACAGTCGCTCAACGTCACCGGCGGCTTGTGGATGCACTGATGCAGATTGACTCAAAAAAGGTACATTGATGGCTTCAATTACTCTAGACAAGGTCGGCAAAAGCTACGGCTCGGTTGTCGTGGTCTCGGATATCAACCTGACGATCGGCGACGGCGAGTTCATCGTGCTGGTCGGGCCTTCCGGTTGTGGCAAGACCACGACACTGCGAATGATTGCCGGACTGGAGCCAATTTCGGAGGGCCACATCAAGTTCGGCGACCGAATCGTCAATAAGCTACCACCGAAGGATCGAGACATCGCAATGGTTTTTCAGAGCTACGCGCTGTATCCGCACATGACCGTCGAAGCCAACATGGGTTTCGGCTTGAAGATGCAGAAAGTCCCGCCGGCCGAGATCGAGAGACGAGTACGCGATGCGGCCGCCACTCTTGGATTGGCGCAGCTGCTTGCAAGAAAGCCCAAAGAGCTTTCTGGTGGCCAGCGGCAGCGTGTGGCAATGGGCCGAGCGCTGGTTCGTTCACCGCAAGCCTTCTTGTTTGACGAGCCGCTTTCTAACCTAGATGCCGGTTTACGCGCGCAGATGCGCGTCGAAATTAAGAAATTGCACCGGCGTCTGGGCACCACCTCGGTATATGTTACGCACGATCAGATCGAGGCCATGACCCTAGCCGACCGCATCGTTCTAATGAACGGCGGGTGCGTGGAGCAGATGGCCGACCCCCTGACGATGTACGAGTCGCCACGTACTAAATTCGTCGCTGGCTTCATTGGAACGCCTCGTATGAACTTTATCCCTGGCACATTGTTGGCTGAGCCGTCAGGGCAACTGGCGGTGCAGGTGACGCAGGATATGCGCCTGCCGGTGCCAGAGCGTCGTAGTGCGGCGTATCAAAGCTACGTCGGCAAGCAGGTCGAAGTGGGTCTGCGTGCGGAGAACCTGCGCGTGGGCAGCGCGCATCCTGGTGCGGCGAGTTTTCAGGTGGTACTAGACCTCGTCGAGCCCAACGGCGCGGAGTCTCTTGCGTTCTTCAATCTCAACGGCATCGAGATCGCGGCGCGCTGTGAGCGTTCGGATTTGCGCCTTTTGGGGAGTCGGGTCACGGTCGTCGCCGATCTCGATCACATGCATCTGATCGATCCGGCCAATGGTCTCGTCGTGCCGCTAGATCAGTCATCGTGATAAAGCCTGCGACCGAGAATTCCAACGGTAACCAGCGCAAGCCTTTGCTATCTGGCGTGAGGTAATTGGGCTTGGGGCGCGAGCTTCAAGGTCCAGCATGTAACTAGTATTTGTCCGATCTCACTGAGTCGCGTCATGAACGGTGCGACCTGAGGTTTTTAAATCCAGTTTCCAGGATACATAGCATGACTCCCTTCAAGAACTTCGAACCTCGCGGCGTGATTCCCGCGTGCCTATTGCCGTTCAACGTTGATTTTTCGATCGACGAGAAGTCATATCGCAAACATCTGAGCGACGTCGCTGCGGTCAAAGGCATCTCGGCCATCACCATTAATGCACATGCCACGGAAGTTGCTTCCTGCACCTTTGAAGAGCAACAGCGCATCATGGACATCACGATGGACCAGATCGGCACGCGGGTGCCGGTTGTCCATGGCATATATTCCGACGGTAGTCTGGAGGCGGCGCGCATTGCGCGTATGGCTCAGAGCGCGGGTGCCTCGTGCCTGCTGGTTTTTCCGCCCAATCCTTTCACCCTCGGCGGGCAAAGCCGGCCGGAAATGGCACTGACCCACATCAAGACCATTGCCGATTCCTGCGACCTGCCGTTGATCATCTTCCAGTACCCGTTGGCGAGCGGCCAGGGCTATCCGCTTGAAACCTTGGTGAAGATGGCCGAAGAGGTCCCCAACTTTCGCGCGATCAAGGACTGGTGTGCCAATCCAATGTTGCACGAAAAACAGATTCGCGTGCTACAGCACCTTCCACGTCCGATCAACGTGTTGACTACGCACAGCACATGGCTGCTCAGCTCCCTGGTGCTCGGCTGCAACGGGCTGCTTTCAGGATCGGGCAGTGTGATCGCGGACCTGCAAGTAGCGCTATGGGAAGCGGTACAGGCCAACGATCTGAAGCGAGCAAGAGAGATCAACGACCGGATCCACCCGACAGTGGAGGTGTTCTACGCCGATCCTTTCGTCGACATGCACAACCGAATGAAGGAGGCGCTCCACATCCTGGGTAGGATACCCAAGTCACAGGTACGCCCACCTCTGGTCAAACCGACGGCCGGAGAAATCGAACGCATCCGCGCGGCTATGGACAAAGCCGGGTTGCGCCAAGAGGGTGCCCTGGGGTTGGTAAACTGATTTGACTAACCATGCCGTAAGAGGCAAGCTTTTCGAACCGGGTCGCATTGGGCCAGTGGAGATGCGCAACCGTGTGGTCTTGCCACCTATGACCACGCGCCTAGCCGTTGACGAGGGCTACGTCACGGACGCAACAGTGGCCTACTTTAGCGCGCGTGCCGTTGGCGGCGTGGGGCTGGTCACGGTCGAGATGGTCTCGCCGGAAAAGGTTGGCCGCCACCGTGCGCGCGAACTGGGCATATACGACGATCGCTTTTTGCCCGGGCTCACGCGGCTCGTCGATGCGATTCACTCTGGGGGCGCAAAGGCCTCGATCCAACTTGGTCACGCCGGCGGCCACACGCGAGCGGACATCTGTGGCGAGCCGCCGATCGGGCCCCCGTCATCGTCATAGGCGATGCCGTCCGCGCTGGCAAGAGCAAAGAAGCAATTGCCGATGCGTTTCAGGCCATCTCAGGCGCCCGCTGCCGCGGTCACGAGCGGAGCTGGTCGCGCAGGAAGCCGCCTACGGCCGCGTTGTATTCCTCAGGGACAAGCATCGGTGCGAAGTGGCCACCGGTTCGTAGCACGGCTAGCTTGGCACCCGGGATCTTCGCCGCGAGCTCTTCGGAGTAGAACGCGGGGGTCAGAGCATCGTCGCCTGCAACCACCACCAGTGTGGGGCAACGGATCTCGCCCAGGCGCGCTCGCCGGTCGAAGCGCACGATGGCGTCGATGCGGCTGGCCAGCACCCCAATCGGAGGCGGGGCCACGGCCTGGCGATTCATCTCTTGCTCGAGCAGGGTGTCGTTCTCGCTGATCCACTGGGGCGGACGCAGCATCAAAGCCGACGCGCGGGAGTAGCTCTCAAAGCCGCGATGGAGCAGTAACTCCTTGCGTGCCTCGAAACAGCGACGGAAGTAGGGATCCGGTCCGGCCCATGTGGCGCTCAGCACTAGGCTCCTGATGCGGTCGGGATGGTCCTGCGCAATCGTCTGGCCGATTGCGCCGCCCGTAGAGTGGCCGACGTAGTGGGCGGCATCGACTTCCAGGCGGTCCATAAGGGCGATCGTATCGGCGGACATTTGATCCACAGAGTACTGGATGCTCGAGTGGGTGCTGCGGCCCGCGCCGCGATGATCGTGCACGATCACGCGGAAGTCGCGTGCGAAATCGTGCACCTGAGTAGCCCAGAATGCGCCTTGGCCACCAAGGCCGGGGACAAGCATCAGGACAGGGCCCTGTCCCGCTTCTTCATAATAGATGTCGGCGTCGCCGATAGATACGTGAGGCATGCAAAGGCTAAGTGGTTTCGTTCATCCCCAGGCGCCGCTCGATGGCGATGACGTCGGTTGGTCGCTCGAAAGGCGGGGGTGTGGCATCGCCCTGCGAGCGGGGCCGGCCGATGGTCTCGAAGAAGTTTTCGAGACCGGGCGGCGTAATGACCCACAGCATGACCAAGTCGTCCTGGGCGCTCTCGTTGATGAGCTCGTGCTTGACGTCGTAACCAAGAAAGCACGCAGTTCCGGGCACGATCGGATGGCTTTGGCCGTCCACCACCGCGCGGCCCTTGCCGCGAAAGCAGATCTGCAACTCGACCTGATCGCCATGCGAGTGCTCGCGCACGCGGCCACCGGGGGCGATGGTCTGGAAGCCCATTGAATGCCCTGGGAAACCGGTGATGGCAGGGTAAAGTTTGGGATCGGCGTGGCCGTTGGCGGGGACGGGCTGCCAGTAGGACGGCCCGTCTTCCGGTTGCATGACCACCGCGCGTCCGCGGGCCTGATCGACCTGGTTAATTGTCTGGCTCATGTTGTCTCCTTAAGGCGCATAGGAATGGATTTTCATCATAACGCAGAGCCCTCTTCTAGTTCCTGTACCGCAGATGCGAGGGATGTAAGCAAGCTAGCGAAGATGACCGTGGCGCCTGCTCTGCGAAATCCTTGAGCTATTGCTAAGCCAATGCCACTGGTTCCTCCAGTGACTAGAGCCACTCGCTTATTGAAATCAAATTGCGTGCTACCTGTCCTTAGTTACGTACTTGAATGGCTCACGCCGTCCTAACGCCTTGCGAAAATGGGCCTAGCACTGGACCATTACCTGCCACTGTGGTGCGGCGGGATACTCGGCGATACCTTGCCATGTCATAAGTCTCTGCCTTATGCAGAGTAGTGCGGTTGTCCCACACAACGAGGTCACCTTTACGCCATTTGTGAAAGTAGCAAAACTCTGGGCGTGAAATGTGTTCTATCAGCTCGCGGTGAAGGGCTTGTCCCTCATCCAGTTGCAGGCCACTGATTTCATTTCCAGCATTAGCAGTTATATATAGTGATTTACGATTTTCGGCATCCGTATGCACACGTACAAGTGGGTGACAAACTGGTGGAACAGAGTCTTTTTCAAATTTAGATAAGGGAGGCAGCTCACGAAAAAGGCGACGACCGTGCTCATAGGAATGCACCATATGAAGAGGCTCGATTTTAGCCTTCATCTCTGTTGTAAGCGCTTCATAAGCTGCCACCATATTCGAGAAAACGGTGCGGCCCCCGACGGCATCATCAGGCATTACTTCGATTCCATAAAGCAAAGATGCATAAGCAGGCACATAACGATAAGAACTGTCGGTGTGCCAAAACGCGTTTACCTTCTGGGAGATTACTCGGTGGTCGGTTTCAGGCAAATGCACACCCTCGGCGGAGACGTTTGCAACGTTATACACCGTAGAAGCAACAACCGTTTTGTTCTCCTCTGGGAAGTCTTCCAAAGGGCCCCAGCGCTTCGAGAAATCGATTTGTTGAGCCTCGGTCAGAACCTGATCGCGAAAGCACAGTACCCCGTATTTGTTTAACTCGTTACGCAAGCTCGCAACTTCGGCCTCGTTCATTGGCTTGGACAAATCCATACCAATTACCTCGGCACCCATGGCTGGAGCCAATATCCGGATTAAGACATTTTCTTTAGTGGCCGCTGCGTTTGTCATTTGTAACCCTATTTGTTCTATTTAAAGTGTAGTCTCGTGTAATTGGAATTAACCGAACTCTATTGACACAGCACTGGAATGCCAGTTACCTTCAAACAATATTAAGTCCCTGATTTGTGTCAAGGCTAATAGGATAAACCCTGCTTTAAATTGAAAATACGGTAAGTTAATTTATTCCCAACCATGCCCCCAAGGATGCCAACAAAAAAACATGTATAAAAAGTATCTTTATTGCCAATATAGCTATAAGATTTATTGCTACCAAATTTCGTTAATTTAAACTAATTACATGGAGCGCTTAAATGGATAAAGTTACATATCAATTTTTTGTCTCGATGGACGTTAAAGAGGAGTTCGAAAATCTTTTTAATGAGGTCTATGACAAAGAGCATATCCCTGAATTACTTAAAGTTCCCGGTGTGGAATGGGTTACTCGTTTAAAACTAGAACCGGGTGAAATGATGATTGCCGGTCAATCCAAGTCTCTAAATACAGATGGTGTTGCCAAATATTTAGCTGTTTATGGTCTTAGCGACCCAAAAGCTATTTCATCAAAAGAATGGGATTTAGCTGGAGAAAAGGGCCGTTGGCTCATTGAAGTCCGTCCCCATACTTTGAATCGTTCTCATGTATTAAGAAAAGTAATTTAATTACGTAAATTATTAATGGGTATTAAAAAATTTCTTTAGTCAGTTTAGCCTTGAAACTTTTACATTTGATGGCTTGGAGTCCATCTCTTCAAGCGAACTAGGAGTTCGACCGGCCGGGCATCAATAACCAGTGATTGCGTAAAGCGGTGCGTCAATTAAAAATCATTCGGAAATTTTTTCTACTGGAGATATTTATTTCACACATCATCAACCCCATTGAAAATGCCAGGCAAGCTTTTGTAGGAGAGGTTTCAGGTATTGACCTGACGCGCCACATTAGTGATGCCGAAGTCGCCGCTATTCACGCTGGAATGGACCGCTTCGGTGTGCTCGTATTTCACGACCAGCATCTTGACGATGAGCAGCAAATAGGGTTTAGCCGTCAACTCGGCAAACTCGAAGAAGCCACGGGCGACATCATGTCCGAGAAAGAACGGCGTTTGAGCATGGAGTTGAACGACATCTCCAATCTCGACAAGCACGGTGAGTTGTTACCGCGCGATGATCGGCGACGGCTATTTAGTTTGGGTAATTTGTTGTGGCACTCTGACAGTTCTTTTAAGGATGTGCCAGCCAAGTATTCGTTGTTGTCTGCCCGCAAGATCCCAGGTTCTGGTGGCAATACAGAATTTGCGGACATGCGAGCTGCATACGATGCATTAGACGATGTAACCAAGGCAGAGGTGCATGATCTTATTTGCGCGCATAGTCAAATTTATTCGCGTGGCATCCTAGGTTTTGACGATTTCACTGACGCAGAGCGCGCCAAGTGGGCGCCAGTTCGCCAGCGCCTCGTGCGTCGCCACCCCAACACCGGTCGCTTGTCGCTGTATCTGGCAAGCCATGCTGGCGGCATTGAGGGCTGGCCAATGCCAGAAGCGCGCTCTTTCTTGCGAGACTTAAATGAACACGCTACGCAACGCCAATTTGTATATGCGCACGTTTGGCGAGCAGGGGACCTGGTGATCTGGGACAACCGCGTCACGATGCACCGCGCACGTCGCTATGACCCTAAAGAGGTGAGAGATATGCGCCGTACAACTTTGAGTAACGAGGTATCGAGTTTGGAACAAGGGACGTTTTGAGCGAGTTGTGCAGCCGGAAATGAAAAAAAGCACCATTTAAAATGTTCGACGTCATCTAGGTTGAGTCAAATAGTGGTGCTTGATTAAAGGAGGATTTTGGCTCCTCGACCTAAGTTCGACGAATGAACCTCTGGTTAACAGAAAGCCAGGCTCTTCAAAAACCTATATAAATC
>Ga0209768_10001487_pt1 | contig 15021 bp, 14 predicted proteins | sample LauGreSBDMM110SD_3_FD_187564 | JGI IMG/M metagenome (GOLD analysis project Ga0209768, IMG submission 187564) | Freshwater lake microbial communities from Lake Michigan, USA - Sp13.BD.MM110.SD (SPAdes) (version 2) | ecosystem: Environmental > Aquatic > Freshwater > Lake | place: Lake Michigan... | reverse complement strand
CAAATTTGTCAAAATCACTACCGCAGGTGTGAAAGAAAGTCATCCACATGATGTGAGTATTTCGAAGGAAGCTCCGAATTATTCGGCAAAATAAAAAAATAAAAGATTGAGTTGAAAAGCCAGCCGTGATCGGTTGGCTTTTTTTATCCTTGGTACCCTTGAACCGTATCCACGAAACATTGTACTTTATCTGGATGAATATCTGGGTAAACGCCATGGCCTAAATTCGCGATGTATCGTTGGCCACCAAAAGCCTTCAGCATCTCCTTGGTCTCAGCTTCTACTGTTTTAAAATCACCATATAAGGCACACGGATCTAAATTGCCCTGCAAGGTTTTATGAGATCCGACAAGCGCGCGCGATTCCGCAATGTCCATGTTCCAGTCTAGGCCAATGGTCTGGCAATCTAATTGGGCCATTTCGGCTCTAGCGAAAAAAGCACCTTTGGCAAATAAAGTGAGTGGGACATTGTCGATGGCATCACAGATTTGCTTCAAATAAGGAATTGAAAATGCACTGTATTGTGAAGGCGATAGAATGCCCGCCCAAGAATCAAATATCTGTAATAAATTAGCCCCAGCAAGCACCTGAGCTTTTAAATAGGCAATGGTAGAATCTGTAATTTTTTGCAATAGCGCATGAGCTAAAGCCGGTTCGGCGTACAGCATTTTTTTTGCTTGAGAAAAAGTTTTTGAACCTTTCCCCTCCACCATATAACAAAAAATAGTAAATGGTGCGCCAGCGAAACCGATTAAAGGAACGCGTCCTGCTAATTCTTTTTTGACAATTTTAATCGCATCTAGGACATATTTCAAATCTTCCTCGGGATTAGCTATTCGAATCTTGGCTAAGTCGGCATGCGAACGAATCACCTCAGGAAACACAGGTCCTTTTTGTTCTTCCATCAAATAAGGCAGGCCCATGGCCTCAGGAACCACTAAAATGTCTGAAAAAATAATCGCGGCATCTACACCAAATCTATCTACAGGTTGTAGGGTAACTTCTGCCGCCATTTCTGGGTTCGTAGCTAAAGCGATAAAAGAGCCTGCTTTTGCTCGAACCTCACGGTATTCAGGCAAAATTCGACCGGCTTGACGCATCACCCAAACGGGTACCCGTTCAAGGGGTTGGCCTAACGCGGCACGAATGATTAAATCGTTTTGTAATTTTTCCATTTTGAAGGTACAAAGGTAGAGAAAAATCAGGTATTAAGTAATAGGTATTAGGTAACAAGGGGAATTTAGGTATTAGGTAATAGGTATTAAGTAATAGGTAATAGGGAAAATTAGGTATTAAGTATTAGACTAGTATCAATCTTATATTTCCTTCCTTAAAATTGTTTTAAATACCTGTTACCTAATACCTATTACCTATTACCTAAATTCCTTTACCTTTGCAAACTAACATTTCCCTCATGGCTGCAGCACCGATTATCGCCCGATTCATTACAAGCAATACCGATTTTACAAAAAGTCCTCCGGCTAGGTTCCCTGAATTTGCGTTTATTGGCCGGTCTAATGTTGGAAAGTCTTCGTTGATTAATTCATTGACCTTTCATAAAGGTTTGGCAAAGACCTCTCAAACTCCAGGAAAAACTCAATTGATCAACCACTTCATGATCAATGAAAAATGGTATTTGGTCGATTTACCTGGATATGGATATGCCAAAGTAAGCAAAGAGAAAAGAAGGGATTTCGAAAAAATGATTTTTGATTATTTACTTCATCGGGAAAATTTAACATGTCTTTTCGTTTTGATTGACATTCGAATCAAACCTCAAATCGTAGACATCGAGTTCATGAACCGAATGGTCATCGAGCAAGTTCCCTTTCATATTGTTTTCACGAAGGCAGATAAACTATCGCAAAAGCAAGTGGGTGATAGTGTTGAATTATATAAAAACTATTTGCTAGAATCTTGGGAAACATTGCCAACCATATTTATCACCTCCGCTGAAAAACATGTTGGCCGAGAAGATATAATGAAAAATATAGAGCAATTAATTCAAACATCCCCTTACAAAATAGGGAAATAGTACTAATTTTGCAGTCGAATTATTAAACATATTCATGGAATTATTGAACGAAGTTGCCCATATCTCTGGTAAACCAGGATTATTTAAAGTGTTAAAGCCAACAAGAACTGGAGTTATCGTCGAGACATTAGATGCGGCAAAACAAAAATCAGTGGTCAGTGGCCAAACCAGAATTTCGGTACTGAAAGATATTTCACTTTATTTAGATGATCATCAAGATAGCACCATGCCATTGGCTGAATTGTTCTTAAAAATACATGAGATGTTTAATGGCGTATTGCCGATAGAGCCCCGAAAATCAACTGATTTAGAACTTTATGGCGTAATATCTACGGTAGTTCCTAATTATGATGCTGACCGTGTATTCGCATCCGACATCAAAAAAATCTTAAACTGGTACTTGATTTTATTTACGCATGTTCCTGATCTTTTTCCTAAAAAGGTCGCCAAGGAATCTAAGCCAGCTAAAGAACATCTAGAAAAACCCAAGGCAGAAAAAAAGCCGGCAGCTAAAAAAGCCCCAGCTAAAAAATAATCAAAAAAAATCCCGGCCTAAACCGGGATTTTTTTATCTCAAAGAATTAATCCACTTGGCAATAATTATGGCATCGCCTTTTGGAACATTTGTCATAGGAGCCATTGGAGGATAACCTGGCCAGTTGGCAGGCTGAGGTTTTGCGATCAGTGCAACTATTTTATCTACACTGTATTTCTTTTTAGCCACATCCTGATAAGCAGGTCCTACTAATCTTACATCTATTTTGTGACAAGCAAAACACGTATACTTTTGCATCAATGGCTTGATCTCTGCTGGAAAATCTTCAACTTTAGCTTGCAAACTCAAGGCTGAAAAACTCAATACTGCTGTAAAAATTAACTTAGATATCATTTTCATAAAAAATTAATATTAATAGATAAAAATATAAACTTCCAAATTGGTTTCACAAATTAAGGGAATTCTCTTTAAAAAACTGCCCTGAATCACGCCTTTTTTAATGAATTAATTGCATTTCTTACACTTCCATGCTTTTCTAATAAATCCGCAGCCCTCTCTTCGCTGATTCCAGTCGCTTCGCGGACCATCATAATCGCCCTTAAAACTAATTTATGATTACTTAATTGCATGTCGACCATCTTATTCCCCTGCACATGTCCTAGTTGGATCATGACAGAAGTCGAGATCATATTTAAGACCAATTTCTGTGCTGTTCCTGATTTCATCCGCGTACTTCCCGTGACGAATTCAGGTCCCACAATCACTTCAATTGGATATTTAGCTTCTTTAGCAACAACACCTCCCGCATTACACACAATGCAACCTGTGAGAATTCCGCGCTCGTTTGCTGCGCGCAATCCACCTATAACATAGGGCGTTCTTCCAGAAGCTGCAATGCCAATGACCATATCCATAACACCTATTCCATAGGCTTCCATGTCCAACCAAGCCTGTTTTTCATCATCTTCGGCATTCTCAACGGCCTTTCTGATCGCCCCGTCACCACCGGCGATTAATCCAATAACCCGATCAAAAGCCACTCCATAGGTTGGCGGACATTCCGAAGCATCCACAACACCTAGTCGGCCAGACGTTCCAGCGCCAATATAAAATAAGCGTCCACCTTGTTTCATTCGAGGAACAATTTGATTCACCAGTGCCTCGATGGCCGGAATTACTTTTTCGACTGAATGAGCGACCGTTTTATCTTCCGCATTCATTTGTCGGAGTAACGTTTCAACACTCTGTTGCTCTAAATTTTCATATTGAGAAGCAGATTCAGTTGCCAATAAGGTTAGATTTTCGGCCATTATTGTTGGTATAATTCGTTATAATTTGAGAAAAAATACGGAATGGTTTCAATTCCCTTGTAAAAATTAAACAAGCCATAATGCTCATTTGGAGAATGGATGGCATCGGAATCTAGACCAAAACCCATTAAAATAGACTTGATTCCCAACTCCTTTTCGAATAAAGCTACGATGGGAATACTCCCGCCTCCGCGAGTCGGCACGGGATCTTTTCCAAAAGTCTTCGCCAAAGCCTCAGATGCTGCTTGGAATGCAATGCTATCCGTCGGCATTAAATACGCTTCTCCTCCATGATGGGGGGTAACGGTCACTTGGACTCCTTTGGGGGCTGCGGCTATAAAATAGTCGGTAAATAATTGAGTAATATGCTCAGAGGACTGATTGGGAACTAACCTCATGGAAATTTTCGCATAGGCCATGGAAGGCAAAACGGTTTTTGCTCCCTCGCCAGTATATCCACCCCAAATACCATTGACATCTAATGTAGGCCTAATCGATGCCCGTTCAATCGTTGAAAAACCTTTTTCCCCATGGACGGCATGAATGCCTAAATCGTTTTGATATGCTTCTAAGTCAAAAGGCGTTTGTGCCATGGCAGCGCGATCTGCCGCACTAACCTCCAACACCCCATCGTAAAAACCTGGGATGGTAATGCGATTAAATTCATCGTGCATGGATGAAATCATTTCACATAAAATATTAATGGGATTAGCTACCGCTCCACCATATACGCCAGAGTGTAAATCTCGATTAGGCCCTTGTACGGCCACTTCCATATAACTAAGTCCCCGCAAACCTACGTCGATGGAAGGCGTATCATTCGCAATGATAGCCGTATCTGAAATTAAAATAACATCTGCCTTTAATAACTCTTTATGTGCACAGACGAAAGTGGATAAATTGTTTGAGCCTATTTCCTCTTCCCCTTCAATCATAAATTTAACGTTACAGGTTAATTCACCTGTCGCATACATAGCCTCAAAAGCTTTTACATGCATAAAAATCTGACCCTTATCATCGCATGAACCACGGGCATAAATAACCTCATTTTTAATGATTGGATCAAAAGGAGGATTATCCCATAACTCCAATGGATCGGCGGGTTGAACATCATAATGCCCATACACTAAGACGGTTGGCGCCTTAGCATCCACCATTTTCTCTCCATAAACAATGGGAAAACCCGCTGTTTCCTCTAGACGAACATGGTCAACACCTACTTTTTTGAGGTTTTCAGCCATCCATTCTGCGGCTTGCCTAACCGATCCAGCATTTGCAGGATCAGCAGAAATAGAGGGAATGCGCAAAAATTCTAATAATTCAGTTAAAAATCGATCTTGATGGGCGGATATATACGTTTGCGTTTCTTTCATATTTGATTTTAATTGCTAAAGTGCAGCTATACAAATATAAAAAAAATAATGTTTACGAACGTTTTTTACGTGGGATTAGGTACATGCGATTTTCTGTCCCTTGAAAAATACGTAAAATATTTCCCCGGTGCGTGAATATGACTAGGCAAGCGATGAATAGCCCAAAGTAGATTAATAAAGGGATTTCCTGTCCAAATACCCCAAAAATCAACAACAATGAAAATACGATCGACGCAATGATAGAACCCAACGAAACGTATTTTGAGATGGCAAAGACGATCAAAAAAACACAAATGCCCACGATGGCTGCTTGTGGGTGTAATGCCAATACCATGCCTAAGGTGGTAGCTACCCCTTTTCCTCCTTTAAAATCGCAAAAGACAGGTAGCAGGTGACCTATAATAGCTAAAAAGCCGAAAAGTATTTTTAGGGTTACACAAGTTTGCCAATCAATTAAATGAAAGTAAAATAAAACAGCGGAGAGGCCTGTGGCAATAAATCCTTTGAGTGAGTCAACAAACAAAACGATGGATCCTGCTTTTTTGCCTAATACTCGAAAAGTATTTGTTGCACCCGCATTTCCACTCCCATGTTGGCGAATGTCAATTCCGTGATACGTTTCTCCATACCAAATAGCGGTAGGAATAGACCCAAGAAGATAACTTAAAATAGAAAGACCAAAAACAATTAATACCATAAGTCAAATTCTTCCGTTTGGCAGATTCAAATATAGAGTGCTAAGCTTCAGAAATCAAATGCTTATAAAACATTCTTGAAATGTTTAAATTTCAATCTTTAATTTATTCTAATTTGGACTAAAATGAAACATTGATGGAGGCCATTAACCTGAAAGTCTGTGGAACTCCGTGGTTCAAATAACTAAGTCGGTGAAAAGCCTGAATGCGGAAAATCCTAAAAATATTATCAATCCCATATCCCGCCTCCACATAGGGTTTTCCAGGCTCAAGCGCATCAAAAGAATATTGATCTAAAAACTTAGATTTCAATGGATTGTTGACATCTTTCATGATCTCTTTATTAGAAGAACGCTGGCTGCCCACCACTATGTTTGAACTCGCAATAAAACGCCACTTCAATTTTTTTATCAAGGGGATCCGATTAAAAAACAAGCCATCAAAATTGTGATTATACTGCAAGGAAACATACTGATCACTCACAAATTCAAAATAATTCATCGTGGAAAATGCACTCCTTACGAAGAACAATGTCTCATTTCCCAAATGTGGAAATAAAAGAGGTGCGGGTAAATTTGACGGCGTATAACCTGCCATCAAGGTATAATCGGATCGACCTATTTTCCCTAATCGAAACGATTGATAGGCTTTTAATGTATAACGCTCATAATCAAAGTTTCCACCTAAAAATCCTTTGATGCCCCTTTGATATTTAAAAGTAATCACAGGAATTCTCTTAGTTGACAAAGTAATTTTCTCATTCCCATTCATAATAAACGTCTCATTTTTAGCAAATCTAGCTTCCAATGTGATGAATGAATCTTGATAATAATCTTGTACGGGCGAATTAACCCCCATCTCAGGGTTCAGTCGGTATTGAAATCGGAATAATGGGTCAAAGGACCTAGTATTAGCCGAAACTGAAAGGCTAATTCCTTTGGTAGGCTCTGTTGTAAAAAATGCTTCAGTTTCGCGGCGATAAAATGCGCCTGAGAACGCACCCCAACGAGTAAACGCGTAAAATAATTTATTGTCACCAATCAATTCTGGAGTTAAACCAACCCTTTCGATGTCATACGAGTGCCGCAATCCGGCCATCGTCCATTTTTTCTTTGAAAATAAATAGTTTACCTCCCCCGAATATTTTAACACCAAATCTTTAGTGCCAAAACCTACATTCCCTCTTAAAATCCAGTTTTTATCGAAATTTGCATTGGTCCTGAAGCCTAACCGAAACCGCGCCCCTTCCAAGCGATTAATGGCTAAACTGGTAATATAAGGACCCACTTCAATATCATTAAAACGCCTAAATCCACTAAAAACAATTTCGGCAATTTCAACATACGTTTTAACCACCGGCAAATTTCTCACTGAATCAATCAAGGAAGATGCCAACAAATCCTGAGCACTTAATGGCTCAAAGCGTGCATTCTTCCAAAAATTCGGATCTGGCTCTTTTGCGCCCTCAGCCACCTCAGAGACCAAATCGTAAAAATCTAGCGGCTTGGGTTCATTCACGACAAAATCCTTGTTGGATATATACATCTTTAAAAGCATTCCAGCTGAACCCTTGGAAATTTCTTCTAGATCGATCAAAAACCGAGTCTTAGCAGGCAGCCAATATCCCGAAGCGGTTTGCTCTAATTCCTGAGAAATTTTAATCTTATCAATGAAATTAAGATTTGCTTGTTTATCGACAGAGGCGTCTATTTGAACTAAGGCAAAATTGGTTGTGTCGATCCATACTTGGCCCGTAAACACTAAATCCATTGGATTTTTAGGCTCATAATCAATTTGATAACAAACCTTCCCCTCGACTTTGACCGTGTCGCCTAAGTAATATTTGTAATTTACTTTCCAACTATCGCCAATGGGACTTGCAAAATCCTTCCCGAAAAACCCAATGTAGTTTTGATAAAAGTTATAGTTGGCCATTAAATTTCCACCGACCAATTGAGAAATAAAGCTACCTTCCTTTACGCCAACCCCTTTGATATTCGTCTTTAAAATAAGTTCCTTTTTCCTTTGCGGCGAATCCCGATAATAAAATTTACTTAAAGACTCAGAAATGAATGTCGGGATAACTAATTTGCCATCATCCCCTGAAATCTTTTCGAATTTTTTAACCGCCTCTTGAATATCCTTCATCACCTTCCTCTCTTTAAACTTATCCGAAATATTATCCACATCCAACTCCATCTTCGTATAAGAATCATAGGCATAGGCCGATAGCTTACTTCGGTCATTTCTCTCTCGATTCTTAATCACATTTCGCAATATTTTAAATACAGGATTTTCCCCTGAATAAACCATCACTTCGTTTAAGGAACGATTTGTAGGCTCAATTTGAAAATCAACGACTTGAGATGTTACCTTTTTATCTATGTACTTAACCTTCTTTTTATATCCCACGAATGAGACATAAATAGAATCTGATAAAATTTTTGAATTTAAAATATACTCTCCTTGAAAATTAGTACTTGTGCCAGCATTCACCCCCAAAATGCCTACGGAGGCAAAAGGAACAGGGTCCCCATTGCTCGCGTCACGAACAATACCCTTGATTTGATATTGTGCTAGAAGAGATTCAAATGAAAGAAGAACTAGTAAAAGCGCTAAAACAGCACCAAAAACACTTTTTTTCAAAATTTATAAATAGGGTTCTCTAAATTTAAAAGCAAAATTCTCCCGTTTTATTCAAAAATTCTTCTGAACGAAAAGGAAGGTAACAAAAATACAAAGTATTGTGAAAAAAATCTTATTCGTCGGCAAATTTTAGATTTTCGTCGGCAAAAGTTTTGAATTTATGCAAGGCACGTGCTCGATGAGCAATGAGGTTCTTCTCTGAAAGCGTCATTTCAGCAAAGGTCCTTGATTCATTTTCTGGCTGAAACAAAGGATCATACCCAAATCCTTGATTTCCCCTCGGACTTAACATGATTTCACCCCTAATCTCTCCTTCAAATTGATAGAATTGGCCATTTTGGTGAAAAGTTAAAACCGTGACAAACCGAGCTGATCGATCAGCGTATTGACTCATTTCAACAATTAATTTATTGGAATTTGCAAGATCATTTTTGGGCTCTCCAGCAAATCGCGCTGAAAAAACACCAGGTAAACCTCCTAGGCAATCGACTTCAAGTCCCGAATCATCTGAAAGACAAGTCACCCCAAATCGATCTGCGATAAACTGAGCCTTCTGCCTGGAATTTTCAGCTAACGTTTTACCTGTTTCAGGGATGTCATCTACAACACCCAACTCGGATATGGATTTAATTATGAATCGATTACCCAAAAGAGCCGATAGCTCTTCGATTTTATGTTTGTTTTGGGTAGCTAAATATAATTCGATCATTATAGGACTCCCACCACCTCAACTTCAAAATATAGTGGAGAATTAGGGGGGATAGTCGGGGGGCTGCCATTCGCCCCGTAGCCAATTTTCGAGGGTATAATCAAAACAGCTTTCTCACCTACCCTCATTTTTAAAATTCCCTCCTCAAAGCCAGCAATAACACCGCCAGTACCGGCGACATAGGTAAATGTTCCTGAATCAAAAGCTGTATCATAAATTACCTTCATAGCCGCATCATACTTCAAATTGCCGTAACTCAATCGCCCAGTGTAATTTACTTTTACAGATTGGCCTCCTGAAATAGCTGCCCCTTTGGGATTCTCGACCAACTTTTTAAATATCAAGCCAGAGGGAAATATTTCCGGACTTGTTATTTTGTATAAGGTTTGAAAATCTTTCAATTGTTCCGCCTCTGTCCGAATCGAAACCACGTCAATCTCTAATTTAATCACTGAAAATGCAGGTATATCCGTGTAAGAATTACCCCCAAAAGCAAGGGCTGATGGTAATATAAAAAGGCCTGATTCTCCTTCCTTCAAAAAGGACATGGGCAAATTTAAAATGCTCGAATTTGATCCCCAAACCATGCCTTTTAATTGGCCCAAAGTCTTTGCCGTAGAATCTATTTTAGTCCCGTCAAGCAAAGTCATTTTATAATAAAACTTGATTAAATCCGCATTAAATGCCTGTTTACCTGTAGATTTAACTGTATTTATTGAATAATACATCCCCTCAGGAGATTTTTGGAGCTTTAAATTTGAACGACTCAAGTAATCTTCGATCTCCTTCTGGTTATCAGATTCTGTTTGGTTTATTTCTTCAAATTTACAACTTGACATTCCAGCGAACAGCGAAAGACAGATAAAAAGGTTAACTAAATGTTTCATTATACTATTCAATTTTGGCTATATAAATCTCAAACATTAAAGGCGTAAATCCTGGAATGCTTGTTCCTGAACCTTTTTCTCCATATCCGATCGTAGAAGGAAAAACAACTATCGCCTTCCCACCCAAACGCATCTTTTCAATTCCTTTTTGGAATCCAATAACTGTTTGAGTTCCCCCTACAGTTACCGAAAAACTATCCGTGCGAGCCATATTTCCGTCGAAAGCAAAGCCATTTAAAAACCGCCCCGTATACTTTAATTTGACTACTTTACCAGTGGCTGGAATGTCTCCAGTACCGGGTGCCAATTGGATATAACGCAATCCATCGGTTTCCGTAGAAGTAACTTTATAGCCTTTTTTTGCGATAAATGCATTTATTTGATCACCCTGACTTCGTACCGAATAACTTTTAATGGTTACTTTCAAAGGAGTATATGCAGGCAATCCCTCAAAAGATTGGGAAGTACCTGGTAAAGCCATCACCGCCTGCTCTTCATCCCGTAAATTTGCCATTAAACGAGTGAAAATTGGGTTTAAGAAACCATATTGATACATTAAAGGAGAGTTGGTTTTGCGATTCGTACTATCCAAAACCTTTCCTGTTACCAGATTAGCTAATTCATAATGAATCAACAAGGTATCTCCTCTTGATGCTAATTCTCCACTAGGATTTGACTTCGTCAGCACATAATAGGACCCATTCTCCATGGCAATAGGAGTTTGATTTGACTTGGAGAAGTACGACAGTATTTGTGTCTGATTCTCTTTTGCCTTCAGTTCGTCTGCCAACTCAACATTTGACAAACAAGAAGTCAATATAGAACCCACAAATGCCATCGCTAAAAACTGCTTCACCAAATTTCTCATATTTCTTATTTCTTAGACAACACTTCTACTTCAAAAACTAACACTGAATTGGCTGGAATTGGACCACGTGCTTGCTCGCCGTATCCGATAGTAGACGGAATCACAAATGTACCTTTACCACCCGCTTTTAATAAAGTCAAAGCCTCATTAAATCCAGGAATCATTTGGCCAACAGGCATTTCAGCTGAATTTCCCTTGTCAAATTCTTTTCCGTTTAAAAACGTACCCCGGTAATTGACCATCCACGTCTCTCCCATTTTCGGTGAAGCACCAGCACCCGGCTTTTCAATTGAATAATACAATCCTGCAGCCGAAGTCGAAAACGACTTTCCTGTTTTTGCTATATAATCAGCAATCATTTTAGGTTGCAATGCAATATCCTTAGCTGCATCTTGCTTCGCCTTAGACGCCTCTTTCTCCATATCCTTTTCAAATTCAGCACGAGACTGAACTTTCAATATTTTTACGGTGTACTTTAAATCAGTACCAGGCTTCAAGAATGGAGGCAATGGAGATTGAACTGCCTTTGTCAAACTGTCAATCGGCACTAATATCGTTGCGCTATCACCCAAGGCTAATAAACGCAATCCATTTTCAAAAGATCCTTTAAATGATCCTGGGGCATTAGAAGGTGCTTGAATCATCCCTTTACCTGGTTGGCCATCCTTCTTTGTATCCTGCAAAACAGAATCAGCACCGTTTTTAATCACTAAATTAAAGGTAATGATATCGCCTTCTTTTAATTTCTTTGCAGCAGCATCATGACTATGCATTTGAATTTTTACTCCGTCGATTATCTCTACTTTGTTCTTATTACAAGCAGTCAATAATAGTGCTGCTGAAAAAATTAAACCTATTTGTTTACGCATGATTGTGGTGTTTTGACCGTAGTCCGATGAAAAATTTGTTTAGTTTCTTTATAATTTTTTTACTCGATTTATTTCTGAAAGGTACAAAGGTAATACTTCTTGCAATTTTTCCCTCGCTTGTGCCAAAGATCCACCAGAAAATCGACCACCCGAAGCATTTTTATGACCACCTCCCTCAAAATAAGTGGACGCAAATGTGTTCACGGCAAAAGGTTCGATTGACCGAAAAGATAATTTAATCCCATCCGGTCTTGCAATTAGCAATATGGCCCAAATGGCCCCAGCGATCTGTAATCCATAATTTACAATGCCCTCGGTATCACCTGCTTGCGAATTAAATTGGACTAAATCCTCCTCCGTAATCCACATAATCGCCAAATGATACTCCGATAAATATTCCAATCGATTAGCTAAAATATGGCCTAAAAATTTTAATCGGTCTATAGAAGCCGAATCAAAAATCTTTCGATGAATCGCATTGGTATTAACACCCAATGTAATCAATTTGGCAACCAACTCGTGTACGTGAGCCGTCGTATTGGGATGCCTAAAACTGCCCGTATCCGTCATAATACCTGAATACAAGCAAGAGCCCATGTCCTCACTTATTAATTCCTCATCCCCCCACTCAACAATTAAATCATAAATTAACTCGCACGTTGACGCAGCGATTGTCCTATGGTAATAATAATCAGCAAAATCCTCTGGATCTAAATGATGATCAATGACTACTTTCGTTCCTCGTGCATGTTTAACCAGAGAAGATACTTGATGCAGTCGCTGCAAACCCGAGAAATCCAAACAAAATATCCAATCTGCTTGGTCAATTAAGGGACCTACTTGCACTTTATGCACGGGATTTTCAGCATTTAAAATAGCTGAAGCACCTGGCATCCACTGAAGATTTTGAGCTACTGCAGAAGGTACAATCACCTGGGCATCTAGCCCTTTCAAGGTTAAATATTGTTGCCAAGCAAGGCTTGAGCCAATCGCATCCGAATCTGGATTAAAATGAGTCGTAATAACCGCCTTTTGACCTGGAACTAATTTTGCTTGTAAAGCAGAAATGGAAGACATATGAATATTTACTGCCATAATAAATTTGGGCATTCGCAAAGTTAGAGATAAATTTGTAAAAAAATTTACACATGCCCACAAATAGAACCTTTACCATGATTAAACCCGATGCCGTTTCAGATGGATTTTCGGGCCCTATCATTCAACAGATTGAGGAAGCCGGATTTAAAATCATCGCCCTTAAAAAAATCAAATTAAGCCCAGAGGAAGCTGGTACCTTTTACGAGGTACACAAGGAAAGGCCTTTTTTCCAAAGTCTTTGCGATTATATGTCATCAGGTGACATTATTCCAATGGTCTTAGAAAAAGAAAATGCTATGGAAGATTTCCGCACATTGATCGGCGCAACGAACCCAGCCAATGCCGCCGAAGGAACCATTCGTCAGCGCTTTGCAAAATCCATTGAGGCCAATGCCATTCATGGTTCGGACTCGGATGAAAACGCAGCTTTAGAAGCCGCATTTTTCTTCTCGGAAAAAGAATTGAAAAATTAATTATCTGTGTTTATAGAACATAAAGCCATTCTCCTCATTGATTAAAATCAAATTGGGATGGTATTTAAACCGATCCTCGGCATCAGACTTCATGACAAAAAATGTAGGTCGGTCCACCGAGGATCGATTCATTAATTCCTCGCCCGACGGGCTTCCCGCTTGCTTTTGAAAATACAGTAAGTGAGCAAATGACTTGAACCCTACGGTCTCAACATACACTTTTTGGCCTGATTTGGCGATGTAAAAATCAATGGGCGTGGCCTGTGTATAGCCCTCGATCTTCGGCACAACATACCTCGAATAAGCAAAAATCAAACATATGCTTAATGTCATACATATTAAAAACTTCTGAAAACTGAGTCCATTTTTACCCCAAACGGAATAGATAATCAAAGCCGACCAAACCACTCCGATCCATTTTTCAAATCCATTCCAAGCCACAGGGGATTGCAAATTTCCTCGAACAAACCCATCCTGAATATAAGGCAAAAAGACGCTTGAATTTTCTCCGATTAAAGGCACTAATGTAAAAATAAGACCTAACAACAAGCCAACCACAACAAAAATTATCGTTTTGAAACGGTTCAAAGGCACATTGCCTTCATGCCAAGCATGTAATACGTGAGCCGAAAAAAAGGTGATTGGCAGCCAGCACATGGATGAATAATGAACAATCTTCGTTTTGACCAAACTAAACAAAATCAATACCACCCAAAAAAGAACTTTCATCCAGGAGGCGAAAGCCGTTGATTCTTTTTTGACAAATATCCGATTCAATGCTAAAATAGAAATAGGGAAGCAGCCCAACAATAAAACCAGGGCATGATAATAAAAGGGTTGGCCATGGCCGGCATCCCCGGTAGTCAAAAGTCGAATCTGATACGCAAAAAAATCCTCGATAATTCCCATTCCAAATTTCATTGCGATCAATCCGTACCAGGAAACAAAAAACAAACAAGCTATAGTGGCAGACAAAATCGACGCTTTTAACAGCGTGAAAAAACGAGGCATTACTTCCTTTCTATGAATGATGCCGAAAACCAATAAAGTTAATCCCCATAGCAATAAGGCCACGGGCCCTTTCGTCAGCATCCCTAATCCAATCATCACCCCGGCTAAAATAGCGTTTTTAACTCGAGAAGAATCGGCATAAAACTTGGCAAAATAATAAATGCCTAAAAATATAAATAAGTTGAACAGCGGGTCAATAATCCCCGAACTTGCATAAACATGTGGGGTAATAGCCGCTAGGTAAGAAAAAGCCCAAAGGTGTCCAAAATTATCAGAAAAATACTTTTTACCGATCTTAAAAATGATCAGTAAAGTTGAAATTCCAACGATCGCATTCGGAAAACGAGCGGCAAATTCCATACTTGTCCAGGCATTTTCCGTAAAAGTGCCAAAGAACATAAAACTTAATGCTTGCAACCAAATAAATAAAGGAGGCTTTTCCCAAAAGGGCAAAAAATTAATTTGAACACTTAAAAAATCTTGGCTAACCAACATTTCACGGGCCGACTCCGCAAAATTTATTTCATCCCAATCGAACAGATGTGATGCCC
>Ga0209768_10001476_pt1 | contig 15052 bp, 12 predicted proteins | sample LauGreSBDMM110SD_3_FD_187564 | JGI IMG/M metagenome (GOLD analysis project Ga0209768, IMG submission 187564) | Freshwater lake microbial communities from Lake Michigan, USA - Sp13.BD.MM110.SD (SPAdes) (version 2) | ecosystem: Environmental > Aquatic > Freshwater > Lake | place: Lake Michigan... | reverse complement strand
ATACACCGCCGTTACCGACGCGCCAGGGCGCGATGCACTGCTGGCGCGGGCGACCGACCCTCGCGTGACCGCGATTGGCGAGACGGGGATTGACACGAAGCGCGACTTCGCACCACTTGCCGCGCAGATTGAGAACCTCGAAGCGCACATCGATGTTGCCGCGGCACTCGGCAAGCCGTTGATCCTGCACTGCCGCTCGCTCAACGACGGCGACGAGGCGCAGCGACAGCTTCTGGCAACGCTTAAGGGCTCGGCGATCGGCGTGCCGGGCGGCGCGAAGGCATTCGGCGGTCGAGTCCCATTCATCTTGCACAGCGCTTCGGGGAGCGCAGCCTATGTCGAAGAGGCACTCGCACTCGGTGGAGCCGTCTCCATCTCAGGGTTGGCCTTCCGCCCTGAGGAGTCGGCGACGGGGGAGTGGGTCACGTTGATTCCACGCGATCGCCTGCTGACCGAAACCGACGCGCCGTGGCTGACCATGCCGGGGGCGCCAGATCCGCGCCGCAACGAGCCGGCGAATGTTGGCCTCACGCTGGCGTGGATCGCGGAGCGCCGCGGGGAGCCCGTTGAGCCTCTTGCCCGCACCATTGCCGAGAACTTCGACCGCATCTTTCCACGCGGCGAAGGCCTCCCGCCACGCTTGGAGTTGGCACTCTAAGACCTCGAGTGCTAACATCTCTGCACGTGCCTCGTTCGCGTAGGCACAAGTGTTCAGGGGCGGCACACCCGCCCACAAGGAGGTTCTACCAATGGCCAAGAAGGCAGCACTCCGACCCCTCGGCGACCGCGTCGTCGTCAAGCCAGTCCCGCGCGATGAGAAGACCGCCAGCGGCATCATCCTGCCCGACACGGCGCAGGAGAAGCCACAGGAGGGCGAGGTCGTCGCTGTTGGACCAGGCCGCATCCTTGATGACGGGAAGCGCGAGCCAATTGACGTGAAGGTGGGCGATCGCGTCCTGCACGCCAAGTACGCCGGCACCGAATTCAAGATCGATGGCGATGAGTTCCTCATCGTTGGCGCCAAGGACATCTTGGCCGTCGTCGAGTAATCCAACTGAGCAAGTAGCAACCCAACGCAGATAGAGGAGGAAACACCCAATGGCAAAGCAGGTGGTATTCGACGAGGCGGCACGACGAGCGCTCAAGCGCGGCATCGACAAGCTCGCCGACACGGTTAAGGTGACGATTGGCCCGAAGGGCCGCAACGTGGTGCTCGACAAGAAGTTCGGCGCCCCAACCATCACCAACGACGGTGTGACGATTGCACGCGACATTGAACTCGAAGATCACTTTGAGAACATGGGCGCGCAGCTTCTGAAGGAAGTTGCTACGAAGACGGACGATGTGGCCGGTGACGGCACCACGACCGCCGTTGTGCTCGGCCAGGCGCTCGTTACCGAGGGCCTCCGCAATGTTGCCGCCGGTGCAAACCCAATGGTGATCAAGCGCGGCCTCGACAAGGCGGTCGCCGCTGTTGTTGCCGAGATCAAGGCACAGTCCCGCAAGGTTGAGACGCGCGAGCAGATCGCTGCCGTCGCCTCAATCTCTGCCGCAGATCCAAGCGTCGGCGAGTTGATCGCTGAAGTGATGGAGAAGGTCGGCAAGGACGGCGTGATCACCGTGGAAGAGGGGCAGTCACTCGGACTCGACAAGGAGTACACCGAGGGGATGCAGTTCGACCGCGGATATATCTCGGCCTACTTCGTGACGAACTCGGATCGCATGGAGGCACAGCTCGACAACCCAGCGATCCTCATTACTGACAAGAAGATTTCGGCCGTTGCCGACGCACTCCCAGCCCTTGAGAAGGCGGTCGGCACCGGTCGACCACTCCTGATCATCGCTGAGGATGTTGATGGTGAGGCACTCGCCACGCTCGTGGTGAACAAGATCCGCGGCACCGTACAGGTGCTTGCGGTGAAGGCGCCAGGCTTCGGCGACCGACGCAAGGAGATGCTCCGCGACATCGCGGTGCTGACCGGCGGAACGGTGATCTCGGAAGAGGTTGGCCGCAAGCTTGACAGCGTGACCGCCGAGGACCTCGGCACCGCACGACGCGTCGTCGCAACCAAGGACAACTCGACCATCGTTGATGGCGCGGGGAAGCCTGCCGAGATCAAGGCGCGCATGGCGCAGATCAAGGCGCAGGTTGAGGAGACCACGTCGGACTACGACAAGGAGAAGCTCCAGGAGCGCCTCGCCAAGCTTTCGGGCGGCGTTGCAGTGATCAAGGTTGGCGCCGCCACCGAGGTCGAGCTCAAGGAGAAGAAGCACCGCATCGAGGATGCTCTCTCGACGACCCGCGCGGCCGTGGAAGAGGGGATTGTCGCCGGTGGTGGCACCACGCTCCTGCAGGCGCGTGGCGCGCTCGACAAGATCAAGCTTGAAGGCGACGAGCAGGTCGGGGTGGACATCGTCCGCCGCGCCCTCGAGGCTCCAGCCCGTCAGATCGCAGAGAACGCCGGCGCCCGTGGCGACGTCGTAATCGAGGCAATCCTGAAGGCGAAGAAGGGAACCGGTTTTGACGCGTCGACCGACACGATGGTCGACATGTTCGAGAAGGGGATCGTCGACGCCCGCAAAGGTGACGCGCTCTGCCCTGCAGAACGCCGCATCGGTTGCCGCGATGGTGCTCACGACCGAGGCGGTCGTCAGCGACATCCCAGAGAAGAAGGAGTCTGGAGCCCCAGGTGGCCACGCCCATGGCGGGGAGATGGACTTCTAGTACCTACTCGCACCTAGTGAAGAGGACTCGCGGCGGGGCCGAGGGTCCTCTTCGTTTTTCGTGGGCGGAGGGTGGCGGGCGGTAGAATACTCAGGTGAGCCTCCCCCTTGATCCCACGGGTGAACCATCGCCGGCGGAGCGTTCCACCCCAGCACGTGCCCCGCTCTCCGGAGCCGCACTCAGCGCTGTTGAGGAGCGCATCCTTGCCCCCCTGAACGACGCTCAGCGACGCGCGGTAACGACAACTGCGGGCCCACTGCTGGTGCTCGCCGGTGCCGGCTCAGGGAAGACGCGGGTGATCACACATCGCATCGCCTGGCTGATTCAGCATGAGGGGGTCGCCCCGTGGAAGATCCTCGCGGTGACTTTCACGAACAAGGCCGCCGCGGAGATGCGCGATCGCCTACACGAGATGATCGGCGAGTCGGCACGCGATGTGGCGATGGGCACCTTCCACAGCCTCTGCGCCCGTATGTTGCGCCGTGACGGCGAAGCGATCGGACTGCCGAAGGGTTTCACCATCTATGACGCCGATGATCAGGCACGCGTGATCAAGGGGTTCCTGAAAGAGGATGACCTCCCCGCAACTGGCGAGACGAAGCCGAGCCTGATCCTTGGCGCAATCAGCCGCGCCAAGAATGACGGTCTCACTGCCGAGCAGATGGAGGATCGCGCGATCACGCATCACGAGCGCCTCGTCGCTCGCTTTGCCCGTCGCTATGCCGCTGAGCTGAAGCGCCTCGACGCCCTCGACTTCGACGACCTCCTCCTTGAGGGGCTGCGACTTCTGCAAGAGGCACCCGCTGTTGCCGACCGCTACCGAGCGAAGTGGGAGTACCTGCACGTCGATGAGTACCAGGACACGAACCGCATCCAATACAACTGGGTGCGGGAGCTCGCCGCGAAACACGGCAACCTCTGTGTGGTGGGTGACGACGATCAGTCCATCTATAGCTGGCGCGGTGCAGACATTCGCAACATCCTCGACTTTGAGCGCGACTGGCCAACCGCTGAGGTCGTGCCACTTGAGCAGAACTATCGCTCAACGCAAACGATCCTTGATGCTGCGCACGGCGTCGTCTCGAACAATCAGGGGCGCAAGAAGAAGAAGCTCTGGACCGAACTTGAGGGTGGCGATCAGATCACCGTCTACGGCGCCTTCGACCCTGAAGATGAGGCAGCTTGGATTGTGCGTCGCATTGAAGAGGCTTCCGCTGCTGTGACCGGACGTCGAGCGGATGCGCCAGAGCCGGTCAGTCTCAATGGCATCGCCATCCTGTATCGCACCAATGCCCAGTCGCGCGCCATTGAGGAGGCACTCCTGCGCTCGAGCATTCCGTACCAGCTGATCGGTGGCACACGCTTCTATCAGCGCCGCGAGGTGAAGGATGCGCTCGCCTGGCTCCGCGTGTTGCGCAGCGACACTGACCGCATCTCGTATGAACGCATTCTGAATGTGCCACCACGCGGCATCGGCGATAAGACGATCGAACTACTGCGCGCCGCTGCTGCACCGAGCGTCAGTGCGCCCGATGGAACCCCATACGGGCACGTCATCGCCGCCGCTGGACGAGGCGAAGTGGCCGGCGTGAACACACGCGCACGGAACTCCCTTGCCGGGATTGCCGATGTCATCAGCCGACTGCGCGATCGCATCGCCGCCGTCACGCTCCCTGAGCTGCTTGATGGCGTGTACTCCGAGTCCGGCCTGCGCGCGCATCTCGCCTCTGAGGGTGTGGAGGGGGAGGAGCGCTGGGCGAACCTTCTCGAGCTCCGCGGTATCTCGGGCCGCTTCATGGAGCTCGCCCCACTCGACGCTCTTGATCGATTCGTGGAGGACACGGCACTGGTCGCCGACCAGGACGCGTTTGATGGCGATGCAGAGCGAGTGACACTCATCACTCTGCACGCTGCAAAGGGTCTGGAGTGGCCGACCGTCTTTATCTCAGGGCTGACCGAGGGGCTCTTCCCCCACAGTCGTGCTCTCATGGACCAGGAGCAGATGGAGGAGGAGCGTCGCCTCTGCTACGTCGGCATCACGCGCGCGAAGCGACGTCTCAGCCTCTCGTACGCACTTCGTCGTGGCTGGGGCGATGGCGACGGTGCGCCATCACGCTTCCTTGCGGAGATCCCGGAGGAGCTGCTTGATGTGGCGAACGACGATGACCCACGCGCCGATGGCGAGACACGCTTCGGTCGCGGCTTCCGTTCGGCGCGCGCAGGATTCGCTGGTGGCGAGTCGTGGCGCGAGGGGAGCGGCACACCAGGGGCCCCAAGCGGCGCATTCCGCCCTGGGCGCGACCTGGAGGCGAGGCGGCGTGCCTACGGCGCTGGCGCACGCTCAGGCTCGCTCCGCGTGCCCCATGACGAGGGGATCGACGAGGCCCCCGACGACGACGAGTTCATTGGCGAGGCGCCAGAGCTGATGCAGCCAGTCGGCCGCATTCCCCCGTGGGCGGCGACGGGTCGTGGTGCGGCAAGCGCTCCGCCACAGGCGGCGGGCACGCCGGTACTCCCACCACTACGCCCACGCGTCGCTGCGCCAGTGCGCGTGCGGATTCCAGGCGAGCGCTACTTCCGTGATGGCGACCGCGTTTTGCACGCCTCCTTCGGCGAGGGGATCGTGGTCACGTCGAAGCTCACCCGCCACGATGAGGAGGTGACGATTGCCTTCACCGGTTCAGGGGTGAAGACGCTCGCGGCGAGCATCGCCAATCTGGAGGTTCAGGGATGAGCGGCAAGGCTCTCGCGCCTGCAGCACGCTACCGCGAACTCGTTGCGGCCATTACCGATGCGGATCGTCGCTACTACGTTGAGGATGCCCCAACGCTCACCGACGCCGAATACGACGCACTCCGCGTCGAGCTCAACGCCTTGGAGGCGGCACATCCTGAGTTCGTGACGCCAGACTCACCATCGCAGCGTGTTGGGGCGAGTGCGGATGATCGAACGGAGCCGGCAGTCAAGCTAACCGAGATCCGTCACGAGCGCCCGATGCTGAGCCTCTCGAACGCCTTCTCACCAGAAGAGGTCGCCGACTTCGCTGCCAGCGCGGCGAAGGGTCTCGGCGGACGCGAGCCTCAGCTCGTCGCTGAGCTAAAGATTGATGGACTCGCGATCAGCCTCATCTACGAGCGCGGCGCCCTCGTGCGTGCCGCAACGCGCGGAGACGGCACCACTGGTGAAGATGTGACGGCGAACGTGCGCACGATTCGCGCGATCCCCACAACGCTCAAGCAGCCGGTTAGCTGCGAGGTGCGCGGTGAGATCTACATGCCCAAGTCCTCGTTTGCCGCGCTGAACACTGAACGAGCCGCCGCAGACCTTCCGCTCTATGCGAATCCGCGCAACTCTGCCGCTGGATCGCTCCGGCAGAAAGACGCCGCGATCACGGCGAAGCGCAACCTCTCGTTCTTCGCCTATCAGCTCTTTGAGGAGCCAGCGCCAGCCGCGCAGAGTGCAGCGCTCCGCCGCCTCCATGAACTTGGACTCCCAACCGAGCAGCACGCTCGTGCAGGACTGAGCGGCACGAGTGCCGCGTCGTTCCTTGCTGAGTGGGTCGAGAAGCGTCGCACCCTGGAGTACGATACAGATGGCGCAGTACTGAAGGTTGATGCGGTCGCCGACCAGGAGCAGCTTGGCTACATCGCGCGCTCACCAAAGTGGGCGATCGCCTACAAGTTCCCCCCTGAGCAGGTGACGACACGACTTCTTGGCATCAGCGTGGAGGTTGGCCGCACCGGCTACCTCACTCCGGTGGCAGAGATGGAGCCGGTCTTGGTAGCCGGCTCAACCGTGCGGCGTGCGACGCTTCATAACATTGATGAGATTCGCCGCAAAGATGTTCGCGTGGGAGACATCGTCGTGCTGCAGAAGGCGGGCGATGTGATCCCTGAGGTGGTGCGTGGGCTTGCCGAACGCCGCACCTCGCCACTCTCTGAGTTCACCATGCCGACGCGCTGCCCATCATGCAGTGCCGAAGTGGTGCGTGATGAGGTGCGCCATCGCTGCCCGAACCGCGCCTGCCCAGCGCAGAACTTCGAGACGCTGCGCTACGCGGTTGGTCGTGGTGCGCTCGATCTCGAGGGCGTCGGCGAGAAGCTGCTCGCGCAGCTCGTTGAGCGCGGCGTGGTTCGCCGCCTCGGCGATCTCTATCGCCTGACCGCTGAGCAGCTCGATGGGCTTGACCGTATGGGAAGCCTCAGTGACGGCGCGCGTCGCGAAGGGCCGAATCGCATCAGCAACGTGCTCGGCATGATTGAGGCACGACGAAGCCGCGAGCTATGGCGCGTTCTTGTTGCGCTCGGCATTCGCCATGTTGGTGAGGCGACGGCGAAAGATCTCGCAGCGGAGTTGCAGCGCCGCGTTCCTTCGACCGGTGGAGCAGCGTGGGGCCGCGCCGTGCTCGCCGACCTGCGCTCCATGACTGCCGACGAGTTCACCGCCATCGCAGGGGTCGGGGCGGTGGTGGCGGAGAGCATTGTTGCCGCGTTCACTACTGGCCTGGCGGGCGAATCACTTGAAGACCTGTTCGACGCTGGGCTCGTCGCCGTCCCCGCTGCGGTCACGCCGGCTGTGGTGGGTGGCCCGCTCGCAGGGCAGGTGGTGGTGGTCACGGGAACGCTCGCGGCAACGGGCTGGAGTCGACGCGAGGCGCAGGATCGCATCGCTGCGGCGGGGGGTGCGGTCGCCGATGCGGTGACCGCAAAGACAACACTGCTCGTGGCGGGGGAGAAGGCGGGCTCCAAGCGGGCCGCCGCCGAGAAGCTCGGCATTCAGATCGTTGACGAGGCGGGCTTCGTCGCACTCCTGGGGGGTTGAGCCGTGGGGCGGGTAGGATTCCCGCATGAGTGACCTGACCCGTGCCGAGGTAGAACGCGTCGCCGCACTGGCACGCCTCGGGCTCACCAGCGACGAGTTGGGGAAGCTCCAGGGCGACCTCAACCTCATCCTTGAGCAGTGGGCCCACCTCGCCGACGTCGACACCTCAAGCGTGCCGCCGAGCGCACAGACGATCGTGCAGGCGATGCCCCTGCGCGAGGACACCGCTGAGCCCTCCCTCCCCGTTGACGACGCGCTACAGAACGCACCGGCCCGAAGCGGCGACTTTGTGCGCGTGCAGGCGATCCTCTCTGAGGAGGCCGACGGATGAGCGGGGAGAGCCTACGCCGCGCAACCGCGACAGAGCTGCGCGCCGCCTTTCAGTCGGGCGCCGCAACCTCGCGCGCCGTCACCGACGAACTCTTTGCCGCCATCGAACGAGAGGATGGCGTCCTTGGCGCATGGCTGCATCTGCGACATGAAGAGGCGCGTGCTGAGGCAGATCGCGCCGATGCGCGCTACGCAGCCGCACGTGCCGCTGGCGCCGCAGCGCTCAACGCGCTCCCACCCCTTCTCGGCGTCCCCGTTGCGCTGAAGGATCTCGTCAACCTCACCGGCACACCCACCACTGCGGGCTCGCGCATCCTTGAGGGGTACATCAGCCCCTACGACGCCACCATCGCTGCACGGTTGAAAGAGGCGGGTGCAGTCATTCTTGGCAAGACCAACATGGACGAGTTCGCCATGGGCTCATCAACGGAGTTCTCGGCCTACAAGAAGACGGTGAATCCGTGGGCGACCGACCGAGTCCCTGGTGGGTCTTCTGGTGGTTCTTCCGCAGCTGTTGCGGCGTTCCACGCTCCGCTCTCCATCGGCACTGACACCGGCGGATCTATTCGCCAACCCGCAAGCCTCACCGGCATCGTTGGGATGAAGCCGACCTACGGTCGCGTCTCGCGCTACGGCATTGTCGCCTTCGCATCGTCGCTCGATCAGGTCGGGCCATTTGCGCGCACGGCGCAGGATGCAGCGCTTCTGCTGCACACGATTGCTGGTGCCGATGCGCATGACGCCACCAGCTCGCGTAGTCCGCTTGATGCGGCGCTGCTCAACCTCCCGAGCGGTGATGCCGCCGCATCTGCCATTCGCGGCAAGCGATTCGCCCTGCCGAAGGAGTACTTTGTCGCCGGCATGGAGGCTGGCGTTGAGCGTGCCGTCCGTGATGCGGTTGCGGCGCTTGAAGCTGCGGGCGGGATCGTCGAAGAGGTGAGCCTCCCAACCACCGAGCATGCGCTCGCGACCTACTACATCGTTGCGCCGGCAGAAGCCTCGGCGAACCTCGCGCGCTACGACGGCGTTCGCTACGGCGCATCAAAGCACGGCGGCGGAGATCTGCTCAACGGGTATCTCGAGACGCGCGGCCGCGGCTTCGGCCCAGAGGTGCGCCGCCGCATCATGCTTGGCACCTACGCACTCTCTGCCGGCTACTACGACGCGTATTACGTGAAGGCACAGAAGGTGCGCACGTTGATCGCGCGCGACTTTGATCGCATCTGGGCGGCTGGCTTTGATGCAATCGTGGCGCCCACAAGCCCGCAGGTTGCCTGGAAGTTCGGCGCCAAGATGAGCGACCCCGTCTCCATGTATCTCGCCGATGCCTGCACCCTGCCAGCGAACATGGCGGGCCTTCCAGGGGTGAGCATTCCGTGCGGCCTCTCTGAGAACCTTCCTGTCGGACTACAGCTGATCGGCAAGCCATGGTCCGAAGCTGAACTGCTCAGCATTTCAGCTGGCTACGAGGCACTCACCGCAACGGCAGCATGGCGCGCAGTGGCGCCGCATGACTTGGCGAAACTCGGTGGAGGTGCAGCGTGAGCGACTTTGCTAAGCGCGCACTTGCCGATCGTGTCCACGCGGTGCCGCCCTCTGGCATCCGACGCTTCTTTGACATCGCGGCAACGATGAGCGACGTGATCAGCCTCGGAGTAGGGGAGCCCGACTTCGACACGCCAGCACACATCGTTGAGGCGGCGGTCACGAGCCTGCGCGCTGGGCGCACGCACTACACCTCGAACCTCGGCACGATCGAGCTTCGCCGCGCTATTGCCGCGAAGATCCAGGAGCGCTCAGGAGTGAGCTACGACCCTGAGAGCGAGATCATCGTGACGATCGGTGCCTCAGAAGCGGTCGACCTTGCCGTTCGCGGCACCATCGGCACGGGCGACCGCATCGTGCTGCCAGAGCCGTCGTATGTTGCCTACCTCCCCGCTGTCGTCTTTGCGGGTGGCACCGCTGTTCCTGTGCCGACAAGCGCGAGCGATAACTGGCGCCTCCACGCTGAGGCGGTTGAGGCGGCGGCGGCCGGCGCGAAGGCCCTCTTCCTCGGCTATCCGGCGAATCCAACCGGGGCGACCCTCGACGAGCCGACGCGCGAGGCGCTCGCCAAGATCGCCGTCGCACGGGACCTGGTGGTGATTAGCGACGAGATCTATGACCGACTCGTCTACGAGGGACCGGCGCACCGCGCCATGTCGGCCTACCCGGGGATGCGCGAGCGCACCATCCTGATCGGCGGCTTCTCGAAGTCCTACGCCATGACCGGGTGGCGCGTCGGCTTCCTCTGCGCCCCGAAGGAGATCGTTGCGGGTCTGGTCAAGATTCACCAGTACGCGATCATGAGCGCCCCAACGATTGCGCAGGATGCCGCCCTCGAGGCGCTCACCAACGGCGAACCTGCGCTCGAAGAGATGCGCGCCGCCTATGCGCGACGTCGCACCATCGTGCTTGATGGCCTCGGCGCCCTCAACCTGCCGACCGGTGCACCACAGGGCGCCTTCTACGCCTTCCCCGACATTCGCTCAACTGGCCTCACCGATGAGGTCTTCGCTGAGCGTCTCCTTACTGAAGAGCGCGTTGCCGTGATCCCAGGCTCCTCGTTTGGCGCGAGCGGCGTCGGTCATGTGCGCATCTGCTACGCAACCTCAGAAGAGAACCTGCGCGAAGCGCTGGTGCGTATCAGTCGATTCGTTGCCAAGGCACGCGAGGTGGCGGCATGACCTGGCATGCGGTGATTGGCATTGAGGTGCACGTGCAGCTCCGCACGGTGACAAAGATGTTCTGCCCGTGCGCAATTCCAGCCGAGGGTGACCTCCCAAACAGCAAGACCTGCCCAACCTGCCTCGGCCTCCCAGGCGCACTCCCTGTGCCGAACAAGGCGGCAATCGAGAAGGTGCTTGCCGTTGGTGCCGCGATCGGTGCCGCTGCGCCAGCGACCACGATCTGGGATCGCAAGAACTACTTCTACCCAGACCTCCCGAAGGGATACCAGATCAGTCAGCTCGACTTCCCACTCGCTGAGCACGGCACCATCGAAGTAACCACGAGCGCCGGAACGAGCCGCGTGCGCATTCGCCGCGCACATCTCGAAGAGGATACGGCGCGCCTCCGTCATGAGAAGGGGAGTGATGGGAAGCGCTCTAGCCTCATCGACTACAACCGTTCCGGTGTTGCACTTCTTGAGATCGTGACCGAGCCAGACATTCGTGATGCAGAGACGGCCCGCCGGTACGCCGAAGAGCTCCGACTTCTGCTCCGCACGATCGGGGCCGCCGACGCCGAGATGGAGAACGGGCAGATGCGCGTTGAGGCGAATGTGTCGATTCGTCCAAGCGAGGATGCACCGTTCGGCACGCGTACCGAGGTGAAGAACATGAACTCTTTCCGCTCGGTAGAGAAGGCGATCGCCTTCGAGATTGCGCGACAGGCTGAAATCCTTGAGGCGGGTGGCACGATCACGCAAGAGACGCGCGGCTGGGATGAGTCGAGCGAAACGACCTACACGATGCGCGCAAAAGAGAACTCGCACGACTACCGCTACTTCCCCGAGCCTGACCTGCCGCCACTCGCCATTGATCCAACCTGGCTGGCGGGCATTGTTGCGAGCATTCCTGAGATCCCATCGGCGCGACGAGCGCGCTATGTGGAGCAGCTCGCGCTCTCTGAATACGATGCCGCCGTCTTAGTCGGTGAGCCGCGTGCCGCGGCGCTCTTCGAAGCGTCACGTGCCGCCGATGCAACGATCGATGCGAAGACGCTCGCCAACTGGGTGACAGGCGAGTATCTCCGTGCCGCCAATGAGGGGGCCGCTGAACCAGATCCGGTGCAGTTCGCCGCCCTGATCGGCGCCGTCTCTCGTAAGGAGATCAATGGCACCACAGGGAAAGAACTCTTCGCCGAGCTTTTGGGCGGCACCTTTGATGTGCGCGCGGCGATCGCTGAGCGCGGCCTGGGGCAGATTAGTGACGACGGCGCCTTGAAGAAACTTGCTAGCGAGGTGCTCGCTGCGAACCCGCAGGCGCTCGCCGACTGGAAGGCGGGGAAGCAGCAGGCGATGGGCTTCTTGGTTGGCCAGGCGATGAAGGCGAGCAAGGGGCGTGGCGACGCTGCCCAACTTGGAGCCGTCTTCAAGACCCTGCTGGACGCCTAAGTGCTCGACCTCGTTCGTCTCTTCGTGGGCGGCATCGGCATCGCGGGATTTGTCTATCTCGCGCTTCGACTCCCACCGCTCCTTCGAGCGCGAACGGAGTGGACGAACCGCGTCGGCGCTGCAACGCGCTATGAGGCGTGGCGTGGCACCCCGGGGAGCGGCCCCGATCTTGCCGATCGCCTGGAGGGGGAGCTCATCAGCAATCGACTCCGAAGGCTTGCCGGCGTTGGCCTTGCAGCAGCCGCAGGAATCTTGCTCGCCCTGCTGACCTAGCCTCCGTACGCTGCGTCAGGGAGGGGAAGACCCCACGCCGTCGCGGCAGCCCCCGCCGACTGCCCAGCAGCGACGGACTCACCCAACGAGGCGCCAGCCTGGTGCGCCATCAAGAACGCTGCGATGAAGGCATCCCCACACCCGATGGTGCTCCCCGCCACGGGGACCGCCACGGTGGGATAGAAGGTCTCGGTCTGTTTCTCACCGTCAACGACTAGGACCCCCTGCGCCCCAAGGGTCACGACGGCGGTCTTCTGAGCGTCGAGAACGAAGCGGCGCACCTCTGCGAGCGACGCGTCCTCGCGTGCGCCGGGCCAGCCGATAAAGGCGAGATCAATGTGCACCAACGTCTCGCGAAATCGCTCCGGCGTGTAATGGCGAAACCCAAGGAAGTCGGCACTGACCATCACGTGTTCAAGGTGCCCAGATGATGAGAGGCGTTCCAGCTCGTCAATGGCTCCTTCGACAAGGACGGTATGCCAATGGGTTGCGGTAGCAAGCGAGGCCAGCTCTTCTGTAGTGCAGTGCACCACCTCCCACACGCCCTCGATGTAGTTGTCCATCTGTGGTTGGCGGTCTGCTCCGATGCGAATATCAATGGAGGAGCTCTCTCCAGGCGCTACGAGCGACGCAGGGAGATGGGGAATCCCATTGCGCTGAAGGAACTCCACGAATAGATCCTGGTCGCTCGAGCCGATCCGCGTCTGGAGGAGGAACTCTTTGCCGGCAGCCGCCCAGTGGTACGCCATGTTCAACACTCCTCCGCCTGGGAGGGTGCGACCGCTCTCGAGATAGCGATCGCGACTCGCGGTGCCGAAGAGGACGCTACTCACAGCCCCGCAAGCGGCACGGATCGGGCATCGCCCGATGCGAGGAACCGATCCAGACGCACCTCCACAACTTTGCTTGACTGCCAAAACGCTTCAATTGAGAGGTGGCCGCACCCTTCGTCGTGATACCACTCGCGTCGCTCAGGGATTGTGGTGATCAGTGCCGGATCGTGTGCGGGCACGACCGCTGGGTTTAGTAGGTACCCAGGGGAGAGGGGATCACGAATCTGTAGCAGCCCGTTGCCGCGGAAGCCGTTAGCTCGCGGCACGGTCACACGCTCACCCGTGCCGAGGTCAAGAAGCTCAACTGTCTCTACTGGAGTTGCGGTGACGGTTGGCCAGGCGGGATCGTCGACAAGCTCGGCAATGACGCGGCGTACCGAAATGTCTTGGTAGTGGTTCATGGCGGTGTGCGGCTGCTCGTAATCGTTGTCGTAGACGTTGGTCGGATTGTCGTCGTACACGTTGCCGCAAGCCTCTACCAAGAAGTTCACCAGCTCAGGCCGGTCGTGCAGGTAGCGCCGGTAGGCCTCTTCGTACTCGAGGATCGCTACGGCTCGCGGCACGATCTCTCCCCGCACGACGTGCGAGATCCGCCAGCCATCTGCGCCGAAGCGCTCGGTGAGGAGTGCGTTCCAACGAGCCTTCTCGGCGCCAGAGAACCCGGGCAGTCCGACGGGGATCCAGATTTTTGACATGCGCTCTGCGGTCTCTGCAGGTAGGAGCGCTACCCAGTTGGTGGTCATGCCGAGGCTCGGGTGTTTGGGCCAGCGATGCCGAGACGCGGCATCTCAATGGCGGGGCAACGGTCTTGTACGAACAGCATGGATGCCTCGTTGGCGATCTGCGCAGCGGCGGGGCTAATCACGCCGAGCTGAAGCCAGAGTCCGCGCGCACCAATCGCGACGGCCTCGCGTGCAATCTCCTCGCACTCCTCGGAGCGCCGAAAGACATCAACGAGGTCAAGTCGTTCGCCAGCTGGAAGCGAAGCGGCAGCGGCACTGAGCGTTGGGAAGCAGGGGAGGCCGGCGACCCCGTCACGCAGCGCCTCTGGCATGGGGTTGATCGGCAGGATCTGCCAGCCGGCTGCTACCAGCGTGCGCAAGACGCCGTGCGAGGGGCGGTCTGGCCGCGGGGAGGCGCCAACGACCGCAATGGTGCGACTCTCCGTCAGCATGCGGCGCATGAGCGCGTCTGCTGCGGCGGGATCTGGGGCGCCCCCTTCGGTGGCCTCTATGGCTGCCCGTAGTCGTGCGCGTTCCTGCTCATCCATAGGGGGATAGTACGCCGATCGCTAGACTGCCCCACGTGAGCGCCAAGCCTGACTTTACGCACCTCCACGTCCACAGCGAGTTCAGCCTGCTCGACGGCATGAGCAACCTGGAGGCGCTGATGGAGGAGACGAAGCGCCTCGGGATGGACTCCATCGCCCTCACCGACCATGGCGCCCTCTACGGCTCCGTGCAATTTGTGCAGGCGGCAAACGAGTACGGGATTAAGCCGATCATCGGCGTCGAGACGTACGTCGCTCGCCGTGGGATGCGCGACAAAGAGGGGAAGGCCGACCAGCAGCCATTCCACCTCATCGCCCTCGCAACGAGCGGCACCGGCTATCGCAATCTCTGCCGCGTTGTGACCGACGCACATCTTGATGGGCTCTACTACAAGCCACGTACCGACCACGACCATCTGGCGCGGCACGCTGAGGGCCTCATCGGACTCTCGGGCTGCTTGAACGGCGAGATCGCACGCGCGCTGGAGGTTGATGACTGGGAGCATGCGCGAGCCCTCGCCGGGAAGTACGGCGAAATCTTTGGAAAGGGGCGCTTCTTCCTCGAGGTGCAGGATCACGGACTCCCCGAGCAGCGTCGTCTGAACGAGCAGCTCTTCCGTCTCGCCCCCGAAGTCGGCCTCCCG
>Ga0209768_10001472_pt1 | contig 15090 bp, 11 predicted proteins | sample LauGreSBDMM110SD_3_FD_187564 | JGI IMG/M metagenome (GOLD analysis project Ga0209768, IMG submission 187564) | Freshwater lake microbial communities from Lake Michigan, USA - Sp13.BD.MM110.SD (SPAdes) (version 2) | ecosystem: Environmental > Aquatic > Freshwater > Lake | place: Lake Michigan... | reverse complement strand
GTGAAGGGTTGCATCGACATCAATGCGTCGTACACCGACAACTTGAAGTGGATCGCCAAAGCTAAGGGCGAGAACGTTCGCGACTTAACCGTGATGATTCTTGAACGTGATCGTCACAAAGCTTTGATTGAAGAAGTTCGTGCAACGGGTGCTCGCATCAAGTTGATTAGCGACGGCGACATTTTCGGTGCGATTGCCACTGCGTGGCCCGATGCCGGAGTTGACGTGTTGTTCGGTATTGGCGGAACACCCGAAGGTGTTACTTCGGCTGCTGCGCTCAAGTGCATGGGCGGAGAAATTCAGGGCAAGTTGTGGCCACGCAACGATCAAGAGCGTAAGGCTGCTCTTGATGCTGGTTACGACTTGAACCAGGTGTTGACAACTGATGATCTAGTGCGCGGAGACAATTGCTTCTTTGCTGCGACTGGCGTGACTGATGGTGAGTTGCTGAAGGGTGTACGTTTCCATGCCGGTGGTGCAATTACCCAGAGTTTGGTGATGCGTTCACATTCAGGAACAGTGCGCATGATTGAAGCCCGCCACCAGTTGGACAAGCTGGCTCAGATCTCGAGCATCGACTACGCGTAAGGCATAGTTGCAACAACCTGAAGATCAATCGCTCTGCTTTTCAAGTCCGAGGCTCATCAAACTCTCTAAATTGTCAGCAATTGGTTTTCTAAACGCGTGAACAACTTTGCCGACATCTCTACTCGTCTTGCCCCAAATTGTGAACTGTATGATCGGTCTCGTTATATTTGACACGTGCCGTGGGGTTCGCCTACCCACCGTCACCAACCACCGACAAGGGCCAATGCTGCGCGTCCATGCCATAAGTTTTGGGTGAGCAAGATCAAGAAAATCGTCAAAATCGTTCCACCAAGACTCACCTACAGATTTCCAGGTCTTAGCCATCACTGAATCGTTTTGAAAATACTCAATTCGTTCGTGGCTGGTCACAGTTGGACCCCAAAGCTTCATCAATAACTCATGGCTATGGTCAACATATTCTTCGTAGGATTCAACATGCTTGATGTGCTCCCTGACTGTTCCAATGGAATTTCTGTAAGGAAAGCGAATAACAGTTGGATCCAGCGGATTGACATGAATCACCATGAATTCATTTTCAATCACAACTATTGATCGAGGTTGGTCGCATTCTTCGCCGCCAAATTTGGACCACTCCAAATACACGCCATCGTCAAAACGAGCCATTAGATCATCTCCACCTTTGGTTAATCAATGTTTAAAGATTCTGGTTGCTGATTCTTGCCGGATTACCGCAAAGTGCTCTGCTGTCTTTGGCCCGACATCGCTAAATATTGCTTAAACCCTTCTGCTCTACGCACTATTTGAACTTAACAGATACTTCAAATTAGATGCTTACTTCAGTTAGAAAAGTGATCTCAACATGCAGCGAAATCCGAGAGATCTACACTGAGCTCAAAACAAGTCGGCATTCAGAAATTACTTGGTCCGCTGCCTCTTCGGGCGTTGTAGTTTCATTCGCTGGCCACGACAATCGATGATAATTACGGCCCTCAATTTTTTCACTTTTTTTGACCAAGTTTGTTTCATTTGTATCAAAGTCAATAAAGAAACCTTGTCGAGCATTGAACACTTCTGCGAACACAACTGCCTGCTCAAGCACATCTCGCGGCCAGTCTTCACGTCTTAATCTATATTTCACGTCGCCAGTTGCTTCAATCTCAAATTTCTTGCCGTTCTCGTCAGTGAACACTAAGTCGGGGTTAAAGCTCAAGCCTGCGGCAGATTTTGAAAACTTTTTGACTTCAATACTCGTGCCAATTCTTTGATGTAAAAGATTCCTTATTCCAGCTTCAATAATGGGAGGGGTGGGATTAAGAAAACAAGAAGCCTTTTCATTTCCAACTCGGATTGTTCTACCGATTGAAAGAAGTATCTGTTTTGCCAAGCGCAGGGCCCTTTCTTGATGAACAGCAAGTCGTGAAATCTCAGTCTCAATATCCCCCGCTCGCAAATCCCCAGCTTGCGAGAGTTGATACGTGGCCTCTTGAGCTCGCTTTGCGATTTCTCGGAGCTTACTTACCTGTAGAGATTCATTATCTCGTGGGCCACTGTGTAGAAACTTAGAAGCTTCGGTTGCAACCCGCAAACACGCTGCACGTAGTACTCGGTTTACAGGGTTGTCCGCAGATAATTCTTCAAATGTCGCAGGAAAAGACATCTGTCCTTTTGCAATATTGATGGCTGTTCGCCGAACATCTAATCTCCCTCGAATATATGGCGGATCATCAAAAACTTCAGCGTAGTCATGATGAAGATCAGCTCTCAGAGTTACCGATACTGCTTCAAGAAATGTCAACCATAAGGACGCCAAATATGTAGGTGCCGATTCCACTGTTGAATTTCCACTTGAGAGCCGCAGTTTCTCCGGATCATTTGCAAAGTCACTAATGAAATTAAAATGATTAACCGGAATCTTAGGCTCTACAAGAATTTGCAAGTCGTTGACGCCGATAACGCCGACGGCATTCCTCACGAATACTGACCAGCTTTTATCACCAGGTCTTCTATCAACCTGGATCATTGACCTGTACTCGTCATTTCCAGAATTAGCATCACCAGAATCATTTTCAGCACTTTTTTGATTCGTGCCACTTACTAGATCCCGACCTAACTCATATATGGCCTCGGCTTCGGTATCCGTTAGACCAGAGACCAAACAGCGTTTTTGCTCCCGGATCGCGCAAGTTTCACGCTTCAACACTGGGCCAGAAATCCTTAATTGAATACTTTTCTGCCTGAGATTGTCGCTCAAAGAAATACTCATCTAGCAATGGGGCAATTTGACGGTTCCATCGACTCAACAACTTTGCAGAGTCGAATTGTTCAGCCATGAAATAACTATGCCCAATCACGCGATGCCTGTCTAAATCTTCAACTAAACGGGCATTTAGTTTTTCAAAACCATCAAAAAGCTCTTCGCCCATATCGTTGCTACCTACAGTCGCATAATGTTTGCGAAGTACATTGACATCGGGGTCAAGTTGGAAGAAGTCAAAGCGTCGACGTAAAGCCACGTCCATAACTCTCGTGCTTTTGTCTGCCGTATTCATCGTTGCAATGATGTACAAATTGCTCGGAAGACAGAAATCTTGGTGCAACATCAGATCTATCGCCTGATCCCGATACTCCAACAAATACATCAACTCGCCAAACACTCGTGGGATGTTGGCACGATTGATCTCATCGATAATCAGGACGCGGGGCTCGCCGTCTTCTTCAATTGCTTTAGATAACTTCACGATGGTTCCGTCAACAACTTCAAAAACAATCGCACCTGATTTGTCTACCGGCCGAAGGCCCTCGACAAAATCTTCGTATCCGTAAGTTGGATGAAATTGAACCAATGAAATTCTCTTATGGCTGATGTTTCCAGGTACACCCAGCAACTCCGACGCCAAGAGCCTTGAAACATAGGTCTTGCCCGTACCAGGAGGACCGGCGAGTACTACTTGAGGTGAAGAATCCTGGAGCGAGTCAATTATTTCGCTAACTCTTGATTCTGGCCAATGAATCCTGTCTGCAATCAATGCGCTGCCATTTATAGGATTGTCCGAGACCGTATTTGGTGTCTGGTGAAAATCATTGAGGAAAGTTGCCATCTCGTGAAACTTCCTTATTGCTCGAATGAGCTCGGTATCACTTGGCAAATTCTGCACATCAATGGCTTTAGACACCACATCTGAAGAGTTAAATCCGACTGCCTTGGACCCCACCCTCCCTGACTCATCACTTAAATCTACGCCTTGAGAACAATTCAGTTCATTGATGATATGCCGCATATCTGAATTCTTCAGCAACTCTTTGTGAAGTGCAGTTGACCGTTCTAAAAGCTCAACTTTATTCAGATTCCGAAACTTCTCAGTCGCCCCTGCGGTCGCGCCATGTTGTACTGAGAGAAAAATCCTTTTCCCATTGCCGTTGACGAAGAGACACGTGTAGAAGCCGGTCTGAGCGTTTCGAGATTTAACTGCGTCAAAAATTCTGAGATAAGGGGCCATCGCAGGTGTTCCTAAACCTGGATTGGAATTGACTTTAATCTCAGGCTCTGCGGGTGAATTATTCAACCGGTTAGAAATTTTCAAGGCCGCTGAATCTAAAAATGACTTCCTTTGTGCCATCAAAGTACTACTGCTATCTGCAACGTAATTTGGCTGCAACTCGCAAACTGACTTTAAATCGCGCCTAATTGATCCTGGGTTTTCAATGAGTTTTAAAACCGCATTTGGCCAAAGACTCTTCACCGCTTCAACTATCGGCGAATCAGCAAGAGCAGTGAGACTCTTTAATTTAAAGGATGGAGTTGCACTATCCGAACTGTGCGCAAAAACCAGTACAGCTTCACGCCCCTGCTCCCTGATATGCGCGCTAGCAAGATCCTCCAAATTTCCTGTAGTCGCTGTCTCGTGGTCGCAAATGAGAACCGGGTACACTGCAACCTTGTTCATGACTGTTTCATTCAAGCGAACTTGAAAATTCCCAGTTCTCGCAATTTTGACTATGAACAAATCTGGCGAGCACTTAACTACTTGGGCAAGGGCAGGTATCAAATTGTCCCAGTTCGGCTGCTTTTTCCCGGTCGCTTCCCAATCCGCCCAAGCATCCGAGATCAAAGCCTCAATGTCACTAGCCGTCAAATTGTCCATTCACTGATATTAGCCATCAAGAAAACACCTGTTGTTTTTTAACAAAAACAGTGTTTTAACGAAGATGCACCAGCAAATTGTCGGCAATTTCGCGAATGATCTTTGCGTTCACCGCATTGCCGGCGTGCTCGTAGGCAATCCGATCTGTTGCGTGAGGCTGGAAAGAATCCGGGAATCCCTGCAAACGCATCACTTCTCGAACTGAAGCCCTACGGAGGTAACCCTTGCCGTAATAACGGTTTGGAGAGAACTCCCTGCTCCCAACTTCCGGAATATTTTCTTTCTCATGCGGAAAATAAATCGGCAAGAACCGGGCCCAGACCTTTGTCAGTGTCGGCACCATGCCATGCGCGTGATATCCCTGACCGACATTTCCACCCGCACACATATAAGCCTTGCCAACGCGTCGCATTCCATCCTTATATGAGGGAGGAGTTGATTGCGAAATAAATGAGCGAAGATTTGCCTCTTGGTTGTCTGAAAACTCCAAGGACTCAATTTTGATTTTTTCAACTACTGACATGAACGTGTTGGGCTGATAATCCCCAAATTGGAATTCAAACTCCTGAACGAAATCTTTGTGGATCCCGATGATGTATACACGCTTTCGAACTTGGGGTGATCCAAGTTGCGAGCTATCAATCTCCATCCAACGAACGTGATAGTCCTTGAGTTTCATCAAGTTCTGCTCGAGGTACTTCATAGTTTGGCCAATCATCTGCGGCTGAAATGCCAGCTTTGATGGGAAGCTTCCACCGCCGTTGGTCTTGATTCCCGGCACATTTTCAAGGATGAAGGACTTTGCTGAATACTTCTTGATGATTTCCTCAATACGGAAATAGAACTGTCCTCGAGGGTCCGACAGCCCTAGTTTCAACCCAGAATTTGAGAATGGCTGACACGGAAAGCCTGCTGTCACTATGTCGGCGATTTCATCAACACCACTCAAGTCGAGTGCATTTACGTCGCCCTGGACCTCACATCTGTGGTTTGACGCGTAGGTAAGTTGACACGAGGGTTCTATTTCAGAGACCAAGAGTGGTTTAACACCCATGTTCAGACGAGCTGCGGAGGCCGCAATCCCGTAGTGAAATCCACCAATACCGGCAAAAAGATCAACAATTTTGATTTTCTTCCGGGACTTGAGGTCTTCTTCTTCCACGAAGGGCTTTTCAACTATCAAGCCCTGCGCGTTCAATTTGGTGTTTTTCGCTTTACTTGGACTTTTCGACGGCATTTCTTTTCCCTCAATGTTCAAAACACAATACCTCGGATGAATTGTTCAACAAGTCAATTGCGACCTCAACCTAGATAAGGGGTGCGGCAAATAAGCGGGGGCGCTTTCTGTTCGCCTGAATAAGAAGTTCGGGATACGACAAACTTCAACTTGCAGTTCTTCAATCACGGCATACCGGGCGTTAGCACGCCAGTGTTGATGTGTGCACGAACCAGTCAATACAGAAAACGGTGTAAATGATCCCAAAAAAACTCAAAGTAATATCTCTCAAATCAGCTCGTCTGATTAGTTATTGAGAAAAAAGAAGTTTTAGTGTTATCTCAAATACCTGAGCGGGCAAGCCAGCCAGAGGTAAGTCAAATATCGGGACGAATCGGAGAATGAAACAGTGAACGTTGAAGACCTCGAAGAACAGCTTTTCTTTTTTGATGCGAGGGCCCAACAACATGGACTAGATGACGCCAAACAATGGCTTGTTAGTCGTAAGCCTGAAATCGCTGACCTAGTGATTGCCGAATACCTTGAGCGCGTCGGTGCACCGCTACGAAATAAGGGCGGCCTCTTGGCCCCCGACCTGGAGCGTTGGTATGTCCCACTGCCCGATAGCCAATCGCCCCGTTGGGCATTTGCGAAAAAGCAACTTGGCCTAGACGATGCGGCTGTGGCTAAAACATCTGCGGTCGCCGACGAAATTCTTGCGCGCCTAGCGAATCCTTTAGGCACAAATATCACTACCCGTGGTCTGGTTCTTGGACATGTACAAAGCGGCAAGACCACTAGCTTCCTATCAGTCGCGGCGAAGGCACTTGATAGCCATTACGACTTAGTGATCATCTTGTCGGGGGTGCATAACTCGCTTCGTCGGCAGACCCAAGTTCGTGCCGCACGCACATTGGTTCATAATCCGGCTTTGTGGTGGCTCGGTACGGCTCTAAATGATTTCCGTCCAGATGGCAACGCGTTAAGTAGCCATCTGGCAGGTAACGGTAAACGTGGTTTGCTTGTCGTCAAAAAGCGTTCAGACATCCTCAAAAAGCTTGCCAACTGGCTTGAAAGTGAAAGTGATGCGTCACTTCGCAAACTGGCAGTTTTAGTGATTGACGATGAAGCCGACCAGGCAGGACTTGACGTAGCCAAAGGAAATCAACTTGAAGGAGTTCACAAACAGCTCAGTCGCATAGTCAACCTTCGGACATCAAACGATGAGCGTCGCTGTGCATATCTTGCGTACACAGCTACTCCGTATGCAAATATCTTGACTTCTCAAGAACAGTACGGGCTGTATCCACGCGATTTCATTTACCCACTAGAACCGCCATCGTCATATGTCGGAATTGAAGAACTTTTCGGTGAAGAACAAATAGGCGATCCAGTACAAATTGAAGAAGATGTTGATTCAAGTGAATTCCTCACGGATGGACTCAAGAACGCCATACGTTGGTTTGTGTTAGCCACAGCGGCTCGAGTCGGTCTCGGTAAACCGCTTGATTCATTTCACTCATCAATGCTTATCCATACAACTCAGAGCACCGAAGAGCAAAAGGCATATCGTCCCATAATCGAGGGATACCTAGTTTCACTCGAATCTGAATTCAAAACTGATCCATCAAGTTTGCAACGTTTCTATGAAGAGACGTTGACTCAGGTCCCCTCGCGTGAAAGCAACGGTCCTGGATTTTTGGCTGAACGTACAGCGAATTGGTCGGAGGTGAACCCACACATCGTTTCGGTCTTACGACGTCTCATTGATCGCACACCATCCGGGGCCAGGTTCAAGGAAGACGGACACAATCAACAGGCCCACTCAGGGGTCATCGTCGACAACAGCAAAGTTGACTACCTTGACCGCCTCACCTATTCCGATCTTTCGGCCGGTCAACCAAGTGTCACCGTCATCGCTATTGGAGGAAACACGCTTAGTCGCGGACTTACACTTGAAGGTCTCGTATGTAGTTATTTCGCTCGCACGGCCAGAAACTACGACTCACTCATGCAAATGGGTCGCTGGTTTGGTTACCGCCCCGGCTACCGCCATCTTTTACGTATTTGGACGACGCAAGGACTTTTTGATTGGTTCCAGGAACTCAACCAAGTTGAACAAGAACTGCGAAAAGAATTGATCTGGATGCAGGACAATGATGTTTCGCCGGACAAGTACGGGCCGAGAATCCGCCTTTCTCCAAACATGAATATCACCCGAGCAGCGGCGATGAAATCAGTTGCAAAACAGGTCTCGTATTCTGACCACTTAATTGATCCATCTTGGCTTGATCTTGACCCAGCTGTCCTGGCCAGCAATCAGGCTGCAGCTAAAAAACTTGCATCAGGATTGGGCACTTGGGAAAAAGTTGGCCCATCAATTCTCTTTCGAGGCATTCCCCTCGCACGCGTTAGAACATTCCTGGACGAGTTCAAGGTTCATGCCGAAGAGAAGCGCCTTGATAAACCGAGCTTAATCAGTTACATCGATAAGGAATCTGCAAATCTCGGAAGTTGGAACATCCTGTTCAAGTCAAACAGTCTCGGCAACGCTTCAAAATTTGATTATGAAGGTGACGTCGGAGAAATTGCTACTATCAAGCGTTCTCGCACGCGCCATGCGTCAGTCGCAAATATCGGTTCGGTCATTGACTCTGATGATCACCGCCTTGACCTCAATGGGCTCCCACCAACCGATGGCTCCCGTTACCGGGCGGCGTCAGAACCACCACTGCTGGTCTTGTACGCGATCGACAAAATCAGTACTCCAAATGCGACGGGTAAACGAGTCGCTTTGAACGCCGAGACAGAACCACTCAGCATTTCCTTAGTGTTCCCTAAATCAAACTCATTCGTTGAATACGTAGCACCTGTCGTGGCAGAAATTGATCTGTCAACGGCAAACCTAGATATGGGAGATTTTGGCGATGAATGACTTAAATCAAATGTGGCTACCTAACGTTGGGGCACGCCTAACGGTCCTACGAGCTGAACTCAATAAACCAGATACACACACCGTTGAACTTCCGATCCCAGGTACGCCGGCCCCCTGCTATTTAGGCATGGAATCCGGTGGAAGTATTTGGATGCGAATCACCTGTGATCCAAAATCTGTTTCAACTGATGACCAAGCGGCAGCCGTTGTGTTCTCAGTCATTGCGAACGGTTACAAAGTCGCAGTTACCCCTGCCGCAGCCGAAGTAGTAACCGGTCATCTCTTTGAAGAGATGATTCAGTTGTTAACTGACGGACACTCCCCCGGCGATGTAGGTCGTCTCGCTCTTCAGCACTGGCGTGATCTTCTTGCACGACCGGCAGGCAGTGTCCTTAGCGAAAATGCACTAGTCGGTTTATTCGGTGAACTTGAAGTCCTTGAAATTGTTTTAAAGCACGGTGGAGACTTCGAGTTTTGGACTGGTTGGAATCATGATCAATTGGATTTCCGACTTTCAGGTTTGGCTATTGAAGTTAAGTCCACAACGTCGTCAAACTATCGACGAGTCAGTATTCACGGTCTAGGTCAACTTGCTGATCCCGAAGATGGTTCGGACCTAATTCTTGTGTTGAAACGTCTTGAATCGTCCCCATTAGGGAGGAGTGTGCCCAGCATTATTGAGTCAATCGTGAAAAGTGGGGTGTCACGAGCGATCCTCCTTGACCGCCTATCGCACGTCGGTTATTCAGATCAACATCGCGACCAATACGGACATTCAAAATTCGTCTCAACCGAAGTTGCCCTGCGAAAAATTGATGACTCCCACCCGCGACTTGTGCCGAGCATGCTCGCTGCAGTCGATCTTTCAAGCATTGACAAAATCAACTACGAACTCAACCTCAACGGTGACGCTCAAGCCGATATGACAGTCAGCCTTGAGCAAGTAGTTTCACAATTATTGGAGAAAAAATGAGCAAAACGGAGATAGTCCTTCTGAGCGAAAAGATGAACGAAGGTGGCGGCAGGATTGAAGGTGCTTCACCCCTTTCAGGTCGCCTAGGTCTACCTACCTTGCTCGTTCGAGAAGCAGTACAGAATTCATGGGACGCCCGCGATGATCAACGAGGCGACAAGTCAGTAGATTTTCGAATAGACGGATGGGACCTTGATGGCGACGAACTCGAACATCTGAGAAGTCTCATCCCTGTTGCGAATCTTGACATCGCCGGGTTCAGACGAGATTCAAAAGATGAAGAAAGTCACGGAGTCTTACATCCCAAGGTTGTTCTCAAACGAAATTCCTTACGTGTATTGGTCATTTCAGATCGCAATACAGTCGGTCTTTGTGGCCCGAGCCGCAGTGGTCGTGATTGGCAGCCTGTCCGACACGGTAAATCGCTCGACCGTGGCCAACAACGGTTTGCAAACTTTGTCCGCAACATGGGACGCTCTGCCTCAAATATCGGAGGCGGTGATGGGGGTGCCTACGGTGTTGGGAAGAGCGCACTATGGATGGCCAGTGAATGCGGAACAATATTGATCCATAGTCGAACCACCGATGAAAAAGGTAAATCAATTGAACGTTTTATCGGTTCAATTCATGGCGAGTACTTCGTAGATAGAAAAGGCTTTGAGCACACCGGCCGTCATTACATCGGGCAGGTCAAGGACGAGGGCATTATTGACCCATTGACTGGTGCAGATGCACAGCGCGCCGCGAGGCAACTCCCGATACCTTCTTACACTGATAGTGACGGCAACCAAGTAGACGGCACCTCTATCATCATCGTCGCACCAAGACTGTTTCTCCCGTGGGCAGTTGAGATGGATCGATTGCGCGATGCTGTTCGCTGGCATGTTTGGCCGAAGCGAGTTCCCAATGTGCGATCAGAGGAACAAGCGGCCGATATAGATGTGCGTCTCAGTTGGAACAATAACCCTGTTGATGTCCCAACGCCTCTTGACGATCCAGAGATAAGGCCTTATGCAAAAACATTGCTTGACTGCGCCCGCCAACGCAATAGTTCGGAAGAAAGTAGAGATGTAGTTGCAAATTGCTATAGGCCAATAAAAATTCTTGGCGAAATCAAATTCCGAACAGGCGGCGAGAAAGACTCAAACGTTTTCCATCTGACGCGAACGCGTGAGTTTCTGGCGTTAGCCGTGCCCGACAACCTCGATGGCGAAATTGATGATGAGCCAGCAGTTGACTTCACCGAACCCTGGGGGAAGATCGCTTTGATTCGCCGAGAGCCGCTACTCCTCGTCAGATACAAACCAATTGGAGGTCGCGAAGAGGCGGAAACTGAGGTGGGGGTTTTTCTATCAGCAGACGACCAAGATATTGAAGCAGCGTTGACAAAAGCAGAACCACCTGCGCACGATGACTGGAATCCGCAGCAGCTGCGCAAAGAATTTGAAGGCAACCATCGGAAAACATTCGTGAAACGAATTTTGGCAGAAATCGAACGAGCACGTTCCGATCTTGTCAAAGGTCTCAGTCCATCTGGTGGCGGAAACAATGGAGGCGGTGAGCAAGAAGTGTCGCGCCGAATCTCTGCAGGTTTATTCGGAGGAATTGGAGGAAAACTCCAGCCACCCAAACCAACTCCGCCGGGGGGTGGAGTTGGTTCAAAACCTAGAGCACAATTGAGTCTCCATCGATCAGGGCAAAATGCTGACGGTACAACAAGTCACGAAGTCACGGTCACCATTGTTGGAATAGGCGCGACGGCGAAGCAAATTATTTTGTCTGCGGGAGGGTCTGCTCATGATAATTCTGGATCAATGGACGCCGGGGACTTGGTGTCCTTCAGTTGGGAGTCAACGGATGGGGACATTATTGATGGGAGAACATTGTCTATAGAGGCTGTCGAGAAAACCAATGCCACTCTCTTAGTCACCGTTACCGGCGACCTAAGAATTCGTCCGAAGGTTGACGTGGAAGTACTAGCGAAGCTCGACGCGAAAGTGCAATTGTCATGACCCTTGAACTCAGACCTAGTTGGTGCCTCAATGATGATCTTGTAGCTACCGTGCTTGAATTTGGCGCGTGGATGGATCAGAAAAAGGCAGCCTTTGAACGTGATGGTGATGATTGGCAACCTGGTGAACAGATCACCCTCACCAGAACCGTCACGCCACTCATAAAGCAAAGTGAAATCCGCCGTCGTTTTGGTTTAGCTGCTGGCCAAGTTGTTGGCGTAACAGCACGTTGGTCGTGCAGGAGCACTTCAAGTGCTGGCGTACATGCGACAGGGCCTACTTCAATCAAACTATTAGGAGAAACGACACTCACTTTGGAAATTCCAGTTGAGATCGCACAGTCAATCGAAATTGAAACTTGCCTGATCGTGAACTGGACCACGCACAATGATCAAGCAGGCTTGGCCTCTGACGGTTCAATCCTTTGGAGTGATGGTTGGACGCAATCCGCAAAAGAGCGAATGGTCCTGCTTGAAGGGGACGAAGCACGTATTCCCGTACGATCCGTTTCGTTTAAACAACAGTTTGGGAAAGTCTCGTCAGCGTTATGGGCAATTGATCTTGATACAAGCATTGCCTTTGATGATCTCCTCGCGAACAGCGTCACAGTGTTACTGAACACCGATGTGACAAGCCGAGATTTCTATGGCGCCAACAATGAACTTGATGTTGACAAAATCCCGGACTCTTTACTTTCAGGTGTCAAAGTAGATCTCATGCGGAGCCTCGTTTCAATTCTCCAGGAGGACCTCAACGACGCCAATTGGGCCGATCTGCAAGATCTCAAAGAATACGAAGATGGGAGTGTCGCCCAATGGCTTGGTATACACATGATCAGAATGTTTGGCTCGACCGCTAGCGGAGTCAATGCCTTCCGCGTAGATGAATCATCGTTTAGTAGAGAACTTTGGGATTTGTTCGCCCCGAACTCTTGGAGAAGTAGCAAATGACAAACTTTGATGAAAACACTTTTTTGCCACGAGCAACAGGAAATCTATTTTGGCGCTCACTTTCTGAACTTCATGGAACCGGTCTTGACGAGTTATCAAAAATTAGCGTTGATTTGAAGCGAGCTGAATTTCATCCAGGCGGGAAAAAACAGGTTACGTTACCAGAGCTACTTGAGTGGCGAAATGAACTCAATGATTGGGCATACGACCTTGGATTTCCGAACCAGATGAATGCTGCGCAAAAAAGCAACTGGGACGTTGAACTTGGATTGAAACTTCAGGACGGTCTCGGTGGCCTACCTGAATGCTTGCATCCTGATGTTGCATGCTGGATGGCATCAAATCTTTTACCGCACTTCATTGTTTACCGTTGGGGCTGGCCAGAACTTGAAAATGGCAAACCACCCACCAGCAGAAAAAAATGGAATCGCTTCGGGCCTGACCAAAATAATGGTCTCAGATTGGCCATGTATAGGGTCATGACTTTTGGCCCTGAAATCGCAAGACGTGCTAATCAAGAAGAGTTTCAAAGCATCCAATTCCGGCCAGCATTTAGCCTGGATCGGCGCGTATCGAGGGTAATTCTCACAACAATCGTTGAGGCTTTAGATGATCCCAAATCCGTGTATGGCAAGAATGAAAATGGGCAACCTGGAAATCGAAGAACAGATGCAAATGCCCTCGGTATTGAATTGAGGTTCATTAATTCCATGCGACCCTTTTGTTTCGCATCGGATGTGGACATTGAAGAGATCGTGAATGACACAATCTCACGCCTCCCAGATCTGCGCCTTCGAGGCACTGATGCGGTTGAGGTTGAGGTTGACAACTAACTTTCCTTGAGGCTTGATCTTGCAAGGCGGAAAAGTCTTTTGGAATTATCTTTTGATTGATTAGCGGGCTTTGAGGGTCAACCTTGAGGCAAATCGCTTGACCGATCCGGGCAACACCGAACTCGCACCCACCAACCCTTTATACAAAGCACCAGGCACGCTCAACGCCTTGCCCTTCACCACATCTTCTAAACCAACTCGAGCAACTTCTTCAGACGTGCACCACAAGAACTCCGGAAACTGCGTCTGATAGTCGCTCGTGTTACTCACACTCTGAAACTCGGTTCGCGTCAGTCCCGGGCACAACGCCGTCACCTTCACGCCGCTCCCCCGCACTTCTTCGTGCAAAGACTCCGTGAGGTTCGTGACATATGCCTTGGTTGCCGCATACACCGCCAACTTGGGTGCAGGTTGAAAGCTCGCCACACTCGACACGTTCATCAACCAACCACGCTTGCGAGCCACCATCACTTCAATCGCTGCTCTTGACAATCTGGTTAAGGCCCGAATGTTCAACGCAATCTCGTCATCAAGTCGCGCCGATTCGATTTCGTGAAATAATCCCGACGAACCAAAGCCAGCGTTGTTCACCACCAAATCAATCGGCCGTTGCGCATCGGCAATGCGGGCCACCACTCGTGCGCAACCTTCATCGGTCGTCAGGTCGACTTCGAGAACTTCAAAGTTGCTGTATCGATCGGCAATTTCTTGCAAACGATCACCGCGTCGTGCCACCAACACACACGCAACACCGGCTTGTCCCAATAGAACCGCCATTGACTCGCCAATTCCCGACGATGCTCCAGTGATCAATGCAGTGTGAAACGGATATCTAGTCATTGTTTAACCGTAGACCACGGCGCGCAACAATGTGCTCACAAGCACTTCCGATTAGGTTGACAACATGAGCGTTATGTCATCGGCCAACCCAAAGTTCGTTGAAATTCTTCAGGGCCCCTACACCGGAATCCTCACCACACTGTTCGCTGACGGCAGTCCGCAAAGTACTCCCCTGTGGTTTTTGCTCGACGGCGACGACATCTTGTTCTCGACGACAGCGGGCAAACAAAAGTTGCGCAACATCGCCAGCGATCCACGGGCCACCTTTGCGGTGTACAACCCCACAAACGACATGAGTTACGTCGAAGTGCGTGGCAACATCGTCGTCACCGAAGACCCAACCGCAAACACGCGCGATCGCATCGTGCAAAAGCACGGCTACGCCGATGGTTCAGCATTTGACGCGCCCGGCACCCAGCGATTCACGTTGCGACTTACACCAACGAAAATCATTGGCCGCTAAAAAGCGGAAGAGCTCAAGAATCAGTGAGCAGCAGCGGCAGTGCCGCTGACGCCGCCGGCAGCTGACAAACGAGCGTGGGCTCGTGCCAACTCGGCAGCTCCAGCCGCGTCATTTTCGTGACGCAACTGTTCTTGCAAACGCTCAATGTCGGCCTGTGCTTTGGCCTTGTCGATTTCA
>Ga0209768_10001471_pt1 | contig 15091 bp, 24 predicted proteins | sample LauGreSBDMM110SD_3_FD_187564 | JGI IMG/M metagenome (GOLD analysis project Ga0209768, IMG submission 187564) | Freshwater lake microbial communities from Lake Michigan, USA - Sp13.BD.MM110.SD (SPAdes) (version 2) | ecosystem: Environmental > Aquatic > Freshwater > Lake | place: Lake Michigan... | reverse complement strand
TGGTGGATTCGATGAGACGATAAAACAAAGTGAAGATTTTATCTTAAGTAAAAAATACCCAATAGATAAATTTAAAATCATAAACAGATATGTCACACAAGATGATAGAAGGTTTAAAAAGATGGGATATTGGTTCTACGTTAAATTTTTAATTAAGAATTATAAAAAAAGAAATGATGAAAATCATTTTAGAAAAGAAATAAATTATTTTTAAATGAAAGTAGATGCATTATTTATATCGGATGTACATTTAGGTAGTAAGGGATCTAATGCCGAATTACTATTGGAGATGTTAAAAGAATATGAACCTAAAGAATTGATTATAGTGGGAGATTTCATTGATGGTTGGTTATTAAAGAAGAGACATTATTGGACACAGGACTTCTCCAACGTTATCCGTAAGATTTTGTCATATACAAAGAAGGGAACTAAGGTAACTTATATCACTGGCAATCATGACGATTTTTTAAGAAGTTACATCCCTATATACTTTGGTGATAATATAAATGTGGTAAATGAGATGGTATGGGAAGATTACTTTATAACACATGGAGACTTATATGATGGCATAGTACAAATGAAATGGTTGGGTAAATTGGGATCATTTGGTTATGAACTGGCGATTAGTTTAGATATGTTAATGAAGAAGTTTGGTTATAAGAAATCATTAAGTAAATTTTTAAAAAAGAAAGTAAAGGATGCGGTTAAGTTCATAACTAACTTTGAAGAACAATTGGTGTACCAATCTAAGAAAAGAAACTGTAAGGGAGTTATTTGTGGTCATATACATACACCAGAAAATAAATTCGTAGATGGTATACATTATCTAAACTGTGGTGATTGGATTGAGAACAATAGTTATATTATCTACGATGAGGGTAGATGGGAATTAAAAGAAATGATTAAATCATAACAATTTCATAATATATAAAGGTTACACAATATAGTTTATCTTAGTATATATACCATATGATTATATTAACTATAGTGAGTATAACGTTTCTGATAGTAACGGTACATAAAGACAGAAAAGACTATTTCGAATATTACGGAAGAAGATAAATTCTTACCTCATTAATGGGGATTTTTATTATATATGGTATATTTATATCATATGAAAACTTTAAACGAAGAAGTTAATAGAATAAGAGAAATGATGGGACTTCTTACTGAAGAAAGCGATGAAGGTTGTAAAGTTAAAAACGTAAATCAAAATGAGTTAGATGAATATTGGGGGGAACTTAAAAAGTTAAGCGGGGTTAATTTACAAACCGATAGACCTGAATTATATGAATTAGAAAAAGAAAAATTAAAAGAAGTTGAATCTTTTGTTAATCCAATACTTAATACTGCAAAAAATTATTATTTGGATTATATCCAAAAAGATTGGTTTAACAAAAAAGTTGAAGAAAAAATAAATAATACACCTAATAATAATAAAAAGATTATTAAAAGTTGGGGTGAAACCGAAAAAACGGACTTAAAAAATTTTATAAATTCCGTTAAATTATCATTTATTTCAGAACAATGTAATAATACTTTAGGTAGAGTTTATCCAGATAAGTATGACACCATTTATTTTTTTACTAAATGTACATACCCAAACGAAAAGAATAAAAAAGAAATTGAGATGATTTTAATTCACGAATTTGATCATTGTGTTTCCTTTTTTTTTAAGACAAGTAAAGGAATAGATTTCATACCTAAGGATGCAAAAGGACCTGATTATCCAAACATATTTAAACCAAATTATGGTAATGATTCAATTGAAAACTCCGCTAGAATTAAAAATTTAAAAAGAGAATTAGGTGTAGATTTTTTTGAATCAACAGATAATTTAAAAAACTTATTAGTTAAAAAGAATATAAATTTTATGGACAAAGAAGGTAATTTATGTAAAATTATTTATGAAAATAATAAAATGGTTATATACAAAACTGAAAATATGTCTGAAAAAATTAATGATTTAGGTTATTTTGGTTTTTTAGTAAATAATAGTAAATTTTATGACATTGCAGTTTTATTTAGAACGTTTTCAGAACCAATATACAAACAAAATTCGGAAGATAAAAAGACAATAATTGGTTGGGATATAGATTTAAATAAATTATTTAATTATCAACAAAAATTCGCCCAAAATAAAATAAATAATAGTCAACAGACGGCATGAACCTACAAGAACAAATACAAAGGATTAGAGAAATGATGGGACTTGTTACAGAAACAAGACAAGGAATGTTTAATTGGTTAAAAGAAAAACTACCAAACACTCCTGAATATGTAATAAGAGATTGGGTTTATAAAATGATTACACAATCAGACGATGTAAACACATATGAAGGTATTACAGAATGGATTGATGAGTGGGTTAAAGATATGGAATGGGAGTTCCAAAAAGATTTTCCAATATCAATGGATATATTTACCGATAAAACAAAAAAAGAGTTAGAAAGTAGAATTGGGGGTGAAGTAAGACAAGATGTTGATAAAGATACTGAAAGACATGAAACACAAAAAGATTTACTTCAAAGTAAGGGAGTATCTGAAGAACCAATTATTTTATTTAAAACCAAAGATGGTAAGTATGAATTAGGTGAAGGGTGGCATAGAACCACACAGACATTTATACAATTCCCCGATGGGTTTATACAACCTAATGTCTATATCGGACTAAACGCTAAATGGTTAGATTAATATGAACTTACAGGAACAAATACAAAGGATTAAAGAAATGATGGGGCTTATTACTGAAGAAGAAAATGAACCTGCGGTAAAAGGAGCTAATCACGGATTAGTAATTAAACAACCATATCAAGAAAGTCAAGAAGGAAAACAATTTAATAGTTTTATAATTGGGGTTACACATTTTAAAAAAGAAAAACCTGTATATTTAGAACTTGGCGATATTAATCCTTCAGTAATTGAAGAAATAAAACAGGTTGCCACTAACTGTGGATATTACCATGAGGGAGTAGGCGGAGACGACATATTAAACATTGACAGATTCTTCAAAGAAGAATTGGGGTTAAATGATATTCAAAATAATAAAAGTTACGAACCAAAGATAGATAATGAACAACCCGACAAAAAGTATTTTATGTATACTTTCTTTTCTAATGGGAACGCTATTGATGAGAAAACTGAAGAACCGTTGGATGGAATCAACCAAGATAAAATTTTATTAGACCAACTTTCCATATTAAAAAATAATGGACAGAAAATAAATTCAATTTATGACTTAATTAAGTTAGGTGATGGGTCAAAGTTATTTTGGGATGGTAGTTTATCTTTTAATGATAAAGATAAAGACTGGTTTATAGAACAAATACGAGGAACTCCTAACACACAAAATGTAATGGCGTTACTAAAGAGTGAGCCAACACCTGAAAATATAAGAAAATTTATTCAAACGGGGTTTGATATTATGTGGGGAAATTTTGATTCAAAAACTGATAATTTTGGATATCAAGATGGTAAAAATTTATTGACTAACATGGCGGAAACCGCAACAAAAACAAGAAGAGAATACATTAAAAACAATCTTGTTTGTGGAATTTATTTTATAGGTGAAGGACACATAAAATCTTGGCAAGAACAATTTGTAGATACAAAAGTAATTGAACCAAATAAACAATGAACCTACAAGAAAACATACAAAGACTTAAAGAAATGATGGACATACCTGATATGAATATATTAGATGAACCACTACAAATATGTGGTAAAGACCCAATGACAGGATATTACAGGGATGGATATTGTAAGACAGGTAGTTCAGATGAAGGAACACACACCGTTTGTAGTGAAGTGGATGACCAATTTCTTGAGTTTACAAAGTCAAAAGGAAATGATTTATCTATGTTAAAAAGTGGGGACAAATGGTGTTTATGTGCAAATAGATGGAAAGAGGCATATGATGCGGGTAAAGCACCAAAGGTAATAAAAAACGCAACAAATAAAAAAACATTAGGTGTTATTGGTGATGTTATATTTAATAATAAGGAAGATGAAGAACTAACCGAATACGCAAGAACATTAAAAAACGCAAGACAACAGGGGGTTGGTTTAAGATTTCCAAAGTCAGCAATAAAAGCAAATCCAGCAAGGTTTAGACCTTACAACAGGTAATATGAAAAAAATAATAAGACTAACAGAATCAGAACTTATTTCATTAGTTAAAAGAGTGATTAATGAAAGTGACCCGAAAGATGGCACTGGTAAAAAACCAAAAGGTTCCGACAGAAGATTATATACTGATGAAAACCCAAAGGATACTGTATCGGTTAAGTTTAGAACAAAAGAAGACATTGTAGATACTTTAAACAAAGAAAGTTTCAAATCTAAATCACACGCTCGTCAGTCTCAGATTATTAATCTTATACATCAGAGATTAAGAGTAGCATTAGAAAGAGCGAAAGACCCTGAAGTAAAGAAAAGATTAAGAACCGCATTTGAATATATTAAATCTAAAAAAGAAACGTCCAAAAGAAAGACTGAAAGAATGAAAGAGGGATTACACGACACATCATGGGAAAATGATGAAGGAGATAAAATAACTCTTATGGATTTATTAAATGCGACAGAAGATATTCCTGTAAGTAATATATCAGTAGAAGAATTAAAACCACACCTATTAACTTGGGATGGTGATGAAGAAGAAATTATAAAAATAGATAGTGCCGACTTACAATACCCAATATTAATATTTGTTGATAATGATGGTGAATTCATATCAATTATAGATGGACACCACAGAGCACAAAAGGCGGTAAGAAAAGGGTTAGAAACAATTAAGGCGAAGGTAATACCAATTAACGATTTACCCAAAGATATAAGAAAAGTATTTAGTCATATGGGTAGACAAGAAGAAATGAAAGAAGGTGAATTAACTGAAAGATGTTGGAAAGGATATACTCAAAAAGGAATGAAAACTATGTTTGGTAAGAGATACCCTAACTGTGTTAAAAATACGAAGAAATGAACCTACAAGAACACATAAGAAGAGTATTAAGGGAAGATAAAAAGAGTAAATTCATTATGGATACTGTTGGTAAACATGGTGTTTATAAGACGGCAAAAATGATGGGTGTGAGTCTGACCTATTTATACAAAATGTCTGATTTAAAAATTGATGAATTTGTTGCTAAAGAACTATTAGCTGAAAATATTGAAAATGGTAATTTACCTGCAAAATATAAAGGATTTGAAATTGAAATAAGTAGTGATGATGTGTTTTATTGGACAAGGCAGTTTAAATCGGGACACTATGAACCTAATGTATTAGAAAAAATATGGGTAATGGCAACACCTTTTTTCGCAACTGCTGATTATACACCCGTTGAACTTGATTGGTATGGATTAGAAGATGACTCAAAGAAACCTAATGTAGGAATATACGATACAAGTGGTGGTGGTGATTATTTTGTGGAACTTACACATAATACACATAATGGTAACTATTTTTTTAATAGTGTTGATAATTTATTTGATTGGTACAATACGTTTTACTTACCTGAAGTGTATGAAATAATCTTGGATAGAATCATACCTCAAGTCCAAGAAGAAACAGATGAAAGACTTAGAGATAAAAATACTTAAGAAAGAAAATAATATGAGATTAGAAAAACAAATAAGACGAATATTAAGAGAACAACTTTTAAAAGAAAGTTATATTGAACCACCTAAAGGTGAAATAGATAAGAGTGGTATTCTATTGGATTTAATACTTTCAAATATTGACAATTATAAAAAAAATGAAACGTATTATTATAATGCATTAATTGATTTTAAAAATTACTTTAAAATTTTAGATGAAAATGGTGAACCAAATTATATATCTGTAGGGATTTATAATGATAGTGATGATAGAGGGGATGCTAGAATGGATACAGTAAACAATAATTTGTTAATTAATGTGTCTAAATGGGATGATGAAAATGGTATGGATTTAACTTACTTTGAGGATTTAATAACTCATGAATTGGTACATAGTATGGATAAATTAGTACAGGATAAAAATTTATATGACCCTTATTTTGAGAAAAAAGGTGCTGAAATTACTGGTAGTACATTTAATTTATCTAAGGTCCCAAATAGTAAAAGTGAATATGAAAAAAACTATGAAAAATATAGAAAATCACAACATGAATATAATGCAGAACTAACACCATTAATTACACAACTTAAAAAAATTGTTAAAAATGATGAGTATAAAACTAAATTAGTTTTTTGGATAATAGAACACGTTAAAAATTACTCTAAGGCTTCTGATTTGTTTTTTGAGACCAAAGAACATTTTGAAGATGGAAGTAATAGGATGTTTAACTCTGAAGAGAGTTATTGGAGATTTATTTACAATCTTTTTAATGTTGTTAAACCATGGACTAAAAGACCTACATTATATAAAAAATTCATAAATGATTTATACTTAGGTATTAATCGTTAATCTGATAACTTACTTTAAGATACGGACTTAGGACCGTTGTAGTTTAGGCTACATTAACCCCATTGAATTCGCTACTCAGTGGGGTTTTCATTTAATGTCTTTTTCACCCGAGCACTATCTAATACTTTTTTTACCTTTCTTTTTTGGGCGGCGTCTATTTCGAAAGTTTCGGATACCTTATGATTTAATACCTCTTCCACCCTATACGGTGCATGCACAAATGCTCTTGCGGTTGTGGATACCTTATGATTTAATACGTCTTCCACCATTCGAGTGTCCGCGAACGGGACAAAAACCGTTGTGGATACCTTATGATTTAAGACCTCTTCCACCCAAAAAGATATTATTGGTTCAAACTCACTCTGTTCCAAAGAGAAAATGCTGAAAAACGATGGGAAGAATGAGTATCTCCAATATAAACATCCCTGTTTAGATAACTGAAAATACCAATAACAATTTTCCCTATCAATGAACCATACAGAGTCTTTATATGGGATTATCTCCACATTACCTAACTCTTTGTATAGGTGTTTGAATATGAGTTGTTTTAGCTTATTTGTAACCATAAGCACAAAGATACAAAAAAACTTTGAAAATACAAATTAATCTTCAGACGGTAATTTTAACGACCATTGGGAGCTCATTATCTTGTTGGACATTTGACCCTCCAAATTCAGTTTTTTCTTAACCCATTGTCCAACAATTCTGGTGGATTGATAACTGTTAAGAGAAAAGAAGGAAGAAACAGCTTCAATTAAACCTTTATATATAAAACACAATTCATTATTGGAATGATTACCACCATATTGAATTTGAGCAGACTCATCTTCAGGATATGAAAAATATATACTGGCACCAGTTTTAGTTATATTGAAATCCTGACTATCAAGATACCTGAATATTACTTTATCTAATTGTGATTCTGTGATTAAATATTTCATGATAATGTTATACTTCTAACTGATTTAACCTCGTAGTCGGGAAAGAACTCATTAAATACATCTGACATAATAAATTTGCCGTGAACTAACCAAATGGGATGAGGAAATACTGTACCATATATATCGTCAAAGTTCCTATTATAGTATAAATCACCACTTGGTTTATTATAAACCATTACGGCGTTTTGGTCACTATCAAATAAGTTAAGTCTTACATCATTTTCAGAATGTGAATCAACCAAATTTTCAAAATAACGAATCATTTTAGGTTTGAGTCTTTCGTATTGGTCAGTATATTCAGAATCTCTCCAAGTTCTTTCAAGTTCGGATATTAATTTATGTTGTGATTCGGTGATAATAAACTTCATGTAATAATAAATATAATTATATTTATAATATTATGAACCTACAAGAAAACATAAGAAGAATTAAAAAAATAATGGGTGTTATTAAAGAGGAGGTCGACGACGCTTGTAAATTAAAAAACATTAATTTAAATACCCTCCAATCATATTGGGAAGACAAAACCAAAACTGAACAAGAAAAAATAACAGAAGTTGAAAATTTTGTTAAACCATTTTTTACTGAAGCAAAAACTTACATGTTAAAATACATAGATAGTGAGTGGTTCAATAAAAAAGTTCAAGAAAAAATAGGTAAAGGTTCTAAATACAATACAGAAGATTTAGAAAAATATAAAAAAGCGGTTATTAATTGGCAAAACAAAGTTAATGGGTTAAAAAACGCCAATATTCCTGAATTACAAAAAGCGAAGGAACACCTTGAGTTTTTTAATGATATGGTAAAAGAGGAGGAGGTAAAATTACAAGGGGTGATAACGGCATGGGATAACAAACAAAAAAATAAATTAAAAAACTTTTTAAATAGTGTAAATTTAGTTTTTAGTTTAACATGTGACGATTCTACAGGTGGGTTTGTTATTAAAGGTGAATATTCTAAGTTGAATTTTTGTGTTAAAAATGTATTTCCAAGTGATGTTAATAAAAACTCTATAATGTTAATTTTAGTACACGAGTTTAATCACTGCCTTAGTTTATATTTTATCAGTAAAGGTGTGGATTATTTACCAGAAGATGCTAAAGGACCTCAAGTTTCTGTTAGTACCGACACCAATTACGGTAACACATCTATTGAAAACGCATCAAGAGTTCAGAATTTAAAAAGACTTTTAGGTGTGGATGATTTTGGAACGTTAGATAATTTCATTAAATTAATAAAAGATAATGTTAAAATTAAAAGTGGTAATAATCTTTATAATGTGTATTACGAGAATAATTTAATGAAGATAGCATTTAAAGGTGCAGAAGATATTACGTTATTAGATTTTGAATTGTTTATTAATGATACTGACGCACATGATGTTAAAATACTTTTTAATACTGAGGCAAAAACAGTAAAAGATGAGTATGATACATATATAGAAGTGGATTTAAATAAGATATATAATTACTCTCAGGAGTTTGCAAAAATAAATACAAATAGTGATGTTAACTACGCTTAATATATTTATAATATTATGAACCTCCAAGAGAATATAAAAAAAGTATTAAGGGAAGAAACAGAGTTTTCACCAAAGTTCAAAAGAAGATTGAATAGATTTAAATCGTTTGTATGGGATAACAATGTAACTAATTATCCATGTGATTTTGAAAACTTTGAAGCATTCATGCGTGGTATACAACATGAAGTTATGGATATGGTTAGTGACGGTTCTGATACCGATGGTCCATTGTCCGATTGGTTAAAATATAAAGATGGTGTTACGTATGTAGAAAACTACATGAAGGATGACTTAGAAAGGTTTTATAATAAAGAATGTGTTGATGTCATATACGAATCAACGGAGTCTGATGATAAAAAAGATTCTAAAGCTCCAATTGTTGATGTTATATTAATGGGTGGATTAGATTATAGAAAGGGAGACTTAAACATAGGTGAACAAATAAACTTACTTAAAAGTAATAGTTCAAAGAAAAGCGTTATAGGATATAGATATAATCAATTTGATAAGATTGAAACCGCAATCATACAAAATCCTAATGCAACAGTTGTATTATTCAGTGCAGGATGTTCATACTCATCTAAAGTTGCATCTCTTATTAAAAACAAAAGTAAGTTATTCATAGTAGAACCTTACGCTATATCTAAGAATACATCAAGTTCAGTTCAGTCTGCGGTAGGTAAAGGAGTTCCATCATCACATGTTATTACAGGTCCATCGAAAGCAAGAGGATTAGATGTGGTAGCGGGTGCTACTAAGACACCAAAAGGAAAGAGTCATTGGGATGCATTAGGATATGTTGGTACGTTAATCTAATAGTGATTAAGTATCTTATACGTATAAATCAAGAAATTGTTCCACTGATATTCCAAGACCTGAGATACCAAATAAATTCATAAACTGTGATTCAGTATATTGAGCACCTTCGTTACTAAGAATTAAAGGACTGTCTGAACTATAATTCATTTGATAAAATATTTTATTTCCATTATCTAATTCTATAAAATATATTGGACCATAGTTATCCATTCTACGTCTTCTTGCTAAATTATCTTTACTAAGATAGTCATCAAAATAATTTAATAGTTCATAGGTATCAGGTTCAAACTCTATACGACCCGTAAGGTCAATATTAAATTTGTCTTTAATTAATGTTTTTAATTTTGATTCAGTGATTAAGTATTTCATTATATATAAATATTAGTTAACAGTTACCTGTATTATAAACCTCAATATTGTGACCTCTAATTAGACCTCCACCGAACTGATATAAAGCCTTAGCAATAGTATCTCTATACACACTCCTATTACCTTCTTCATACATATACCTCCCCACATTTTCAGGTTCCGGCTTAGGTATGTAGACAACCAAATCCATAGAGTTACGAGTGGGGATGATATTATAACTACAATATCTTAAGACGGTTGAAATATCATTTTCAAATATAGTTTTTGTTAGAAAGATAATATCTTCTCTTGTTCCTTTAAGACCAATCTCATCAATAATATCTTCAGGTTCCTTATCAGTCATTTTACACAGAGTACGCATACCAAATTTCTCTAATAAGGGTTTAAGAGTTTTGCTATATTGATTCTCAGTGATTAAGTATTTCATATATTATATTAGTTATTTACTCTTATCCATACATTCGGTGCGGGTTTAGCCCCACGGACTTGTACAACTATTACTTTGAGGGTATTTTCAACCCATCTACGGATAAGTTCCATGGAATCGGAGATACCCAAAGAAAAGAAAGAGGCCACTTCATTAATTAAACTATTAACAATGTAACACCAGCCACTAATTTTATCATATCTAATCTCAGCGTATTCATCATCTTCTAAATTAACTAAAAATATAGTTGCACCCTTTTTAATCTGAATAAAGTTCTTAATATCCAAATATCTAAAGATTACTCTGTCTAATTGTGATTCGGTGATAAGGTATTTCATATATTAATAATCAAAAAACATAACATCAACATCAAATGCTTTACTAAACCAATCAGAAATGAATTTACCTGATTGCTCTTTATCAAGTGGATACATGGATGAAAACTTATCTAAAAAAGATTCATCAATAAATAATCTACCATCACTATGGTCAAACTCCATTAAAATAAAAAAATCAGGGCCTCTTTCCTGGCTATATATATTAATGAAATCACTATCTGATGTTCTATCATAATCTAATATATTATTTAACTCAGATATCATTAAATTATTTATTACCGATTTGGCTTTATCTAATTGTGATTCGGTGATGAGGTATTTCATATAAAATATAAATATAATCATATTTATAATAATATGAACTTAAAAGAATCTATAAAAAGAATACTGAGGGAAGAACTTAGTGAATTCCAAGAACAAGATGATTGGAGAAAAGTTAATATAAGTCAATCTTCCGATTACTTAGGCACAGGTGGTCAATTTGAGAAAAATTACACGCCACAGATGTCAAAACAATCAATTACAAACCAAATTGGTTACAAACCTACATCTGTGAAACCTACATCACCAAAAGAATTAAAAACAAATGATACAAAAAAATATATTGTTTTTGTTTGTGGTACTAATACGACTGGTATACCACATGAAAGTCAATATAAGGCATTTAAGGAAGGTTTAGGCGACTTAACAAATAAAAGTGTGGAATATTTTGACTACAATAGTAATACAAGTTCTAATTCAAAACTTTTTAAATGGTTAAATGAAAATCATAAAAATGTTGATAAGTTAATTTTATTTAGTGCATCATGTACATTAGCAAATAGATTATCACCTAAATACGTTCCAGCGTCATCTACATATTGTATTGAGCCTTGGGCATCTAGTAATGGTAAAAAAACATGGACTAACATAAGTCCTAATAATTTTTATGTTAATGGTGTTGATTGGCGTCGAGGTAAAGGTGCGGTTGATGGTATACCTGAAGCAAATCAAAATAAATTAAAAAGTCATACTACAGCATTAAAAGAAGCTGTTAAAGTTATATTTTCTTAATCGTTAAATTAATATGAACTTAAAAGAATCTATAAAAAGAATACTGAGGGAAGAACTATCTGCGAGAATTAAAAGAAGACTTTCTAATGATGAAATGGAAAATGAGTTTCTTGAATCTTTTGAAGGTGCTTATCGTATTACAAAAAACAGAAAGGTTTTAAGTTCACATTTTTTAGATGAGTTAGTCTACACAACAATATCCGTTATGATGGATGGGGTACATTGGAGATTTGTTAGTACATTACCTGAAGATGAATTTTGGTATGATGATATACATCAAGGATTAGAAAATCATTATAGAAAAAGAATTACACGGATGTATAATGAAAGAAAAGGTTTCTAAAGATTAATTAGAGTTTAAGTATTTAAGTAACGCTCTAATATATTTGGAACGTTTATCATAGAATTCAGTATCATCATCATATTGAAAAAACTCTTCACCTCTATGTCTATCAATGAACTTTTCAATTAATTCATAAGCGTAGTCATCTCTGTCTGCAGAATCTTCAAAATCTTCTTCATCCATAATGTAGTTATAATCATCCCTAAGTGCTTCCAACTCATCCATTGTAAACCTCCTAAGTAAAAATGCTTCTAACTGTGATTCTGTAATTAAGTATTTCATTATTCGTTAACCATTAATCTGTAACCATTAATCTGTAATCATATGGACCATCCCAAATCGTACTATTACTAATACCCAAAGTATTATTAACCCATGCTTTGATTATATCCAGACAATCCGATTTATCAATGGGGAAGAATTTAGTTAATTCCTCAGTCAAACGACGATTTACAAACACCCAATTCCTAACTTCACCAAAGGCGTTATTAACATAAACACTAATCTGTGATTGCCTATCTGACTCACTGTTTAAGAAATATATATAATTGTTGAATCTCTTCTTGTTGTCATATATCACAAAGTCCTGAATATCAAGATACTTAAAGATTACTTTCTCTAATTTTGATTCGGTGATAAGATATTTCATTATATATAAATATTAGTTAGATATCCTCAACTCCCATTCGTCCCATTCGTAAACATTGTTGCTGTTAGTAACCATCACTTGGAGGGTATCCTCAACCCATCTACCGATAACATCCATAGAATCAGTTAGTTCCAAAGAAAAGAAGGAGGAAATTTCATTAATTAATTCAATATATATAACACAAGAGCCACTATCTTTTAGATATCTAATTTGAGCATATTCATCACCCTCTGAATTTACAAAGTATATACTTTTATCTTTATCAATCTGAATAAAATCTTGATTGTCAAGATACCTAAAGATTACTTTCTCTAATTTTGATTCGGTGATAAGGTATTTCATTATATATAAATATTATTTACGGAGTATTCTCAACAACATTACTGCTGCTAGCGATAATACGTTGGGTGTTATTAACTCTCATTTGTAGGGTATTCTCAACGGAAAGCTAGAAGAACTTCCAAACGAAATGGTGTCATTAACTCTCATTTGTAGGGTATTTTCAACCCATCTACCGATAACATCCTTAGAATCAGTTAGTTCCAAAGAAAAGAAGGAGGAAATTTCATTAATTAATTTGTGATAAATGTAACACCAACTATTATCTTTATCATATTTGATTTGTGCATATTCATCACCTTCGGAATTAACGAAGTATATTCTATTCCCTTTTTCAAACTGAATAAAATCCTGATTGTCTAAGTATCTAAAGATTACTTTTTCTAATTTTGATTCGGTGATAAGGTATTTCATTATATATAAATACAAAGATACACATAAAACTGAACAATACATATTGGGTTAATAATTTAATAAGAATATGATAATATGGTTTGAGGTTGTTTTTAATACTTATTATTATGGATTTATCAAAGTTTTTAACCATAGTAATCCCTTGTAAGAACGAGGGCAAGATAATAGAACAAACGTTGTCTTTATTAAACTTTCAAAAGGGAATACAAGATGTTAGAGTTATTGTTTGTGATTCATCGGATGATGATTATACATCCTATTCTTTGGAAAATAGGAGAACAGATTATTTTAATCTACAGATTATTTCAGGAGGACTTCCGTCTGTTGCAAGAAATAAGGGAGCAGAAAATGTGGAAACACCTTATGTTCTATTTTTGGATGCTGACATATTCTTATTGGATTTTGACATATTAAACAATTGTATATGGGAGTTCTTATTACATAACACAGATTTGATTACATGTAAGGTAAGGTCAACGACAGGTGAGTATAATAGTATATTCAGATTGTTTGATACAATACAAAAAGTATTCAAACCAATTACACCATTTTGTCTTGGTGGGTTTATGATGGTTAAGAAAGAAGTATATGATTCAATCGGTGGGTTTGATGAAAACGCAAGAGTTGCTGAGGATTACCTATTTTCCAAACAAGTCAAACCAAGCAAGTTTTATATCATGGATACAACGGTATTCACAAGTCCAAGAAGGTTCAAACAGAAAGGAGTGTGGTATATGTTAAAACTTATGGTTAGTTCATTCTTCAACAGGAACAATAAAAATCATTTTGAGGATGATAAAGGATACTGGGAATGAATAATTGGAAAACGATAATCATGAGTGACTTACACTTAGGAGCAAGACAATCACAGACAGATAAGATAATAAGTTTCTTGGATAATAACACAACAGAAAAACTAATACTGAACGGTGATATAATAGATGGTTGGGCTCTCAAAGGTAATGGTAAATGGACAAAGGATTGCACCAAGATATTCAGAAGGTTCATGAAGATGTCAGAGAAGAATACAAAGGTGGTTTATATAAGAGGAAACCATGATGACTTCTTAAAAGATTTTATTCCATTTAAATTAAACAACATCAGGATTGTAAGAAAGTATATACATACAGGAATAGATGATAGAAAGTATTTTTGTTTTCACGGGGATGTATTAGATTTTGTTATAATGGAAGCAAGATGGTTAGCTGTAATCGGTGGATGGTCATATGATATTGTGATTAAGTTTAATACAATATACAACAAAATAAGAAAGTGGTTTAACTTACCATATCATTCATTAGCAAACACAATAAAACAATCTGTAAAAGGGGCAATTAACTTTGTATCTGATTTTGAGGATAACGCAAAAGGTCTAACAAAACAAAAGGGATATGATGTTGCGGTGTGTGGACATATTCATCACCCGAAGATA
>Ga0209768_10001463_pt1 | contig 15146 bp, 14 predicted proteins | sample LauGreSBDMM110SD_3_FD_187564 | JGI IMG/M metagenome (GOLD analysis project Ga0209768, IMG submission 187564) | Freshwater lake microbial communities from Lake Michigan, USA - Sp13.BD.MM110.SD (SPAdes) (version 2) | ecosystem: Environmental > Aquatic > Freshwater > Lake | place: Lake Michigan... | reverse complement strand
GATCTTCAGGGTTTGAGTAAATCGGCATTGGTATCACGCTTGGCGCGAACGAGCAGCACAGGAAAGCGCTACGGCCTGGCCAATCAAACGGAAGGATCCAGTTTTGAGGCGCCTGCACGCTGGGTGGCTGATGTTGCATTCACTTTGGAGCCCCATGTCCATGCCGTCGATCGCTCCCGCTTGCTATGCGCTCTGGCGTTGGGTTACGAAGTCGCTGGTCCTGTGCGATTTGGCTTAGTTCCTAAACCGGGTATGGGTATAAGAAGTCCCGCCCCTAATGAGTTCGCTCCACGCAAGCCCATAGTGACCTTGGTACACGGGACTTCACGCGCAGACAAACAGTGGCCAGTGGATTCTTGGATTGCGGTCGGACAACGCCTCAATCACCAGGGATTTAAAGTCGCATTAGTTCATGGCAGTGACCAAGAAAAAAAGACCAGTCAGGCGATTGCGAAAGCCTTGGAAGACGCTGTGGTTTGGCCGACTATGGAGTTAGACATCTTGGTTGATACCATCGCCCAAAGTGCGGGGGTGATTGGTGTTGACAGTGGCATCAGCCATATTGCAGTGGCGCTAGGGCTTGCACATGTTCAGATTTACAACTTTGATACGGCATGGCGAACCGGCCCCCACGCCAGCCCACTGCACGCTAGTGTATTTGCCACACCGACCCCCGAGGTGGATGCTGTTTGGCAGGCGTGGGAAAAATTGGCCACACCGGCTTTATGCCGCTGACCCTTCTTTGACTCTATGATTTTGTGGTTTTACTCCCTGCTGATGCGTTGTTTGCAACCCTTGCTTTGGTTAAAGTTAAAGCACCGGGCCAAAGTGGAGCCTCTGTATGGCCATCACATCCATGAACGCTTTGGGACCTATGTGGATCCCGTACCTGTCGGAGGCGCTTTTGTTTGGGTGCACGCTGTTTCATTAGGCGAAACCCGTGCAGTCGTCTCTTTTATTTCGGAATTGCGCAAGGCATTACCAGGCATGCGCTTGCTCCTCACCCACGGAACAGCCACTGGGCGCAAGCAAGGACAAAGCTTGCTTGAAGAAGGGGATGTGCAGGTATGGCAGCCATGGGATACGCCCCAAGCCATCCATCGATTTTTGCAGCACTTTAAGCCGCACGTCGGGCTGTTGGTGGAAACCGAAGTCTGGCCCAATTGGGTCGCTGCGTGTGAGCGGGCCCACGTTCCTTTATGTCTTATCAATGCACGGTTCAGTGAGAAATCACTGCGCATGGCGCAGCGTTTTCAGTGGGTCTCTGGCCCAGCCTATTCCGGCTTAAACGCTGTCTGGGCGCAAACGGAGCAAGATGCGGCGCGTCTTCGCACCCTTGGCGCAAAAGTGAAAGGCGTTTTAGGCAACTTCAAGTTTGACCAAAAACCCAACGGTGAGCAATTAAACCAAGGACGCGCGATGCGCCTGGTTACCAATAAAGCCGTTGTGATGTTGGCCAGTTCTCGCGAAGGCGAAGAGCAAATGCTTTTGGTCGTTCTCAAAACCCAAGCCGTTCAGTGGCTGGTCGTACCCCGCCATCCGCAGCGCTTTGAAGCCGTGGCAAAAATATTTGAATCTAATGGCCTGAGTGTTGCAAGGCGAAGCCAAGACACCATGGCATTCCCACCTGCAGATGTATGGATAGGCGACAGCTTAGGAGAGATGTCGCTGTATTTTGGTCTGGCGGATGTGGCGCTCTTAGGCGGAAGTTTTGCCAAATTGGGCGGACAAAATCTCATCGAGGCCGCAGCCTGCGGTTGTCCGGTGGTGATGGGGCCTCACACCTTTAACTTTGCACAAGCAGCGGAGTTAGCCATCGCTGAAGGTGCGGCGGTCCAAGTCAATGACATGGCTCAAGCCGTTGAATTCGCCTTGAACCTCTGCAACAAGCCAGAAACGCTAGAGAGCGCAAGTAGCGCAGCGCTGGCATTTGCGATTGCCCACCAAGGTGCTGCCCTTCGGGCGAGCAACGTTGTGGTGGATTTTTTGCGCGAGCGTGGGTTATTTCGCCAGTAGAGCGTTGACCTGCTCAAGATCTTCCACCTTAAGTGAGCCACTGGCCTGGCGCAACTTGAGTCCCCCAACCAAAACGTCGTAACGTGCTTTGGCCAGTTTGGCTTTGGTATCGAACAATTGGCTTTGTGAGTTCAGTACATCGATATTGATGCGAACTCCCACTTGGTAGCCGAGCTTGTTTGCATCTAAAGCGCTTTGGCTAGAAACTTCTGCAGCTTCCAGCGCTTTGACTTGGCCTAAGCCAGACTGCACACCGTAAAAAGCGGCGCGTGTGGCTTGGGCAACGGTGCGCTGGCTACCTTCTAAGTCGGTGCGGGCTTTTGCTTCAAGGGCGACTGTTTCACGGATTCGGTTTTGGGTCGAGAAGCCGGCAAAAATTGGAAGATTCAGGGATAAGCCAATGGTCGTAGTGTTACTGCCACTATTGGCTGTGCTGGTAGCGGAGCCGTTGTTATCAGTCGCGGTATATTTTCCAACTAAGTCAAGCGTAGGTAAGTGACCCGCTTGCGCTTTTTTTGTTTCAAGTTTTGCAATCTCGAAGGCAACTTGAAGTTGAAGCAGCCCTTGGTTTTCCATCTGAGATTGGGAGACCCAGACATTGACGTCATCTGGCGAGACTGCATTCAATACAACTGGCGCAGTAACTGATTTTGGTTTGACTTCGGTACCACCTACTAACTGAGTCAATGCTAAGTTCTTGACACGCAAATCATTGTCGGCTGCAATTTCTTGGGCCAGCACCAAGTCATACCGCGCTTGGGCTTCTCGGGTGTCCGTAATGGTTGCAGTGCCAACTTCAAAGTTCCGTTTGGCTGATGCCAGTTGCTCTTGAACCGCTGTTTTTTGGGCTTTTACAAATTGCAAACTGTCACTTGAAGCCAATACGTCGAAATAGGCTTGGCTGAGGCGCACGATCAAATCTTGTTCGGCGGCCTTGAGTGCGAAACTCGCTGTTTCAGCGCCTTTGATACCTTGAGCGTAGGTGGCCCAGTCCACAGGTCTAAACAGTGGCTGTGATGCACTTAAGGTTGCGGATTGCGTTCCAAAGACACGGTCTATAGCGGCGGCAGCACTTTCATAATTGGTTCGTGATGAACTCAAATCCATGCTTGCCTTGGGTAGCAACAGCGCTTTGGCTTGGTCTGCTTTCGCCAATGTTGCATCAAATTGAGCCTTGGCAGATTGGTAAGTCGCGTCATAGCCACGCGCCGACTGGTACAAATCGAGCAAGCTTTGTGCTTGTGCGCCAGCGCCCCATCCGATTGCCAATACCAAGGGCAAGAAGCGAAGGCGGGTAGGGGGAAAGAGTCGGGTCATGGAATTTTCTCGAAAAGGAACGGTTAAAAAACGAATTGCGAGGTTTCAGCAAAATTTTCCAAGCGAGGCGCGTTGGCATCCCACAACTTGACACTGTGAAAGTCGGTATCGCCTACGCGGGTAAACAAAGTCGCACTCATGATGGGTTCGTCGCCCACGATGGCGATGAGTCGGCCACCGGTAGTGAGTTGCTCTAAGAGTTGTTTTGGAACATGGGCCACGGAGCCGCTGAGCATGATGGCGTCGAAAGGCCCTTCGGCCAGTAAGCCCTGCGAAGCATCTGCGACCCGAACTTCTACATTTTTAATGCCTGACTTTTGAAGGTTGGTATAGGCTAAGTCTGCCAATTCGGGGTGGATATCCAAAGTCAAAACGCTTTTAGCTTGGTGTGCGAGTAAGGCGGCCATGTAACCCGAACCTGCACCTATCTCTAGAACCCGTTCATGTTTTTGAACATGGAGGTCTTGTAATAGCCGGGCTTCCAAACGGGGCGCGAGCATGCATTGCCCGAATCCGATGGGAATCTCAAGATCAGCAAATGCAAGCGCCTGGTGTGCCGCAGGGACAAACTCCTCACGCGCTACGACGGTGAGCAATTCAAGGATATGGGTATCAAGCACATTCCAAGGTCGAATTTGTTGTTCGATCATATTGAAGCGGGCTTGTGGAGTGTTGCTGATTTTCATGGCAGGTGGGGAGTGGGGTTAAGCAATTGGGAGTAACAAAATCTAAGGTGATTTTACTGGGGGTGGGCCAAATCTTGTGGGTTTGTGGGCTTTTCTAAGCCCATCAAACGGCGTATCCATTGCGCTAGATCATCCATATAGCAATAAACCACAGGAACGACGACAAGCGTCAGTAACGACGAGGTAATGACGCCCCCGATCACTGCTTGTCCCATAGGTGCACGCATTTCAGAGCCCTCAGTCAGCGCAAAAGCCAGCGGCACCATACCAAAAATCATCGCCAGCGTAGTCATCAAGATGGGTCTCAGTCGCACCTTGGCGGCCATCAGCAAAGCGGTATTGCGGTCCATGCCGGGTATTCGCTGGCCTTGGGCGTCAGTGGATTCTTCGCGAGCACGAATCGCAAAATCAACCAGCAAGATGGCATTTTTCGTCACCAAGCCCATGAGCATCACCACGCCGATGACAGAAAACATAGAAAGGGTCGAGTTAAACATCATTAACGCCAACACCACGCCAATGAGCGTTAAGGGCAGGGCGGTCATAAGCGCGATAGGCTGCAGAAAACTCTTGAACTGGCTTGCCAAAATCATGTAGATGAAAACAATCGCTAAGACCAGCGCAGAGATGGCATAGCTAAATGCCTCAGCCATGTCTTTGGTTGAGCCGCCGAATTTAAAGATATATCCCTGCGGCATCGCGATGCCATCCATTACCTTTTTGATATCTGCAGAAACTTCGCCAGCAGAGCGTCCCGTCACGTTTGCGCTCAATGACACTTCTCGCATTAAGTCGCGTCGATTGACTTGATTGGGCCCGGTCGACTCGGTTACCACAGCGACTTGGTTGAGCCTGACGATGCGTGAACTGCCATCGGTATTGGTACCCATCGCAAAGGGTATTTGCTCCAGGTCTTGAGGCGAGTTACGGGCTTGCGGGTTAAGTCGCACGTTGACGTCATAGGTCTGGTCGTCCGCTGCGCGCCAGTTACCCACGGTTTGGCCTGCCACCAAGGTACGCAGGCTAGCCCCAATTTGCGAAATACTCAGCCCGAGGTCAGAAGCAAACTCACGTTTGACTTGAATGTTGAGCGTTGGTTTATTGGGTTTGACACTGGAGTCTAGATCGACAAGACCCGGAATAGCGCTAATTTTTTCAAGTGCCGAGTTAGTTATCCGATCTAAAGTAGCGCTATCAGGACCTTGAATAAAAAATCGAATTTGTTTACTTCCACCCACGGAGTCATTCAATCCTATGTGTGTGACGGTGATACCCGGAACTTGCTTTAATCGCTCCCTCAAAATCCCTGACATTTCTTCAATGCCGAGTTTTCGATTTTTGCGATCAACCAAACGGATATAAATACTTGCATAGATTTTTCCTTGTGCGCTTCCCGTATTGATGCTTGTTACGGTATAGCGGACTTCAGGAAAATTACGAACGATGGCTTCTACTTGTTTGGCTTTTGATTCGGTGACTTCGAGGGAAGAGCCTACTGGCGTATTGAAGTTGAGGGTGGTTTCGGAAAAGTCAGACTTAGGAACAAACTCTGTTCCTAAAAGTGGCACCATAAAAATACTCACCATAAATATCCCAATGGCAAGAAAAACAGTTTTAAGTTTGTGAACCAAAGCCCATCTCAAAATACTTTGGTAGCCTTCTGCCAAGGATTCGGTTGCCCGTTCAAACCAACCCGTCACCCGACCGATCGTTTTGTCATAAAAGCTAACGGGTGGGCCGCGAAGGCTGTGGTGTTCGATGGTGGGGTCGTGCCAAATGCTTGAGAGCATGGGGTCGAGCGTAAAACTCACAAACATCGAAATAAGAACTGCGACTACGATCGTGAGTCCAAACTCATGGAAAAACTTTCCAATGATGCCGCCCATAAATCCAATGGGCAAAAAGACCGCAACGATTGACATTGTTGTTGCAAAAACAGCCAAACCAATTTCTTGGGTTCCGTCTAAGGAGGCTTGATAGGGGGTTTTGCCCATCTGAATATGGCGCACGATGTTCTCGCGCACCACAATCGCATCATCAATCAGCAAGCCCACGCACAAGCTCATAGCCATCATGGTGATCATGTTGATCGTAAAGCCCAACATGTTCATGAAAAGAAATGTGCCGATCAATGCGATCGGTAAGGTAAGCCCTGTGATGACCGTCGAACGCCAAGAATTCAAGAACAAAAATACGATCAGTACCGTTAAAAGTGCGCCTTCGATGAGGGTGCGGCGAACGTTTTCAACGGAGACACGAATTTGACGCGAATCATCGCTGACCTGCTCTAGTTTGATGCCTGGCGGGAGTTGTTTTTTAAGTTCAACGAGTGTTTTTTGAAGGCCGTCAACGACTGCAATGGTGTTCTCATCTTGCGATTTTTGAACTGTCACTAGCAATGTGCGTTGTCCGTTATACAAGGCCAAACTCTCAACCTCTTGGGCTCCATCGCGCACTTGTGCAAGTTGCTCAACCCGAATCGGTGCCCCATTTTTTCTCGCAACGATGATCTTTCCAAAATCCTCAGGACGTTGCATCCGAGCAGCAATTTGGATCACCCGCTCTTGCTCTAAAGACCGGATACTACCTACCGGAAGGTCTTGGTTATCGTTACGAACTGCGCTCACGACTTGGTCGGGCGTGATTCCAAAGGCTTCGAGCGCTTGGGGATTGAGGTAGACGTTAATTTCGCGCTTGGTTCCACCCACCACAGTCGCCGAACCTACACCGCGAACGTTCTCTAAGCGCTTCTTAAAAACCTGCTCAGCCCAATTGGTGAGTTCAACGGCAGACATTGCCGGTGCGTTTGACGTGGTGTCGGGCAAGACCGCCACCGACCACACGGCCTTGGCAGAGGGATCGAAACGCAGTACACGCGGCTCTTTGACTTCAGCGCGTAACAGAGGTTTGACGGCGGCAACTTTTTCTCGCACATCGTCAGCTGCTTTTCGGCCGTCGACATGTAACCCAAACTCAATCACCACCACCGACTGACCTTCATAGCTGCGAGAGGTAAGCGCGTTGATACCTGCAATTGAGTTGACGCTTTCTTCGATCCTTTTAGAGACTTCGCTTTCTACAATTTCGGGGGATGCACCGGGGTAGTCCGCAATGACCACCACCACTGGAAAATCAATATTGGGGAACTGGTCAACCTGCATGCGCTGCAGTGAAAACAGGCCCAACACGACCAAGGCCATCATGACCATGGTGGCAAAAACGGGGTTTTGAAGGCTAACGCGGGTAAACCACATAAATTACTTTGCGCCTTCTGTGCTGACCACGGTGCCAATTGTCATGGGCCCTGCAACCCCAGCGAGAATTTTTTTACCTGTGCTAAGTCCCTTAATTGCCACCATCGTTTTACCTTGGTACTCTCCACGGCTACCAAGCTCGACGGTTTGATGTTGAATTTTTCCGTCTTCTAAAACCTGGACATAGGGTTGGGGTTTGTCGGTGCGCACTGCGCTTAAGGGAATGGCAATATCGACCTGTGATCCTATCGCCAATAGTCCCTGGGCATAAAAACCTTGGCGAAGTTGCGCGCTTTTATCAAGGCTTAAGTAGACCAGTACGGCGCGACTGCCAGCGGTAGCGCTGGGATTTATCCGTGCAACGGTTGCAGTGATGGATTGGCCGCTGCTTTCCAAAGTCAGTTGGGCTTTTTGGCCAACCTTGACATGGATAGAGTCACCGGCCGCCAAGCTGATTTCAAGTTCTAAGCGACTCAAGTCGACAATTTCAACCATGCGCGCTTCAATCGCAACGCGCTCACCGCTTTGCACTAATCGCTGGGATATTTGTCCGCTAATCGGCGCTCGCACGATGGCGTCATCGAGCGATTTTTGCGCCAAGTCGGCACCCGCTTGCGCAGCCAGGAAGGTCGCTTGCGCACCAGCGAGCGACGCGGAGGATGCGTCTAGCCCCGTTTTAGAAATAAAACCTTGGTCAACCAAAGCACGGTTGTTGTCGAAACTCCGTTTTGCAATATCCACCTGCGCTTTGGCTGCTTCGGCTTGTTGCTGGGCTTGGCGAACCCGGGCTAAATACTCTGTTGCATCGATTCGCCCTAAGACTTGCCCTGCTTTGACAAAGTCACCTTCTCTCACAGTGAGTTCACGCAGTTCTCCCGCAACGCGGGCTTTCACGAAAGCGGAGTTAACGGCTTTGACTTGCCCCGAAATAGCGAGGCCCTGTTGCAGGTCGACCTCTTGGACTTCGAGTAGGTCTGTGGCTGACAGTTGAACCTTGGGGGCGTTGGCCTGCGCAGCCTGCTGGGCTTGTAAAGTTTGCTTTTGTGCACTTTTTGCGGTGACCATTTTTACCGCACCTGCGGCTATCAAAACCACAGCCAGTGCCAATGCAATCCATTTAACTTTGAGTTTCATAGGGTGAGTATTCAGAATGAAAAAGGTGTGGGGCGAAATAGCGGTTTAACTGGAAAAATTTGCAGGGGGTTGCAAACTTAAGCCATTGAGCAAAATATCAATTTGCATGTCGAGGTACTTGCTTACATTCATGGACAATCCGTCAGCGCCTGATAAATGAGGTGCATTTTTCCAAAGCTCTACAAACATAATGGGTGCCAGCACGGCGTAAAAACCATAGTTAGGGTCCAAAAGTCGGAATTCGCTGCGTTGTGTTCCACGGTCTAAGACACGGCGAATCAATTGCGAGCCCGGTTCAACGACCTCGACTCGGTAAAAATCGGCCAACTCAGGAAATTGCGCCCCTTCGCTAACCATAAGTTTGATGATGCCTGCGCCTTGTGACGCTGCAATGCGGTCCCACCAAGCGTGCACAAAAATACGCAGTAAGTCAGCGGTACTGCCCTCAAATTCATCGAGGGCCGTATTGAATTCCGAAAAATTGCCTGAAATATTTTGACGAACAACCGCTTTAAATAACTCTTCTTTGCTCGCAAAGTACAAAAACAGCGTGCCTTTGGATACACCAGCGCGCTGCGCTACTTCTTCAACTTTGGTCGCTGCATAGCCTTTTTCGACAAAAAGCGATAAAGCTGCGTCAAGAAGCTCCCCCGGACGCGCCTCTTTGCGCCGCTCACGCTTGTGCGGTGCGGGGCAGACGAGGTCACGAAGGGTTTGGGGTAAGCTCATAATTACTGACTTGTTGGTTAGTAGTTTAACGTTTTCTGGTTTTGCTTCAAAAAAGTGGGTATTCAAAGGTTTTCGGTGAATTGCAGAAATAAGCGGTGTCATCCGCATGTGATTCAATAGGGAAAATTAAGTCAGGAGTTCTATCGATGCAACATTCCACCCAAACCATGGCCCTAGGTGCTGGTTGTTTTTGGTGTGCAGAGTCCGTTTTTTTGCAAGTCAAAGGCGTCACGCAGGTCGAGTCTGGCTACAGCAACGGCCATTTGCCCAACCCCACGTACGCCCAAGTTAGCAGCGGAACGAGTGGCCACAACGAGGTAGTGAAAATCGAATTTGACGATTCAGAAATCAGTGTTCGCGAGGTGTTAGAGATTTTCTTTTTAATCCATGACCCCACAACCTTGAACCGCCAAGGCCATGATGTTGGAACCCAATACCGCAGCGCCATTTATTGCACCACCCTAGAGCAAGCAGAAGTAGCCAAGGCGATGGTGGCAGAGATTGATTCGAGCAGGCACTACGCCGACCCGGTCGTCACAGAAATCGCGATGCTGAGCCACTACGCGCGTGCTGAGGAATACCACCAAAACTTCTTTGCCAAGAATCCAACCCAAGGCTACTGTATGGCAGTGGCTGCTCCCAAGGTTGAAAAATTCCGCAAGACCTTTGCGAGATTGGCTCGGGGCTAAGAGCTAGTTGAGGCGCATACCTGCTGCTAATTGGCTTATGTTGTGACGCATCATTAAGAGATAAGTGGAGCCTGGCTTATCCGCGGCTGAGAGTGCATCGGAATACAAATCTGCCCTGACATCGACACCTGCATCTTGACTTAGTTGTGCAAGCAATTTGGGATTGGTCATGTTTTCAACAAAAACGGCTCTAATCCTTTCGCGTTTGATTTGTCGAATCAACTGTGCAACTTGTTTGGCACTAGGATCTGCCTCAGTGTTAACTCCTTGCGGAGAAAGAAACTGAATTTGGTATTGCGCACTCAAGTAGCCAAAAGCGTCATGCGAGGTAATGACCTTGCGTTTGCTAACAGGAGTGTCTGCAAACTGCGACTTGGCCCAAAGGTCTAAGGCACGTAGCTCTTTCATATAGGCAAGAGCGTTGGCTTGGTATGCCTTAGCGCCCGTAGGGTCTGATTGGCTAAGTCCATCTGCAATATTTTGAACATAGAGAATCACGTTATTTGGATTTTGCCAAGCGTGAGGATCCGTTTCTCCTGACATTTTTCGGGTTTGAACGCTTTTAGATGCAGTGATGCTAGTGCCTTTAAATCCTGAAGCTTTAGCTAACTTTTGGGCCCATGGCTCAAAGCCAAGACCATTGGTAATAAAGACTTGTGAAGTTAAGAGTTGTTTGGCATCCGTTGGCTTAGGTTCGAAGATATGGGCATCTTCATTGGGTCCTACAAGGCTATAGACAGAAACACGGTCGCCTCCGATTACACGCGCAAGATCGCCTAGGATGCTAAAACTAGCAGTGACCTTGATTTTTTCCTCTGCATAGGCTGAGAGTTGCATTGTTGCGCTCAAGGCGATAGCGCTCATGATAAAGATACGACGAATGAAGTGCATAAAAAGTCCTTTGAGGGTTAAAAAATTTAGGCCAGCTTGTGCCGTGGCTGTCGCCATCTCGGTAACCATCCGCCCGGCGCGATTACAAGAGACAAAAAGTACAGTACTCCTGCACAGCCAATGATGGTGGGACCTGAGGGAGTATCAAAGTGGTAAGACAACAAAAGTCCTGCCATGCTGGCAAGCATGGCTTGAAGACTGGCGTTGAGCAATTGGGCAACAAGTGAAACATGCCACATGCGACTTGAGACAGCTGGCACCATCATCAAGCCTACAGCCATCAAGGTCCCTAATGTTTGAAAGCCTGCCACTAGGTTAGCCACCACAAGAAATAGAAAGCCATGGTGCCAAGCCATACTTTCCCAATGTCCTCTTCTGCTATTCCTGCTGGACGTTTGGCGTCGGGATGTAATGAGAAATAAGGGATCAAAGGTTTCTAAGACCATTCCTCGATACATCCATGCAAGTATCAAAAGACTAATGGTTGCCATACCCGCTACAAGCACCAAGCCTTTGGGGTCAACGCCTAAGGCGCTGCCAAAGAGAATATGAAGTAAATCGATTTGGCTTGCATTGCGTGAAATTAGAGTGACTCCTAGTGCTAGAGCTATCAAGTAAATGGCCGCTAGGCTGGCATCTTCTTTCAACGGAGTAACTCGGCTTATCAAACCAGCAAATCCTGCAACGAACATCCCAGCAAGTAGTCCGCCAATTGCCATTGCAGAAAGAGACAACCCAGCTACCAAGTATCCGAGTGCGACACCTGGCAAGATCGCATGGCTAAGCGCATCGCCCATTAAACTCATCCTGCGCAAAGTCAAAAACACCCCCAAGGGCGCAGCGCTTAGGGACAAAGCCAATGAAGCTACCAGCGCCCTACGCATGAAAGCAAATTCAGAGAATGGCGCAATCAAACCGTCATAAATGAAAGAAGCGTTTTCAGTCATACATTGCGTTTGCAAAATTCGGCCTGCTCGTCCCAAGCCTCTGACATAGCCTGGGCCTTCATGAAGTTTTTTTTGGTGAGAACCTGTGAGCTTGGACCCCAGTCGACTAACTCACGCGCAAGCATCAACGTTTGAGGAAAATTCAAGAGAACCTGCGTTTCGTCATGCAGGACTGCAACCACTGTTCGCTTTTCGTGGTGCCAGCGTGTAACCATGGACAAAAGAGCTGCGGTTGTCTGAGTGTCGACTGCGTTAAAAGGTTCGTCTAGCAAAATAAGTTCGGCATCTTGTACCAACAGTCTTGCGAATAAAACCCGTTGCAATTGCCCACTTGAAAGCGTTCCTAATGCTCGCGTCTCAAAGCCTTTCAGTCCTACGATATCTAGCGCCTCACGCACTTGTGTAATTGATTCTTTGCTGATCTCACCGAAGCCTCCCACCCTGCTCCAGCAGCCCAAAAGAACGCACTCATTCACAGTGATTGGGAAATGACGGTCGATGGCGTTCAGCTGAGGGAGGTAGGCAATACGCTGGACAGGGTTCTCCCAACGGATGGTGCCGTTAAAGTGCCCACCATCCATTTCAATTAATCCAGCCATACTTTTAAGTAAGGTGCTTTTCCCTGATCCGTTAGGGCCAACGATGGCTGTCAATGAGCCGCGTTCAAAGCGCCCGCTGATATGGTGTAAAGCGGGGTGGCCTTGGTAGCTCACAGTGAGGTCTGATAGAGAAATCACACGAGCGATCCATCAACCCACGCCCAGTAAACACCGAACCAAATTCCGACGACAAGGGGCAAAACAATCAGCGTGCGAACCCATGCTGACATAGCTAATGCATTCATCAGCTTGGTCGGAAGTGGTATTTTTGTGCGTGGATGGTATGTTGTACGTTGGGTCATAAATCGACCTCATTTTTAAGTCATAATGCAACTCAATTGCGCTAATTATAACGCAACTTAGTTGCATTAATTTTTAAAAATGAAACCTGCATCGACTACCAAATCAAAACTGCGTGCTCCAAACGCTGGCGCTGAAGGAGTGGACCCCATCGATACATTGCTTGGGGCGCATGGGCTTCGTCGGACAATTGCAGCTCGAACTGTTTTGGGCTGGTTGCTCGCAAATCCACAAACCAGCTACACACACGCCCAACTCCAAGATGCCCTGAGTAATGGTGGCCAGGCGACGCTGGATCGTGTCACCCTGTACCGTTTAATCGATCGATTAACGCAAGTGGGTTTGTTGCTGTGTCGCGTCGACGGCAAGCGGGTCCGCCGTTACCAAGCCATGCCCGCAAGTGTGCGGACCATGCCCCACTTTGAGTGTCAAAGCTGCCATCGCGACAGTTCCTTGGCGGGTGCTCTTAAATCCAGTGCCAGTGATCTAGAGCGGGCTGCACAAAATGCCATCGCTGCTTTGCAAGCCTCGGGATACACAGGATTAAGTATGGATTTTTCTGTTCGTGGTGTTTGTGCAGATTGCACGAGTGCGCGGGGGGTGCTGTGATCAGTTCTCGCGAATTAAACTTCTCATATGCCGCTGGCAGTGCGTTGCAGTTCCCGGATGTTGAAGTCGACCAAGGCCATGTACTGTTGCTGCGTGGACCCTCAGGCAGTGGCAAATCAACTTGGCTCGCCTTGGTTGCGGGTCTTGTTACACCGACTGCAGGCTCCATGGAGGTGGCTGGGCAGGCGATGCATGGCGTTGGCCAAATGGCAACGGATGCGTGGCGGGCGAAAACCATTGGTTTTTTGCCGCAAAAGCTCCATCTCAGCGCCGCGTTAACCGTTTACCAAAACTTGGCTTTGGTATTTTGGGCCGCTGGCGTTGCTGAAGACGGTGTGCGAATCAAAGCCGCTCTGAACGACTTAGGCGTAGCAGAGTTAGCTAACCGGTTGCCGTCGCAATTGTCGGGTGGGCAGGCCCAGCGGGTTGCCTTGGCGCGCGCTGTTTTGATGCAGCCCAAAGTTCTTTTGGCAGACGAGCCGACCGCCAGCCTCGATGACAACGCCGCTACAGATGCGGTGACTTTATTACTTAAAACTGCCCATGCAAATGGCGCGACCTTGGTGATTGCGACCCACGACGCGCGGGTAGAAGTGGTGATTAATCAACAGTCTTTGTTGCGCGCAACGCAGAGCGTGCAGCGTTTAAACCTCACAGGTTCAAGCCCGGAGGTGAGCGTATGAGAACGCTGGTGTTTGCCTGGCGGTACTTGTGGGCGCGGCCCATGGCCGCTACTTTGAATGTGCTTTTGCTGAGTTTGGGCTTGGCTTCAATTGCCTTTTTGTTGTTGGTATCAAACCATGTGGAGCGCGCCTTTGACCGAGACTTGGCTGGGATTGATGCCGTCGTTGGAGCCAAGGGAAGCCCGATGCAATTGATCTTGTCAGGGGTTCTACATTTGGATGTACCCCCTGGCAACGTCCCCTTAAGTGCAGTCAAGGCATTGCAAAAAAATCCACTGGTAGCTGAGGTCATCCCCATCAGTTTGGGCGATAACTTTCAAGGCTATCGCATCGTTGGAAGTTCGCACGCTTACGTTCAACATTACCAAGCCTATTTAGCACAGGGCAGGTTATGGGACAAGCCCATGCAGGTGGTCGTGGGCGCGACGGTTGCGCGAAAACTGGGTCTGCACATCGGTCAATCTTTTGTGGGGTCGCATGGATTAGGCGCTGGGGGCCATGCCCACGGTGAAAACGCATACTCGGTCGTGGGTATTCTTGCGCCAGGTGGCAGCGTTCTAGACCGCTTGATCGTGACCGATACCGCCTCGGTGTGGAAAGTCCATGAAGACTATACGGCCGTAGATGAGGAAGACCGCGCCGCTATGGCACAAGAGCGCGAAGTCACCATGGCTTTGGTGCGCTACACCAGTCCTTTGGCGGCCATAAGTTTCCCCCGCTGGGTCAACACGACGACCGAGATGCAGGCGGCAGCCCCCGCGTTAGAAGTCACTCGGCTACTTCGTATGCTGGGTTTGGGTACCGATGTTCTGCGGGCTTTTGCAGGCATGTTGTTATTAACGGCAGGATTGAGTGTTTTCATTGCGCTGTGGAATGCGGTTCGAGAAAGACGCGGCGACTTGGCGCTCTTGCGAATGCTAGGCGCACCGCCCACCAAGATCGCAGCGTTGCTTTTGACGGAAGCCCTTTGGTTGGGTCTGGTGTCCTCTGTCATCGGCGTATTTCTGGGTCAGGCTTTTGTGGGCCTTTTGGGCTGGTTTTTAGGCTTGGATAATTCTTTGCTTCTGGGCGGGCTGGTTTGGCCCGTGGAGCTTGCAGTGGTGCCCTGTTTGGCACTGGGGGTTTCTTTGGGCGCGGCCTTATTGCCAGCGCTTGGAGCCTATCGGTCAAATGTTCTTCAACTTCTTCAATCAAGGTAAAAATATGAAAAAAGTGAATTTTTTATGGTCTTTGGCGCTGGTATCTGCCATGGGTTTCGCTGCTGAAACACACGGCGACAAAGAACTCAAAGA
>Ga0209768_10001462_pt1 | contig 15152 bp, 11 predicted proteins | sample LauGreSBDMM110SD_3_FD_187564 | JGI IMG/M metagenome (GOLD analysis project Ga0209768, IMG submission 187564) | Freshwater lake microbial communities from Lake Michigan, USA - Sp13.BD.MM110.SD (SPAdes) (version 2) | ecosystem: Environmental > Aquatic > Freshwater > Lake | place: Lake Michigan... | reverse complement strand
AAAATTTCCTATCGCAGGTAGTTCGATATTTTTTTCTAGCACCCATACCAACAAAATAATATTTTCTACTGCTGTAGAGCCGTTATCAAATAATTATTTTTCTATAAAATCTCTTTTCATAAGTCAATATGCAAAAGGTATATTAAGCAATAGTTCCTGCGTTTATGCCGGCACTCCCGAGCAAGGCTTTCAAATTGTCTTTTCTGACAAAAAAGATTTTTGGTCTTATAAGCTCTTTCAGTTTGGTAATATAAGCTTTCCAGTAGGCGAGTCCTCTGATAGTAAATATTTGCATTTCTATTGCACAGCTTTAAAAGAATCTGACAACGTAACGTATGCCGTGAAAATAAATAGAGAGTTAGTTTAACAAGTATGTGTGGAATAGCAGGCATATATTCGTCAAAGGATTTAACGATAGACGTTGCTTCCCTAAAGAAATCGACAAATACCCTAGCTCACCGTGGTCCAGATGATTCTGGTTTTTTTGTAAATCCTTCAGCTAATGTTGGATTGGGCCATCGTCGCCTTTCCATTCTTGATCTATCAGCCTTTGGTCATCAACCTATGCATGCTGATGATAGCAGTGTGGTACTTGTATTTAATGGAGAAATTTATAATTTTCGCGAGATACGTTTAGAGCTTGAATCTAAAGGCTTTAGTTTTAAAGGTAATTCAGATACTGAAGTTTTACTTAAGCTTTATTTGTCAGATGGTTCAGCAATGCTATCTCGCCTTAATGGTGTCTTTGCTTTTGCATTGTGGGATCGTCGAAAAAAAGCATTACTGATTGCAAGAGATGCTCTCGGAGTTAAGCCAATTTATTTCACCGCTTCAAACAAAGGGTTCGCTTTTGCTAGTGAAATAAAAGCATTGCTCCATTTAATGCCTGAAGCGCGGGAGTTAGATATAGCAGCATTGCATCGTTATTTAAGTTTTTTGTGGTGCCCAGGGGAAGGAACACCACTTAAGTCTGTTAGAAAATTAGGCCCAGGAGAAGCGATTTGGGTGAAGGAAGGGCGAATTGAAAAACATTGGACTTGGTATCAGTTACCTGCTTTTCGAGGCGTATTAGCAGATTTAGATCAATCATCTGCAATTTCAGGAACGGAATCAAATTTGCGTAAAGCAGTGCATCGTCAAATGATTGCAGACGTTCCTGTGGGCGCATTTCTGTCAGGTGGATTAGATTCTAGCGCAATAGTTACATTTGCAAAGGAAGTTAATCCTAATATACATTGCTTCACGATTGAATCGCTTGGTGCTCAAGAAAATGGCGCAATAGATGATTTGCCTTATGCGCGAAAAGTGGCTCAGCACCTGGGTGTTCCGCTCGATATAATTTCTATTGACGCTAATCGGATGGCTGGAGATATTGAACGTATGGTATCTCAGCTTGATGAGCCTTTAGCAGATCCTGCACCATTAAATGTTCTTTATATAAGTCAGTTAGCTCGTGAACAAGGTATAAAAGTTCTTCTTTCCGGCGCAGGCGGCGATGATTTATTCACAGGATATCGTCGCCACAGAGCATTGCAAGCTGAGCGGTATTGGAGCTGGCTTCCACGCCAATTTAGAAGTGCCTTAAGTCAAGCAACTAGCCATTTAGATCAAAACCATGCCATAACTCGTCGAATAAGTAAGTTATTTAAGGGTGCAGCATTAGAAGGCAATGAGAGAATAATTGATTATTTTCGCTGGATACGTGAAGCGGACATATTATCGCTATATACACCTGAAGCTCGAAATATTCTAGGGGCTGAGCTAGCATCAACCCCTATGGTAGATTTTTTACAAACATTGTCACCAGCCATTGCACCCTTAGATAAAATGCTGGCGCTTGAACAACATTTTTTTTTAGCAGACCATAATTTGATTTATACCGACAAAATGTCTATGGCTGCTGGTGTTGAAGTACGTGTTCCATTTTTAGATGTGAGTTTAGTAGATTTTGCAGCACGCATACCTTTAAACCTAAAGCAACATGGTAAAGAAGGTAAATGGATTTTAAAAAAAGCCATGGAGCCTTATTTGCCACGTGAAGTGATTTATCGCCCCAAATCTGGATTTGGAGCACCGCTTCGAAGATGGATGCAGGATGATTTGCGTGATTTGCTTGGCGATTTATTATCAGCTAATAGCTTACGAAAGCGAGGTTTGTTTGAGCCTTCTGCGATAAATCGGCTAATTTCTGATAATGATTCAGGAAGGGTAGATGCAAGCTATACTTTATTATCCCTGTTGAGTATCGAAATTTGGTGCCGAAGCTATTTAGATTAAGTAATCTATCATTAAAGGTTTTCTAATAATCAGTGCTTAAGTTTAATAAATTCCCTAGTAAAAACAATTTAGACTGGATTCGGTTGGCTCTTGCTTTGCAAGTTGTATTAACTCATGCGTCTGTTTATTTGCATTCGCCATTAAGACTTCCAAATTTTATATCCAACTTCCCTGGTGTACCAGGTTTCTTCTTTCTTAGTGGCTTTCTGATTTATTCATCATATCTCAATTCTAGAGGATATTTATATTTTCAAAATAGGTTTTTAAGGCTTTTCCCAGGCTTGATTTCAGTAACGATTGGGGGGGGGGCGGTGATATTATTTGCTTTGGGATGGGATGCCTTAAAAAATAATACATCAACTTTTATTATTTGGTTTCTATCGCAAATTAGCTTGGGACAAGCATACAATCCAGAATTATTTCGCAGTGTTGGCATCGGAATAATTAATGGCTCACTTTGGACAATTACTACAGAAATTATTTTTTATTTAACTGTTCCACTAATTGTGCTTTTAGAAAAACGATTTCGTTTTACAGTAATTTTATTAATGGGCATTTCATTTTTTATATATACATATGGCCCATTTTTATTAAGTGGCAATGTGTACAGACAAAAATCGTTTTTTGATTTACTCGCATTGTCTCCATTGGTCTGGGGATGGATGTTTGGATTTGGAATCCTTGCAGCAAAATATTATAAAGATATTGAGTGCTTCATTAAATTTTTGCCAATATTATTCGTACCCTTACTTTTTATGATTTTTTTCGGTGAGGGCTTTTTATTTCAGCCTCATGGAAATAGATTGGGTTTATTTTATTTTATTTGTTATACAGGTTTGATATTGTGGTTTTCTTTTGGCTTTTCATTCGTAAAACTGCCATTTGATTTGAGTTACGGTGCTTATATTTGGCATGCGCCAATTATAAATTTATTATTAATTATAAAAATATCTAATCTGCCTTTAGCTGTTGTAATTACCTTGACTATGGCAGCTTTTTCATGGTTCTTGATAGAGAAGCCGATATTAAAATTGAAGCGCCAGTCTCTAAGGCCAATTAATCAAGAGTATAATTGAGGCCATAAATATGGTTACTCTTAAAGGATTAAGCTCATTTTTTCCTTTTCACTAAATTTTACAACAATTATTTTCTTTTTTTAAGTCTTTATAAATGAAAAAATTAAAAAAAAATATTCATGATTTTTGGAATAAAAAGTCCTGTGGTGAGGAGCTTTATCTTTTTGATACCACTAAAGCAGGCTTTATGACTCAATCTTTAGCTCGTTATTCTATAGAGCCTTATATCTCTAAATTTGCAGATTTTACGGGTGCGCGAGATTTAAAAGTCCTAGAAATTGGCGTTGGTTTAGGTGCTGATCATCAGAAATTTGCAGAAGCTGGTGCTAATCTTTGGGGTATTGACCTGACCGAGCGTTCCATTAAATATACGGCGCAAAGATTAAAATCTTTCCGGTTAAAGTCACGCTTAGCTGTTGGCGATGCTGAAAATTTAAAGTTTGCTGATGAGTCATTTGATCGTGTTTATTCTTGGGGTGTTTTACATCACACCCCAAATACACCTAAAGCTATTGCTGAGGTCTTTCGAGTCTTAAAGCCTCAAGGAAAAGCATACATTATGATTTACAATAAATGGAGTGTGGTAGGTTTCATGTTATATGTTCGTTATGCGATTCTAGGATTGCGTTTTTGGTTAAATATAGACCAAATTTACGCGCAGTATCTTGAAAGCCCTGGGACCAAAGCTTATTCGATTTCAGAAACAAGAAACTTATTCGCCTCTTTTACTCATCTAGAAATTGCTACTGTTTTAGGGCATGCTGATTTGTTAGAATCTAATGTTGGTCAAAGACATTATGGTTTGTTACTAAATTTAGCGAGAAAATTCTGGCCGCGTTCGTTAATTCGGAGATATTTTCCAAATGCGGGACTGACTATGATGGTTTTAGCAACCAAATAAATTTTGAGTGATTACTTTAATTTCTACTTTTCTATTCAATCAATAATATTATTTGATAGGGCACTCGTAAGAGTTTTGCTATAAATTCGAAAGTAAATTCTTTGGAGACCGAAGTGGTAATGAAAAAGAAAATAATGATGGTATTTGGTACTCGGCCTGAAGCAATAAAAATGGCGCCACTTTATTTATCATTAAAAGCATTACCAAATGAATTTGATGTGCAGCTTTGTGTTACAGCTCAGCATCGAGAGATGCTAGACCAAGTGCTCAAAACCTTCGATATTACTCCAGATATTGATTTGAACCTTATGAAACAAGGCCAGGATTTATTTGATATAACGTCATCTACCCTAACATCTATACGAAATGTCTTGCGTGAACATACTCCTTATGCGTTATTAGTTCATGGAGATACTACTACTTCATTCGCAGCTGCGATGGCTGGTTTTTATTTAGGTATATCAGTAGGGCATATTGAAGCAGGTTTGCGGACTTATAATTTACAAGAGCCTTTTCCGGAAGAATTTAATCGACAAGTGGTTAGTAAGCTTAGCAAATGGCACTTTACTCCTACAGAAGGTAGTAAAAAAAACTTGCTTGATGAAGGTGTCGCTGCTTCCATGATTAGCGTCACCGGCAATACGGCAGTAGATGCTTTGTTTTGTATATTAAATAGAATAAATCAAAATGAAGAGCATCGAAGACACTTAGAAATTTTTTTAAGTCAGCAATTAAATTTCAAATGGCAAGATCAGCGCATTGTTTTGATTACAGGTCATAGGCGTGAGAATTTTGGAGATGGGTTTCTCCAAATTTGTGATGCGCTAAAAGAATTAGCATTGCATTATCCAGATGTCAGATTTGTTTATCCTGTTCACTTAAATCCTAATGTTCAAGAACCGGTTAATAAAATTTTAGGTAGCATAAGTAATATTCATTTAATCACACCTTTAGATTACGAGCCCTTTGTATATTTACTTAAACATAGTTATTTTGTTTTAACAGATAGCGGAGGCATTCAAGAAGAAGCTCCTAGTTTAGGTAAGCCTGTATTAGTAATGCGGAATACCACTGAGCGTCCGGAGGCTGTTGCTCTTGGGACGGTTCGCTTGGTAGGCGCTGACAAATCGAATATTGTGACTAATGTTAGTGACCTCTTAGATAATCACGATAGTTATATTGCTATGTCTTCATCCAATAATCCATACGGTGATGGTAAGGCATGTGAAAGAATTATTTCAGTTTTAAAAAGGATTTAAATGCAAAGTAAAATTGTTTCTGTAATCGGTCTTGGTTATATTGGATTACCAACAGCAGCCTTGTTAGCACGAAATGGTTTCGAGGTGGCTGGTATCGATTTAAATACTTATGTAGTTGACACGATAAACCTTGGAGACATTCATATTGTAGAGCCGGATTTACATGAATTTGTTAGTTCAGCTGTTTCTTCCAGAAAATTAAAAGCATATACAACACCTCAGCCGGCTGACATTTACATAATTTGTGTACCAACCCCATTTCATGAAGGTAATGAAATTCCTCAACCTAACATTGATTTTATAATAACTGCAACGTTAAGTATTTCAGGGTTATTAAAATCCGGAGACATGGTTATTTTAGAATCAACTTCCCCAGTTGGAACAACCCGTAAGATAGCTGAAATTCTAGATAAATCTGGTATAGATATAGAAAATATAAATTTTGCTTATTGTCCAGAGCGTGTTTTGCCTGGAAAGATTATGAAAGAATTAGTTGAAAACGACCGTGTGGTTGGCGGTTTAACGGCTAAAGCCACGAAAGAAGTTAGTCTTTTTTATAAAAGCTTTGTAAAAGGCGCTGTATTAGAAACTGACGCATTAACTGCGGAGATGTGTAAATTAACCGAAAATAGTTTTCGTGACGTAAATATTGCTTTTGCTAATGAGCTATCTCTTATTTGTGAAAAAGAAGGCATTAATGTTTGGGATTTGATTAAGCTTGCAAACCATCATCCACGTGTCAATATTCTAGAACCAGGAGCAGGAGTTGGCGGACATTGTATTGCAGTGGACCCTTGGTTCATTGTGGCGCGAAATCCTGAAAATTCAAAACTTATTCGTACAGCCAGAGAAGTCAATAACTACAAAACTGAATGGGTAATTCATCAGATTAAAATTGCTGTAGCTGATATCTCCGTTAAGCTTGAAGGAAAACCAAAAGTAGCTTGTTTAGGCCTCGCTTTCAAGCCCAATATTGATGATTTGCGAGAATCTCCAGCATGTTTGGTGGTAGAGGCTTTGCAAGATCAAGGTTACAATGTGGTCGCAGTTGAGCCTAATATAGAAATTCATTCTAAGTTTCAATTAGTTGAATTGAGTAATGCTTTAGAAACTTCTGATTTATTAGTGATTCTTGTGAAGCATACGCAATTTTTAGGGGTAAGCGACAAACTCACTAAAGCTAAAATTATAGATTTTTGCGGATTGCAGGGATAATTACAATAGGAAGTCAAATTAATGAAACAGATTCTACAAGACATGAGTAATGGCTCTACCTACATAATTGAAGCTCCGTCCCCTATTATTTCACCCGAACATTTATTAATTAATACTACTACTAGCTTAATATCTTCTGGCACAGAGCGTATGTTAGTTAATTTTGGTAGGGCCACTATGCTTGATAAAGCTCGCCAACAACCAGAAAAAGTAAAAATGGTATTAGATAAAATTACTACAGATGGGTTAATAACAACCTTAGAGGCGGTTAAATCAAAATTAGAGCAGCCTCTTCCATTGGGTTATTGTCATGTTGGCCATGTTGCTGGAATTGGTAAAGGAGTTAGTGGATTTAACATTGGTGATCGCGTTGTATCTAACGGCCCCCATGCTGACATTGTGAAAGTCAGCAAAAATTTGTCTGCACGCATTCCGGATAATGTAGATGATGAATCAGCAGCTTTTGTTGTAGTAGCAAGTATCGGTCTTCAGGGTATTCGTCTTGCCCAGCCAACATTAGGCGAAACTTTTGTTGTTATCGGAGTTGGTTTAATAGGATTAATAACAGTGCAATTACTTCGGGCACATGGTTGTCGAGTATTAGCAATTGATTTGGATGATTCCAAATTATCTTTAGCAAGACAATCTGGAGCTGTTACATGTAACTCCTCTTTGGGTGAAGATTCAATGAAAGCTGGAATGGCATTAAGTCGCGGACAGGGTGTAGATGGTGTAATTATTACAGCATCTACCAAATCATCTGATCTAATTACTCAAGCTGCAAAAATGTGCAGAAAGCGCGGCAGAATTGTATTAGTTGGTGTTACCGGACTAGATCTTAATAGAGCTGATTTTTATGAGAAAGAGTTGAGTTTTCAAGTGTCTTGTTCTTACGGTCCAGGACGTTATGATTCAAACTATGAAGATAAAGGTCAAGACTATCCTTTGGGATTCGTTCGCTGGACTGAGCAGAGAAATTTTGAAGCAGTTTTAGATATGCTAGCTTCTGGACAGTTAAATGTCAAACCACTAATTAGTCATCGATTTAATTTTGAAGATGCACCAAAAGCATATGAAATGCTTATAAAAGATAAGGACTGTTTAGGCTTACTCCTTCAATACACCTCACCGATAAATGATCGATCAATTCGTAATATTAATTTATTTTCTGACATAAAATTTCAGTCAAAAGATCCAGTGTTAGCTTTTGTTGGTGCTGGAAATTATGCTTCGCGTATATTAATACCTGCATTCAAAAAGGCTAAAGCTCAGTTTCATACAATTGTTTCAGCAGGCGGAATAAGTGGTGTTATCCATGGTAAGCAAGCGGGTTTTTTAGAGGCCAGTTCAGACTTTAATGAAATGCTGGCAAATAAAAATATTAATACGGTCGTTGTTGCTACTCGTCATGATTTGCATGCCCAGATTGCTGCTCAAGCATTAATGGCAGGAAAGCATATTTTTGTTGAAAAGCCTTTGTGTATTGATGTTGAAGGATTAAATTTAGTTCGCGACACTTTTAATCAGTGTAATTTACATGGCTCTAAAAAAACAAAACCTCAAATTATGGTTGGATTTAATCGTCGATTTTCTCCACAAATACAAAAGATAAAAGCTCTATTGGATACTGTTAAGGAGTCGAAGTCTTTCATCATGACAATAAATGCAGGAGAAATTCCAGTTAATCACTGGACTCAGAATGTTTCGGTTGGGGGTGGGCGAATTATTGGTGAAGCTTGTCATTTTATTGACTTGATGCGATTTTTAGCTAACAGCCCTATTGTGTCAGTTCAATCTCGTCGCATGGGAGATTCGCCAGGGTTAAACGTTTTAGAAGATAAGGCAAATATTACCTTGGGCTTTGAGGACGGCTCATTTGGAACTATTGCCTATTTAGCAAATGGCGCAGCAGGCTTTCCTAAAGAGCGCATTGAAATTTTTACTGCTGGCAGAATTTTACAACTAGATAATTTTATTAAATTAAAAGGGTATGGATGGCCAACTTTTAGCCGTTTTAATTTATGGAGACAAGATAAAGGACAGAATGCATGCGCTGCAGCTTTTATAGAGGCAATTAAGTATGGTATTCCGGCTATTTCGGTTGATGAGATTTTTGAGGTTGCATCTGTAACACTAGAGGTGGCAGAGCAACTGAGAAGGCAATGAAATATTTTTTGACTAAAGCTAGAGTTTGCTTTGCTCTTGGCTTGTCAAATATTTTACAGGTTATATTTTATAGAGTACGAATTAAATTAGGTTTTTATTTACATCAAAATTCAAAAGAAACAACAATTAGCGAACCTTTTTTTGTAAAGCGATCATTTACAAAAGTTAATGCCCCGCCAGTATTGAGTTGGCAGAAATCAACATTTTTATTTGGACATTTTCCATTTAATGTTAACAATTTACCGCCAAATTGGTTTGTTAATCCATTATCAGGTGAATCTAAAATATGCCCTAATAAACCTTGGTGGTTAATACCTGACTTTGATCCTTCAGTGGGCGATATTAAGCTTATATGGGAGCTTTCTCGAATGGACTGGGTGTTAGCATTTTCTCAGCGTGTTCGGAATGGTGACATGAAAGCCTTGAGACAATTAAATAATTGGTTGGCTGATTGGATTTTTCATAACCCACCTTATTTTGGACCCAATTGGAAATGTGGACAGGAAGCATCTATTCGCGTTATGCATCTAGCTATTGCTGCTATAATTTTAGAACAAGAGCATTCTCCTCCAAGCGGCCTGGTTAATCTAATTAAGATTCATTTAGAGCGCATCTTTAGTACTTTTAAATATGCTATAGCACAAAATAATAATCATGGCACCTCAGAAGCCGCAGCATTGTTTATTGGAGGCAGCTGGCTTCAAAGTCTTGGAGATCTTGAAGGAAAAAAATGGGAAAATACAGGCCGTTATTGGTTAGAAAATAGAGCTAAGAAGCTTATTGGTTTGCAGGGCAGTTTTAGTCAGTATTCATTAAATTACCATCGCGCCGTACTTGATACCTATTCAATAGTTGAGATTTGGCGCCGTCAATTAAAATTACCTTCATTTTCTTTACTTTTTCAAGAGCGTATAAAATTGGCAGTGCAATGGCTGCAATATTTTATAAACCCTATTAATGGTGATGGCCCCAATTTAGGCGCTAATGATGGAGCAAATTTTTTGCCTTTAACTAATTCTGAATATAGAGATTTCAGACCCAGCATTCAATTAGCAATGGCTTTATTTTTAAAACTCGACTTTATGAGAAATTACTATATTCCTGCCCTCAATAAAAAAATAAAAAAACAGCAGCAAAATACTTGGAATGATTTATTAACTTGGTTGAATGTAGCAATTCCAAGAAAGCTTGCGCCAGTAGCAAAAAATTTAATTGCTGATGATGGTGGCTTTGCAATATTAAGGCGTGGAAATGTAATGGCAATGTTGCGTTACCCTCGTTTTAAATTTAGACCAAGTCAATCTGATATTCTTCATCTAGATTTGTGGGTAGCCGAAAAAAATGTATTAAGAGACGCTGGATCATACAGTTACAATAGTGATCCTTATTGGGAGAATTATTTTGGAGGAACCGTTAGCCATAATACGATTGAGTTTGATGGTCATGATCAAATGCCTCGTTTGAGTAGATTTTTATTTGGAGATTGGCTTAAGACTTCTTTTGTAGAGCCTTTAAGTGAAGATAAGCACATTACATCTTTTGGCGCCGGATATCGTGATCAGCAAGGTATTGGCCATCATCGAACTATTCAGTTATCTAAATTAAATTTAAAAGTAAAAGATGAGGTCTTTGGGTTTAAGAATAGAGCAATTACAAGATGGCGATTATCACCAAGCAAATGGAATATTTCTTCCGATGGTAATCAATATTTTTGTGAAAGTGACGAAGCATCGATCAATAATTCCTTAAAAAAAATAGTCGTATCTTCTAATGTGCCAATTGTTCGCTGTGAAATAGTTCAAGGGTGGGAATCTAGATTTTATCAAGAAAAAAGACAAGCTGCTATTTTGGAGGTAGAAGTTATGCAGTACGGCAATATTACTACCGATTTTAATTGGTAACATGAAGGTCTTATACTTTCACCAACATTTTGTAACTCCAGGAGGAGCAGGAGGAGTTCGATCCTATGCTATGGCGCGCAAACTTATTGAGAGAGGCCATCAAGTTACAATGGTATGCGGGCACTTTGTAGGAGGCTTCTCTGGTTTGACATCGCCTTTTGTAAAAGGGGTTCGCCGCGGTTTAGTTGATGGTATAGATTTGATTGAGTTTGACTTGAGATATTCTAATGCCGATGGATACCTAAAACGATCTTTCGCCTTTTTGCGATTTGTAATGCGGAGTCTAAGGTTAATTTTCTCAGAAAAGTATGACATTATATTTGCAACTTCAACACCGCTGACTGCAGGCATACCAGGCATTTTTGCGCGCTGGTTAAGAGGTAAGTTATTTATATTTGAGGTTCGTGATCTTTGGCCTGAGCTACCGAAAGCTATGGGCGTAATTAAAAATCCCTTAATATTATGGAGTATGAATGTTTTAGAATGGATTACCTATAAATCAGCACATAGATTAATTGGATTAGCTCCTGGTATTGTTGAAGGTATATCGCAAAGGGGCATCTCAAAAAAGAATATCGCATTAATTCCAAATGGTTGCGATTTAGATATTTTTTTTGATAACCCCTCTCCTTGGCGACCAAAGCCTATAAAACCTAACGATTTCATAGCAATTTTTGCTGGTACACATGGGGTTGCTAATGGACTAGATGCTTTGTTAGATGTAGCCGAGGAATTAAAAAAAAGAAAGCGTAAAGATATTAAAATACTTCTCGTGGGCCAAGGAAAACTAAAGGCTGCATTGCAAAGACGAGCTAATCGTGACAATCTGAGAAATATAATCTTTTATGATTCTATTGATAAGTTTCGCCTCGCAGGACTTTTGTCCGCAAGTGATTTAGGTATACAGTGTTTAGCAGATGTTTCAGCATTTTATTACGGGACATCGCCTAATAAATTTTTTGATTATATTGCAGCTGGATTGCCTGTGTTAAATAATTATCCAGGTTGGATTTCTGAAATTATCATAAAGCATCAATGCGGATTTAGTATAAAGCCTAACAACCCAATTCTATTCGCTGACATTTTAGAGTGGGCTGCTGACAATAAATTAGAATTGGGCTTTATGAGAAAAAATAGTAGAAAATTAGCCAGAACTCAATTTAATCGTGATTTGCTTTCAAGCCAATGGGTTGAATGGGTTGAAGGCGCAAAGTCAATTTAAGTTAAAATAATGAATGCAAATGGTTATGAATAAAATTAATAAAATAGAAAATCAAAAAATAATAGATTTTATTCGCACTATTTACGGTAAGGATTTTATTCCACTTCATCGGCCAGTATTTGAAGGTAATGAAAAAAAATATCTTCTTGAATGTGTTGACTCAAATTTTGTTTCTTCAATAGGACGTAAAGTTGTCGAGTTCGAAAATCAGGTAGCTGACTTTGTCGGAGCAAAATTTGCTATAGCTACCGTTAATGGCACGGCAGCCCTTCAAGTTTCTCTAAAGTTAGTGGGCGTGAGACAAAATGACGAAGTCATTACTCAAGCACTAAGTTTTATTGCAACTTGTAATGCAATTCATTATTTGGATGCTCATCCCGTATTTGTAGACGTTGATGTAGATACTATGGGTTTAAGTCCAGATGCACTGAGAGATTTTTTAGAAGAACATGCTGAAATAAGAGATGGCTATGCTATTAATAAAGTTAGTGGCCGAAGAATTTCAGCTTGTGTTCCTATGCATACGTTTGGCATTCCTTGCAAAATAGAAGAGATTAAAAAGGTATGCGATAAATGGAATATAGTCTTGGTTGAGGATATTGCAGAGTCACTTGGTAGCTATGTGGGTAAAAGTCATACTGGAACCTTTGGAAAGGTTGCTGCTCTCAGTTTTAACGGCAATAAAATAATTACAACCGGCGGTGGCGGTATGATTATAACAAATGATATTGAGTTTGCTTTGAGAGCTAAGCATATTGTCACTACAGCAAAAGTTCCCCATTTATATGAATTTGTTCACGATGAAATTGGATATAATTACCGACTTCCTAATTTAAATGCTGCTTTAGGCTGCGCTCAAATTGAAAGGCTCCCTGAGATGTTAGTTATTAAGGCTAATATTGCAGAGCAATATGCAAATTTTTTTGCATCTATAGGTATCAATTTTTATTATTCCCCAGTCGGTAGAACACCAAATTATTGGCTTAATGCCATAATTTTGGAGTCAGCTGAAGAGCGTAATGAATTTTTGAATTTTACAAATGACCAGGAAGTGATGACTAGACCAATATGGCGACTTATTTCGAAACTTACAATGTATCAACATTGCCAAAATGATGGCCTTAAAAACTCTTTATGGTTAGAAGAGCGAGTAGTGAATATTCCATCTAGCGTTCCGAATTTGACCTTAAAATTGCCCACTTAAAAACTTATGAATATACTTAACTTAATTGGACGCAGTCATCCACTTTTTGACTCTGACATCTCTAAGTATGGGCCAAATCTTGTATCGCTCGTTAATGAAGGACGATTTCTAGTAATTGGTGGGGCAGGTTCAATTGGTCAAGCAGTAGTTAAAGAAATATTCAAGCGCAATCCACAGATCCTTCATGTGGTCGATATTAGTGAGAATAACCTAGTTGAATTAGTTCGGGATATTCGTAGCACCTTAGGGTATATAAGTGGTGATTTTAAAACTTTTGCCATTGATGCTGGCGGTTTAGAATTTGAAGCGCTTATGAAGGCTAATGGAGGATATGACTATATTTTAAATCTTTCAGCTTTAAAGCATGTTCGTAGTGAAAAAGATCCTTACACATTAATGCGGTTGGTTGATGTAAACATTATCAACACTCTGAAAACTATGAAGCTAGCCCACATTTATGGAGTAAAAAAATATTTCTGTGTATCTACTGATAAAGCTGCCAATCCAGTAAATATGATGGGAGCAAGCAAACGCATTATGGAGATGTTTTTAATGCATGCCAGCGAAAATTTATTCCTTTCAACTGCTCGCTTTGCTAACGTAGCATTTTCTGACGGCTCATTGCTCCACGGGTTTAATCAGCGCCTTGCTAAAAGGCAACCAATTGCAGCACCTAATGATGTGCGACGTTATTTTGTTACACCCCAAGAGTCTGGCGAATTATGCTTAATGTCTTGTTTATTGGGTGAGAATAGAGATATTTTTTTCCCAAAACTAAATGAATCTTTACATTTAACCTCATTTTCTGATATTGCTGCAAGGTATCTTAATTCTTTAGGTTATGATATTTTTGAATGTTCAAGTGAAAATCAAGCCCGGGAAAATATTGAAGAATTAATTAGTAAAAAGAAATGGCCTTGTTACTTTTTTGAAAGTGATACTACTGGTGAAAAAGATTTTGAAGAGTTTTACACTGAAAAAGAAACTCTAGATATGTCAAAGTTTGATAATGTTGGTGTTATTAAAAATAACCCAGTTTTTGATATTGAAAAGCTAAACTTTTTTGCAGAAAAAATAGCTGTTATGAAATCAGAATTAAGTTGGGAAAAATCCGACATAGTCAATCTTTTTAATTATATGATTCCTGATTTTAATCATATAGAAAAAGGTAAATATTTAGATTCGAAAATGTAAATATGCAGCGCTTTCTCGATATTATTTTTTCAGTGATAGCATTAATTTTTTTTCTTCCATTATTACTGTTTGTATCAATAATATTAATGTTAACAGGAGAAGGCGAGATATTTTTTTTTCAGGAGAGGGTGGGTATAGATGGAGACTTATTCAAATTATATAAATTTTCTACGATGATTAAAAATAGTCCAAATATTGGAACTGGTACTGTAACATTAAGAGACGATCCCAGAATTTTACCCTTTGGTAATTTTTTAAGAAAAACCAAAATAAATGAATTGCCACAACTCTTAAATATTCTTAAAGGTGATATGAGCTTTGTCGGGCCAAGACCTCAAGCCTTGAGGTGTTTTAATGCATTTTCCCTTAAACACCAAAAAATGATAATTAAAGTTCTGCCTGGTCTCTCAGGAATTGGATCAATTATTTTTAGAAATGAAGAAAATATGATTGGCCAGCAGAAAAATCCCCAACTTTTCTATGATAATGTAATTATGCCCTACAAAGGAAGGCTTGAAGAGTGGTATGTAAATAACGCTAGCATTCCACTTTATTTTAAAGTCTTATTTTTAACTCTTTGGGCTATTTTTTTCCCCAAATCAGAATTAGCTTTCAAACTTATTTATAACATCCCATTTCCAAATCCTTATCTTTTAAAGCACATTAGAAAAAGCCATGTTAGACATTAAAGGCTATAAAAAAATAGCAAGTCTGCATATTGAAAGTATCGACAAAAG
>Ga0209768_10001461_pt1 | contig 15156 bp, 23 predicted proteins | sample LauGreSBDMM110SD_3_FD_187564 | JGI IMG/M metagenome (GOLD analysis project Ga0209768, IMG submission 187564) | Freshwater lake microbial communities from Lake Michigan, USA - Sp13.BD.MM110.SD (SPAdes) (version 2) | ecosystem: Environmental > Aquatic > Freshwater > Lake | place: Lake Michigan... | reverse complement strand
ATTGTGAACGTTGTAGCCGCGCTGGTTCGCCCGACAATACCTTTGCTTGTAATTGCAACGCCTGCACCTGTAGCATTACCTGATCCGTCTACAACAATCGTACCTGTCTTAAAACCGCCGGCGCTTTGGAACTCAATGGTTCCGCTAAGAATGTCGGCGGCGCTTTTGTTTAGCTTGGTTGTAACTGATGCTGAATTTGCTACCACCGTACTAACAAGAGTAGAACCTAAGAACGCATCAACTGAAATTACAGAAGCTGCTCGGATAGTACCTAGCAAAGTCAAATTACCGGTGGAAGATTCAATGGCAAACGTGGTCTGCCATGCACCATCAGATGTTCGGTTATAGCCGCCTAAGATACCTGTAGAGGTAATACCTAAACCAGTTCGTATAGTGCCTGCGTATGCCCCAGTTGTGCCAAGAACGCTGGCATCTTTGTGCTGAAACACGACATACTGGCCGGCAGGCTCTAACTTCATAACGGTTGTGCCGTTAGTTACACCAGTAATTACTTCAGCCGCACCGCGTTTTAAGTCGGCAGTCAGTGTGTCCAGTGTGTAAGAGGGAGCAAGATTGGTAATGTTTGTACTGCTAACTCCACTGCCAAACGTAGAAGCTCCGCCTGCTAATGTTAGAGCTGTGTTCGTTGTTGTCCCGCCTCCGGCATCAATAACCACTTGCATGTTTCGAGTTAGTACATCAAGCACCGACCGCACCTGAGGATCGGCAATAGCATACGTTGGCGGAAGCGGTATAAAACTAGACATCTTTAAATTCCGACATGGATTCAGCTAGAGCCAACTCTTCAATCTTTCCGGTAGTTTCCACTCGAATTGACCAGCGAAGAGCTCGCTTACCGGCGGGCAGGCGGTAATACCCCGTAGTCGCTGCAGTTAGGGTATGCCAGAGTGCGCCTTCTGCGTACAACTTCACTATAGTAGATGCACTGCAGCGAATATAGAACGCGCCAAAACTGACATACTTCGGCATGGTGAATTCTTTGCTCCACCAGTCTAATGTGTAGTAGCTTGCGCTAACATCCCGGAACCGATAGACGTTTGCACCCTTGGAGTAATACAGCGTGTCCGTAATCGGCAAATAGAACATCGAGTCAAAAGTTTCATTGAACTGCGTCAATGTTCCAGCAGCTTCGTCTAATCGAATAATGATTCCAAGAGCAGACACAGAAGACACCATAACGAGATAGCCATCGGTATAACCAAACCTCGCATCGGCAGCAATTCCCGCAAAAGTGGTACGCCAGTCTTCCCTAGAATAAAACTTTTGACTTAAAGTCATAGTGGCTTGAGAGCCTTGCACAAGCACAATACCGTCCGCAGATGCGTAAGCAACAGCGCCTTCCAAGTTCACCATAAGTCGTTGAGCAATACCGGCCTGAGGCAGGGGTAGTTTTTGCTGTGCAAGATTAGAAGGCGTGCTCCCCAAAATCATGTATGCGCCGGCATTAGTCGTCACCACAAGGGATTGAGCATCTACACAAATACCTACAATGTTGTTTGGAAACGACATAGAGTACGGCCATGCATGCGGGCGAAACGGTTCGCTAAAGTACAGCATGTTGTTCTTGTAAGCTGCAAAGAACCCGTTCGGCATGGTCACTAAGCCAGTCAAACCTGTTTCGGGAATATCCCAGTCTAATGAGGGAAGCGCTATGCCGATTTGCGAGGCTTTAAACGTCTCGTCTTTAAAAACGTTGCTGCCTAAATCAGTGGTTGTAACTTTAAAGTACGTAGAATTTGTACCAAACGTTCTATAAATGTTAGTAGATGCTCTCGGTACATAGGTTGAAAACGATGGAAGAGCTGTTGTAACTTCAACATAATCCATGTAGGTTACAGATATCAGGTTTGCTGGGGACGGAGCAGACTCTTCGTTATAGGTATTAACCATTGTGTAAACGTAAGCCCGGGTCTCAACAACACCCCATTCAAATGTCAAAGTACCATCTGTGGTCAACATTACCTCGACACCGCCGGGGAACGAATTGTTTCGCGTAGGCGTTGTAGCTCCAGAAGAAACCGTTACGTTAAAGATTTCTTTATTAGAGTTGCTCGTGTCTTTAATAATAATCTGTGCAGTTAGCTTTGCATCAGGAGGAGTTCCGGTAGGAGCTACCGCTTCAGTTGTAGTTGTAAGTGTGTTTTCCCCCGCTGTGTCAAACGTTGAAGTAGCTTCTTGTCCGGGGTTATAGAGAGTACGCGCAGGTGGGGTAAACGTGTACTTTTTCCACTGAGAAACAACAACAAACGAAGTCATTGCCGCCTCTTGGTATTTTTTACCGTTGTCCTCGTACCACACAGTTGTTGTAACGCTGATGCTAGGATAGTCTGGGAGAGCGGAGCGTAGCTTCAACACCAGTGTAGGTGCAACAGTGGGTTGCGGTACACCAACAACATGAGCCGTAGCAGGCTCGCCGCCCGTGGCTCCAGCTCCCGAATACGGTGAAACTTTAAACCCGTTGGCGTTCATGTAATACATACGCCCAAACGTATCATTTAGGACGGGCCCCTTGGCCGCAAACGTCTCAATTGGCCATGTATAGAAGTTAGTGCCTTCTTCGGTGTAAATGCCCCTGACCGTGTTGGTCATGGTTTTAAGCAGAGTACCCCCACGCAAAGGGCGCAAGTCATTCTGTGCAAAATCGCAAAACAACGCTTGCTGCGCATTGGAATCCGGCAGTTTGTAGTCCGGCGTGTTTGGCAATTCGCCAGAGAAACTTTTAAGTACGAGGGTAGTCATGTCATCCCAATAGAGCGCACTCAGCCGTGCGGCGTTTCAACAGTCCCGGCAGTACTTTGCCGCCGCCTTTAGTCCAGAGCATCAGTTGTTCTTTTGCGCCTTCCCAATCATTGGCATTGATTTTCCTCTTTAACGTGCTAGTTTGCAAGCGGCCTGTGCCCAAATTGTAGGCAAAGTCCACGATGGCGTTGCACCTGCGAACGTCAGTAATCAAGCCGGGGCAGTTACGCAGAACTCCGGGTAAGTACGTATGTTCTAACTCAATCATTAAAAGCGCATGAGCTTCTTCTTGACTCATTGGTGCGTCTTCTAGCGTTACCTTGCGCTTGTCAGCGTAGTAAGTAGAACCGTAGCCAATCGTGGCTACGTTAGCAGGGCAAAGGTACGGCTTGGAGCGAAAGCCCTCAAACCGCTTGCACATCTCTGCGGCTAGTTCTAGGTTCATAACCCACGCTTAGCCAATGTACGGTCAAGGAACCAGAAGTTAATTGTTCCGGCCAGCAGTGCTGAGAAGTCAGGTGACATCATTATCTTAAACACTTCTAGAGGGGGAGCACCAGCTAGCCATGCGCTCCATGCAAACCAGACGTGGATAAAGCTCCACACAAACAATACCCAGTAAGTTACGACTGGCCTGACAGATGCAGATAGAGCTGCGGCCCAACCGCCAGCGGCTTTGACCATTGTGGCTTGTTGTTCTATAGCAGACTGGAACGCATCCATGACACCTACGTCAACGGCGGCTTCGCGCTGTGCGCCTATTTCTGCAAGTTTCATTTGCCCGCGCATTTGCTCTAAATCGCACTGGCGAGAGAACATATTCAGTTCGTGCAAGCGTTCATGCTTTTTATCAAAATACTTGAGCACCTCTGGGGCCATACGGAAAATACCGCCAAAGACGGAGCCTAAAATACCGCCACTTAGAATATCAAACATAGTTAGTCCTTACAAGATTTTGATTTGTCGTCATTCTGCATGAGTTTGATACCAGACAGGAACCCAATCATGCCGCCGATAAGAGTAGAAAAAGCGGGTGAAATCATCTTGAATATTTCGGCATTGTCCACTTCTTTGGCCCAAAGGCCAAGCATAAAGCTGATTACCATAGCCAAAACAGAGATGCACAGGGTTGTGCTTACCATGAGTGTGACCCACAGTGTCAGCTTTTCCTTTGTTTCTATCTGAGGTTTCTTGACCTGTCTGGGTATCGGTTTTCTGGTCATACATAAATATCCAGTTTGCGGTTGGTAAAAATCTCAAGACTCAGTTGGTTGCGTTCGGCTTTCTTCACATACAACTCAAACTCAAGATCGTTAATTTTATCCTTTACTTTTCGCATCTTTAACGCTTGTGCATATTCTTCTTGTAAGCGTTCAGCCCTTCTCTCAAGCGCATCTGCTTTAGTTGGATACTCCGGCGCAGTTACCATCGGATACCATTTGTACAACGGTGGGATCATTTCTTTTCCCTCTCAAGTGCGTTTTTGTACCCTTGAATAACCTTATGCCTTAACAATGCACTATCAGCAGTACCAGCCCATTCCGATAAGTTATTCCAAATTACTACAAAGTCGGTACTTTTACATAAGTTCTGATGATTTGTAAGCCACATTGTCATTTGCTGATGACGCTCTGATGGGTTGTGAACTGTCCAAGCAATAGAGTAAAACTCCCGCACGCTGCACAAGTCTTTGCCTGTGGATTGGAGGGCGAGGGTGAGGACAAGTGCTACTAGCCATCTCACGGCATCGCCCAAAGAATGACGTACGTTCCAAAAACAACAAAACAGATAATACAGACCGCCGCAATAATTGCTTCGGCCCAGTCATTCATTTTCTAATCCAAGTCTGCCAAACAGCACCAGCCGCCATGATTAGACCAGCCACCCACAGAATAGGTTTAGCTGCAGAGGCTATCCATCCAAGCACTTTAAAAGCGCCGTCAAGAGCATTCATTGCGTCAACAATACCCCGTGTGTTTTTGTCAATGGTATCTACTTTGGTTTCAACCGCAAGCAGTCTTTCGTAGATTTGGCTATGGGTTATTTCGTCTTTCATGATATTTCAATCCAAGATGTTGTAGGTTCATCCCAACGATAGACTTTGTCATCAGTGGGGTAGGGCGTTGGTGCATCCCAAAGGCAAGTATCTTCGTTTAGTGTCCAAGATGCAAATGGTTGAGGCGGTATAAACGCATCGCGGCCTGCATCGTATGTAAAACCAATTCCCGCATAGTTTTTACGAATATTGCCGTTGTAACTTGTTTGCTTCCATATAGTTGAAACACCAAACAAAGTCTTGCAAAAGACAATACCTGCATCTTCAGATTCAACTCCGCCAATCTGGCAGTCATTGTTGTGAACCACGATGACCTGAGTCACTACATTGTTTTCGTCTAGTTGTGCAAAGTGCGCCATTTTTTAACCTCAAAATGTGATTGAACCCGATGCAGCCCATGTATAAATTCTGTAACCGCCTGAAACTGTAATTGTTGGCGAACCAGTAGTTGAAGTAGCCGCGGAATAAGAATCAGCATAGCGAATAATTACAATGCCTGAACCACCTGCGCCACCGGCATTATAAGATGGGCCGTTAGATTCGTAAGCTCCACCGCCACCACCACCAGTATTTACAGTTGCGGCAGAACCAGCGCCTTCGCCAGTAGAGCCACTACCGCCTCCGCCTGATCCGCCTGATCCGGGCCCTGTTGAACCGCCACCGCCACCCCCAGCAAAGAAACCAGCAGGTGAGCCATAAGCGCTAAATTGTGAATACTCACGCCCATCGCCACCATGACCAGCGCTATCTGTGCCGCCAGCTTCTCCTGCACCACCACCTCCGCCCGGTGTGTATGTGCTTCCATTTTTACCGCCAGCATTTCCATACCCAGTTAAACCGCCTGAATTGCCTTGTGTTGCAGAGCCGTTACCTGTTGTGTTTGCATACCCAGAACCGCCACCACCAGAGCCACCATTTCCGCCCGGTGAACCGCTATTACCGCCTGCGCCTAACCCGCCACCATTGGCAGTTGCAGTAATAGCTCCGCCGGAAAACACAGAATTACTTCCCGCCCCGCCATCAGAAGTTGTCCCGCCTGAACCGCCAGCGCCTACAGTTATTGTGTAGGCTGTAGCTGTACTTACGGCAACAGAAGATGAATACAGCAAACCACCAGCACCGCCGCCGCCAGCATTTGCATCATTGGATGCCCCGCCGCCACCGCCGCCAGCAACTATCAACATTTCAACAGTTGAAGTAGGATTTATCTCTATGGGCCAATTGTTTCTCCCCACAGCTTGCGATTGCTGGGTTAGAGTGTAGATTCCTGAGTATTGAGCCATTTATTTATCCTCAGAAAGTGATCGAACCAGATGAGGTCCATGTATAAACACGATAACCGCCAGATACAGTTATTGTTGGTGAACCTGTAGTCGCTGTGGCAGGGACGTAAATGCTCGGGTATCGAATAATAACAATACCAGAACCCCCAGCGCCACCCGAAGTGCCGGGATATGAACAACCGCCACCGCCACCGCCAGTGTTAGCTGTTCCCGCGCTGCCAGTACCTCCTATTGACCCGTTACCGCCGCCACCATTTCCACCAGTGCCCACCCAAGTGCCACCACCGCCATAAGCTCCGCCACCGCCGCCGCCAGCGCGATAAACGGCAGAGCCTGTAATAGACGATATGACACCTACGCCGCCGTTACTTGTTCCTGATGGGTCACCATTTGCACCAACAGCCCCTGCACCGCCGCCGCCGGCTGCGTTAAAGTTTGTGTAAGCAGAAGTAGCGCCGCCAGCATAGCCTTGTCCTACTGTTCCAGTACCGCCAGTTGTTGGAGCAGGATTGTAGCTACCGCCGCCGCCGCCAGAACCTCCGTTACGACCGTTAAATGAACCACTGCCATAAGCACCTCCGCCGCCCCCTCCTACAGAAGTTACAGTGCCAAAAACAGAGTTTGACCCGTCATTCCCCTGCGCTGAAAGTGTTGTTTGCGTCGCTCCGCCAGCCCCAACGGTTACTGTGTATGAAGTGCCAGCAGAAATTGAAAGCGAATTTTCAGCAGAAGCGCCACCACCAGAACTTTCTCCAGTAACACTAGACCGATAACCGCCAGCACCGCCCCCAGCAGATTGGCTTCTCCCGCCACCGCCGCCGCCAGCAACAACTAAATACTCAACCGACGGCGGGGTACTAGTAGTTAGTGGATCAAACGTAGCAGTGATGAATCCGCCTTTGTAACGATGTGACATGGCGACTCCTTAGGAGATTTCTTCGTATGACACGGTGTACGCAATCTTACTTGAGGTGCTCGACGTCACAACGATGGATTTGTTTTCTTCAATATAAAACGATGTGTTCTTATCGCTTGCCACAATCGAAGCGTCAGCTGGGATGTCTATGGTCGAAGCAATGGGGTAGGATGTTCCAGAACCGTCCGCTGCGGTGTTGATTGCAACGGTAGCGGCGTATGTAGATGAGCCATCCACATTAGCTGCAATAACCATATTCACTTTGAGAACTTTGCCGCTGCTTGCGGCGTTGGCTAGCAATACGTTGGCCGTCGTGTTTGATGGCGTAAGGTAAGTAGTCTTACCTGTGATGGTTGTAACGTTTACAATGTTAGGTGCAGCCATTTTAGCCTCCGAATACGATTGCCATTGCGATGGCTTTACCGGTTGATGCTACGCCAACAAGGGTGTTGTTTGCAGCAGAAATTGTTTTGTTTGTCAGGGTTTGAGAATCTGATGTTCCCACAACCGCGCCTGCGGGTCCAGCGACTTTTTCCCAAAGAGACGTAGACGTGCTGTACTGTAGCAAGTCATTATCCGAAGGGGACTGCGCTGAGACGTTGTGCAGCTCATCCATCTCGTAGCCGTTTTGTACTTTGACGAATAACTTACCTTGTGTTGGGTGGGCGTGTTCAACAATAGCTACATAGACCAAGTGCTGGGGTGCATAAGGCTTTGTCGCTGTCAGTGTGCCAGCCGTTGTTGGGCTTAGATATAGTTGTTGTCCGTCTGTATAAGCAGACGTGTTCATATTAGTTATTAAGCCGACAACCGTTACATAACCATTGGAATTGTTTGCCAAATCAGCGGTTATCAAACCCAGTGTTTGAGCCGAGGTCGCGTCCCCGGTAGCTAATGCTTTTGAGACAGTTGACCTTTGACCTGTTGCGCCGGAGATATAAACAGCAGTGCCTTTTGTCAGGGTTGCACCAGTTGTGTTTCTGACTGCTGCTAAAAGCGTTGATGCGGGTGAAGCCTCAGAAACTACCAGATCGATGTTATCTCCAGTTTGGGTAACAACAATACTTCCGTCAGAGGATGTCGCGCTTGCAAGGGGTGTATACGTCAGACTGTTAATCTGCAAATCCCAAGCTGAACCATTCCAGACCCAAGTCTTAGTGCCTAGCGTATACGTTTGATTTAGCGTTGGGCTGGATGGGAAGTTCATGTTTCTACCTAATTAAACCACTGGGATATTGTAATTGGGTCTGCCGTTTGGCTCAAGGCGTTATTGGCACATAGTCTGGGTTATGAGGCCATTCAACGGGGAGTCGTGCGTCAGAAACAGTTGCAGGGAAATCACGCAAGGCTTGACGGTATGTTGCCCACTCAGCTTTCTTAGGAATAGTGCAATCAGCAATCTGAGTCCAATCACAGGCAGTCAATAAAGCATTGCGTGTGGCTCTCAGTTGAGACATTGCGCTGTCTTTGGCTGCTTGAATTTCCTCGGCAGTCAAATCTGCTACTTGAGCAAGTGATACAAATTCGCCATCATCATAGGCTTCACAAGAAACCAACTTTTGCGTCAGTCGGTCGTGGGCTTTGAACAGCGTGACCTTCTTTGCGTTGTTGGCAGTCAAGAATTCATCAGAGGGGCCACTTGTGCCAAATGATGTGTTGGAGAACAGTTCACGATAGTCGCCAACTGTAATAGGTGTTGTCAAAATTGCTACTTGCATAGTAGTTCCTTAGTATGGGCCAATATTGGGAAATGCCGCAATTGGCGGGGTAAAGTTTGCGGTGTATCGGGCAAAACCTTTGGTGATTCGTAAATCATCTATGTAGCCGTTCAAATAACCATTTGCAAGGTCATCTCCAGCTGTTCCTACCCACCAATTATTTGCAGTTCCAACAACATTTGCAGTTTGAGTAGATGTCCCATTTGCTACGCCATCAACATACAAAGTCAAAGTTGAACCTGACCTAACTAAAGCAATATGTTGCCATGTGCCGTAGGCAATGCTTGTCGTACTGTTAATTGCAGGAAATACACCATTAAAAGCAACATTGTATTTTCCGCTTGTACCGCTGTTATGGCTTGCAAAAATTGCAAACCCACCATTAGATGTAAAAGAACTGTAATTGTTAATAATAGTTGGAAAGTTTGTAACTTTTGAAGTTAAGTTAACCCAACACTCAACTGTAAAGTTTCCAGTAAAATTTAAGTTAGGTGTATATGGCAATTTTAAATAATCACCAGTACCATCAAACTTTAAAGAACCTGTGCCATATTTTACTACGCTTGTAGAAATCTGTGCGTTACCCACAGTTTCTAAGTTGTTCATCATGGCGTTGTCAAAGATTGCGCCATTGGTGTAATTTAAAAGAAGTGATGTTCCGCTGATAGCGGTCAATGGTGCAATCGGCGGTGTAAATGTTGTTGTGTAAAGCGCAGATGTTGTGATTCGTACATCCGACATATATCCATTTAAGGTATAGCTTGAAGATGAATAGCCGCCAATAAAACTAATTGGAATAGCGTCACTTAGACTGCCACTTGCAACAGATGTTCCGTTATAGTAAATAGTAATTGTTGACCCGCTTCTTACATAAGCCAAGTGATTCCATTGATTTCTTTGAAAAACATTAGATGCTGATTGGATTGTAGTACTGGAAGTATAAAAAGTTAATTTTCCAGTTCCTTGGTAGTCAATCATTATTTGCACTGACGCAGTGTTGCTTGCAAAAACAAGAGGATAACTTCCAGAAGAACCAGTTTGATAAACCCAACATTCAAACGTGAAATTGCCTGAATAAGTTTGTTGTGAATAACTTAAATTATCACCATCACCATCAAAGTACCCTGACCCACCAATCACGCTTGTGGAGTAGGCGGTAGAAGTACCAAATGGGTTAAAGCGTTGAACGCTTGGTGTTCCTGTTGCCGTGACTGTATATGCGTTTGATGAAGCATCAAAGAAACGATTGGCTTGGCAAGTTAACAGCGCGGTATTTGTGATTGCAGTCAATGGTGTTGTTGGAACAGTAATGGTGCTGTTTGCAGGGTCATAGACCGCAGAGCCATTAACGATTCTCAGATTGGAAATGTATCCGTTCCAAAAGCCATCACTAGCGCCAAAAGCACCAATGTAAATTGTTCCGCTTGTATAGTTTTGACTGTTTGTGCCTTGTGCAACTCTAGTGCCATCAACCCACATTGCAATTTGATTTGTGCTTGTTCCTGACCTAGAAATAGCAAAATGATGCCAAGTGCTATTTGCAAGGTCAGTAGAACCTGCAATAAAAGTTGAGCCTGTATTACCAAAAGTTAAATATCCTGATGTACTGATATATAACTGCTCTGTGTAGGAATTGCCGCTATTACCGATAAGTGTTCTTGATGCGCCACCAGAAACACTTTTATCGCCAGTAAAAAACCAACCTTCAATAGTGAAATTGCTTGTACCAAAACTCATTGAAGCATTAGAACTTAACGTCAAATAACTGTTTGTGCCATTAAAACTGTTAGACCAATTAGACCCATAAGGCGAGAATGAACCTTGGGTTGTATTGCCGTTTCTGGTAATGGTGAAATTGTTTGTACTGCTGTCTAAGAACGTATTGTTCTGTGCGCCATTAGTCCCATCGCCATGCAAGAGCATGGTAACGTAGTTAAATTGGGGGTCAGGTACTTCACTTGAACCATCTGTTTTTGATGCGGCAAACATTAGAACCCCTTATGGTGTGTAATTTTGTGCAACAGTAACGCCATACCAATTCGTTCCATCGCTAAAAAACGAATAAATATCTTGCCTACTTGCGGTTGCCGTAATTGTAGGATTTGTACCACCCGCCCATTTAACAGTTGACCAAGTTACCGTGCGTGAACCCGTTGCATCTTGCTTTAAAAACATGATGAAAGATTTACCGCTAACCGCCGTTGGCATTGTGATAGTCGCATTGCCTGTTAGCGTAATGATTTGCACCGTGCCGTTAGTCAATGCCAAAGTAATCGCGGTAGAACTATTCGCTGTGAATGGAGTCTCTACATAATTGGTGACTGTTGGATTTGTCAGGGCAGCGTTTGTGTTAAACACCAAAACACCTGAACCTGTTTCATCTGTTACAGCAGAAATTAAATTAGCACTTGAAGGCGTACCTAACCAAGTAGCTACACCAGCTCCAAGACCTGATACACCAGTGCTGATTGGCAAGCCAGTTGCATTAGTCAAAACACCCGCAGTTGGAGTTCCGAGATTAGGAGTCGTCAGCGTTAAACTAGAAGCAAGCTTAGCTGTGGTGACGCCGCCGTCGGGGAGATCAGCAGATGTTAATGGGACTGGCGTTGGAACTTTTCCGATGTAACTCATTATGAAATCTCCAGTACAGATACAGACACGTCAACCGCAACGTCAGCGGTTACTTTAAGAATGTCCGCAGCTTCAAGCACAAGTTTTTGATCGCCGCCAATGGGCACAAGCGAGCTACCGACAGGGATAGGGACGCCTTTAACAAGGTAGATTGTTGTTGCGCCAGAAGTAATCTGGATATCCACGGTAGCAAGACCTGCTGTTGTGTTTGCAAGACTTAACCCAATAATAGTTGATTGAGTTGCGCTTGGTACGGTATACACCGAAGTCTGTGTTGTAACGCTTGCAGCAATGTAATTTTTAAATGTGTTTGCCATATTTATCCTAATGCAATAGCAAATGCAAGCGCATCGCCAGACGTGACAACAAGAGCGGTTGGGCCAAACTCCACCCACTGAGAGGATGTGCCGTCATCGGTATACAAATATTCAACGCCTGTATCTGCGTCCAACCATCGATCGCCTGCCGTAGCTCCTGCTGGCGCTGTAGACGAAATTGTTACCCTAGACGCCGCAGTGCCGGGTATCCAACGTGAGTTTGTAGCATCCCATACCACCGCCTGACCGCTCGTAGGCGTACCCGTAACCTGAATCTTGTCGGTATTTAGATTAACGAAGTTGGCATCAACCTCATTGTTGGTAAGAGGCGAGCCCTTACCTGCACGGGTAATAATGGTACTCATGGATTACTCCGATTAAGGTGCAGCCATTGTAACTGTCCAAGTGATGGACATTGTATCGTTTACGTCTTTGTTGACAACGGCAAACACAGTGCGGCAAAGCATCGTTCCTGCAGAAGAAGCATTGAAAATGCCCGCTTCAGTAATAGCAGTCAAAGACGCTGGAGTACCTGCTGGGAAAGAAGCAACGTAAGCAATCGCAGGACCAGTTACCGTAGTTGACGTCAGTGCTACACGAGCAGACTCAGTACCCAAAGTTGTATTGCCTGCGGCTGCTGCCGTGCTACCCGTACCAATGGCCATGTGGCTCATAACGTTAGCAGATGTGCCCGCCATACGGCTAGCAATAAAACCAAGACCGGTTGTAACAACCAAGTTCTTGACTGTTTCTTCTTGCTTAACTGTACCGTCTGGCGCAGTAACCACAATCTTCAATTCGCCAGTGGCGACAATTTTTTCATTTGTGTTCATGGGGATTCCTTAAAAAGTACGACTAGTTCCTACATAGTCTTCCGCGAAGTACGTGATATCGCAGTAGCCTTGGCTTATCAATGTACCAGCATCTGAGGCGCTAGTCGAGTCGATAAGAGCTTTTCCAGCCTCAATAACGGCGGAATCTGTTGCGGTCGGCACATCAGCCAGACCTTTCATGAATTCTACAAACGCAGCATCAGCCGCTGTCGGCGACTCAGTAAGAGCTTTTCCAAATCCAATAACGGCCTGATCAGATACGCTTGAGCCATCACTTGGATTCTCAACCTTAGCGTTGCTAACATCTGCAACATCGGTCACATTAACCGTGTCGATTAGATTCTTAATGAAAGTCTTGGCTGCAACGTCACCACTCACAGCAGACTCTACAAACTCTCGGTTAAATCCGTTCGCTATAACAAGGGTCTCAGTTGGCGTAACAACTTCAGACAACACTTTCACGAACTGAATGATTTGATCGTCGTCTGTGACAATACCATCTACATCGTCTGTGGCAAACGCCGTGTCGTTTAGCGTTTTGTTAATGCCCAGAACGGCGGCATCACTGGGCGTTGCAGTATCGGATGCTGTTTTACCAACAGTCTTAGCAGCTAGATCAGACGCACTACCGGTGTCACTAAGCGGCTTGCCGTAACTCTTGACTAAGATTTCACCGGCTTGTGCCGTTTCGGTCAGCCCTTTGCCTACAGTTTTAACCGCAGTATCCGAGGCTCTTGCTGTATCAAAGAGATCTAAAAGCTTTAGAAAATAGCCGGTAACGGCAGTAGCCTTTAGCAATACATAACTTATAGCGGCACTTAACTTTACGTACTCAACAGTTGCCTGAAGTTTTACGTAAGCAATTTCCGCTTGAAGTTTAATGTATGCATAAGTAGCGCGCATTAAAAGTCCTCGCGCATCCTAAATCTTAATGGATCGTACACAGTCTGAACGCCGCCGCTGGATGCAAACGTAACTTGAATTTCACCTTCATAGTTACCGGGTTCTCCGGACATAGATAATGCAGTCATGGGAAAAACGCAGACCCCACCTGCGCCGTTTGTCACAGTCCCAGTAATTGTGTCCTGCAGCGTGGTCGAGCCTGTCTGACGAAATTTCATGATAACTGTAGCGCCTGTGATATCGACCACAGCGCCTGTGTTTTCGTCGGTAATTGTGGCCTGCACCTGAGGGCGGTTGGAATCACCTTGAACAAGATAGATCAGATCGCAGCTCATTACCAAATCCTACTGTAACGTATGCGCATGGGCGCATGGTTCATACCGCCGGTCACATAAGCCCGGGCCGTTTGTTTAGCAATTCGAAACTTCAATGTATATGCTTTAGCGCCTGCAGCGTCGGTATACGGCTGATTAGGCGTTTCCAGTAAACTAGCAAGCGCTCCGCTTGAAATTTCTTCTAAATATCGCTCGTACAGCTGCGAATCGACAACGGTAGAGTCGCGTAGCGGCATGTATGAAAAACGGCCTGTGATCGCGTTCTGGACAGTTTCTGCGGGGCATAAAGCCAGCGTAATGTCGTTGGGGTTGAACTGCGTGTACGCCTGTGGAGTTCCAAGCTGAGATTGCCAGTTCATGGAGAACATCTTCTCTAATTCATACTGGCTCTTACGCTCTAATTTTCGGCTCTGATAGTAAATGCCCATCAGTTGGCCAAGAATGTTGTACTTAGGCACATCGATGCAATACGTGTTTGCACCGGCCATCACAGTGATCGGCGTTAAGTCACACTGCAGGAATAACGTCTCGCGGCAGAAGTCGATGCAGGCGTTGCGCACAGCCTCAATTGCTTGGTCGTCCAGTACGTTGGGCGCGTACGGAACAATGTTCGGCAAGAAAACTTCGTAGGAGACGTTGCTCACTTCATTGATCCCGGTAAGTTAGGGTTAAATGGGGCTAGCGCTTGGTTCGGGTTAGACGCAGCTTCGGCTGTGGCTTTGCCTTGCAAGAGACCTTGGAACTGCTGATAGTATGAGGCAGCCAAAGCAGAATTGTTTGCGTACTCAGCATCCTTGCTGTAAGCCCTGAACAGAATGTAACTGATAAGCGCCGTGACGTAAATATCGTCGATAGTGATAACGCCGCCAGATACTGCATCTGATGGTGCAGCAACGTAAACCAACTCTACATAGCCCTGACTTGAGGACGGCTGCGGGGGGTATACGTAAAACGTCTTGGAATCTAGGGGTGTATAAACGAAATGCTTTGTAACTGCGCTAGGAGTAGACGAGTGCCAATTTGGAACTTGCGCATCTAAAATCTCACGAGACACAGCACGAATTGCATTGCCCGGCGTTGTGCCGTTAGTGCCCATATTGCGTACTACGTCGATCAAGGAAACGGCTGCAGCGGGCAGTGTCTGCTTAGTGCCTGTTACACAAATAACAGCAGCGTTTATAACAAACGCATTTGGTTTATACAACGCGGTTTCACGCTGGCCATCGTTCAGCCACAAAATCAATTCGTCAGTAGGCCAGCGAATGTTTGTCGGGTCTTGAAGAATTGTCGAAACCTTGGTCAGGATCGACGCAACTGTGATGGTCGCCATGAGCTAACCTCGTAGAGTTTGAAGTTATGAGAATACTAACACAAGAAGGGGCCCCGTGGGGCCCCTCTTGCTGC
>Ga0209768_10001452_pt1 | contig 15192 bp, 21 predicted proteins | sample LauGreSBDMM110SD_3_FD_187564 | JGI IMG/M metagenome (GOLD analysis project Ga0209768, IMG submission 187564) | Freshwater lake microbial communities from Lake Michigan, USA - Sp13.BD.MM110.SD (SPAdes) (version 2) | ecosystem: Environmental > Aquatic > Freshwater > Lake | place: Lake Michigan... | reverse complement strand
GCTACTATGACCCAATGCAACAATATTTTTAAGGAGTAATCATGGCACAAGATATTGTAGGTGGATTGTTTGGTATTACTCCTGAGATGTACCAACAAAATGTTGGTGAAGACATACTAAATCAAGGCGTAAAAATGGGGCAATTGGCTCCAGATGCTTTTGGTCGTGCCAATGTTTATGCAGGTGCGGCACAACTAGGTCGTGGTGTTATGGGCGCACAAGACCCACAGTTAAAACTTATAAGCATGAGAAATGCAATATTTAATAGAGCCGATCCGAATGATCCAGATTCTCTTATGGCCGCCGCAAAAGAGTTAGCCCCTTTTGATCCACAAGGTGCTAATGCGGTTGCTAATCAGGCTAGAGAAGCGGCACTTAAAATTGCCCAAGCAACAAGATATTCGCGTGAAGGCCGTGCGTTGAGCGTTGGCCAAGACGTACTAAAGGCCGAAACAGAAGCAGCTTACCGGGCTGCTATCCGCGAAATAAAAGGTAGGGAACAAACGCCAGAGAATGCTGCCACTCTTCAGGTATATGAAGATAAGTTAGCGGCGTTAACTCGCACTAAAGAAGCAGCGCCTCTAGATATCCAGAAAGCGCAAGAATACCGCAAAGCATTAATTAAAGATAACGCGCCTGTAGCACAGATAGCTGAAGTCGATCGCTACATCAAAGGATTAGAAGGCGGTCGAGGAACTACGCTTACTAACGTCTTGCCTGGCGCTAAAGACTTTGTTGATATTCCTAGATTTAGGGCAACTGTCCAAAGCACAATTGACCCTGAATCTAAGACTGTGTACGCTGCGGATCAAGCGTTGCAAAGCATCAATGACTCACTTTCTACTAACAATTTTGCATCTTTTAGAGCCGCGCAAGTTCAGTTTGCTAGAGCAATATCTGGAGCCGGCGATCTAAGCCAAAGAGAATTAACAGCGGCCGGCGCCGACCCATCACTACTTGGTGGAGCGGTCGATACGATATCTAAATTGTTTGATAGCACTCCATCTACAGATACGCAAGAAAAGATGAAGAAGACTTTGCAAGCTATCCGTACTGTTGCGGCTAAGAAGGCCAATGATGAGATTTCACGTCAGACTAAGATAGCAGGAAGACAACCAGGCTACACGCCTGAGATAATTGCCGAAGCGTTAGATTTTCCTCAGTTCAAGATGCCTACGGCAGGCGGGGCGGCTAAAGCACCAAAAACAATAACCTTAAAATCTGGCAAAACTGTAACAGTAACTGAGGATTGACATGCCAACCTATACGATTGATGGTAAACCCTATAAGACTGATGTAGCGTTAAGTCCTGACGAACTAGAAGAATTAGCTGGTAGTGTGTCTGCACCTTCACCATCTATGGGCGCCATAATAGCTGAAGGCGCGCGTAAAGGTTTTGCAGGTACTGTCGGTGCGGTGTCTGGGCTGGCTAATGTCATAGATAGGGCTGGCGTAAACCCGTTCACTATGGGTATGCGTGCTGCAGGCACGCCCATACCGCAACCTACTGGCGGTTTGGTAGAGACATTCCAACAAGGACGTGAACCGGTTTATGGCGGCCTTATGCGACTTATGGGGTCTACTGGTGTACAACCTCAGACAGGTCCTCAGAAAATGATATCAGCAGGCGCTGAAGCAGTTACTTCGCCTGAGTCTTATTTGTTTCCTGCGCTATCTATATTTAAACGTCTAGGCCCTGTTGCCCAAACAATAATGCGCCCAACTGAGCAAGCCGTTGTTGGCGGCTCTGCAGAAGCTGGCGGTCAAGCCGGCGAATATGCGGGAGCAAAAGTAGACGCGCCAGGCACTGGCCGGTTTCTTGGTAGTTTGTTTGGTGGCGTTACTGGCGCCTATGGCACTAGTGCTGGCGTAAAAACCGCCGAATTAGGTGGAAAAGGTATTAGTCTGGCAACAAGTCAGTGGAACAAAATCCGTGGCACTAACCCTGAAGATGAATTGCTCAAAGACGTTGACAACCGAATCAGCAACATCTTTATAGCCGCTGGTGCGGCCGATCCTAACTTTATGAAAGTGCTTACTGAAGCGGCCAAAGCGCAGGAGAGCGTCTATCTAAAGGCGCCAGGCGGCACGCCTGTGCAAATGCCTATTAGTTCGTTGTTAGCTGATAACCCAGTTATCAACAACTTCATCCAAAGTCTGTCGTCTAAAGACGCAGTGTTTCGCGCTCAATACAGCGATCAGTTTGAAAAAGCCAAGCAAGCTATGGTTGCCAATCAAATTAGATTGTTTGGCGATCCATCTAAAGTACAAGTGAGTATTAAGCCTACTGATTTGGCGGCTCCACAAGCGCGTCGTCTTCGCACGATTGATGAGCAAATTGCTGACGTCTACAGCGACAAGTCTATGGACCCAACCATGTTGGGCAATCGAATCGATAGTTTACTAGCTAAGAAAGAAGACTCTGCGTACAAAGAAGTGCGCCCTCTTTACACTGAGGCGTTCAATATCGCCAAAGCTAATAATGTTGAATTACCTTCTACGGCAGTTGATGACATCTTTAACTCTGTCGCTGGCGCACAAGCGTCTGATATCTTTAAGACATTCCCATCTATTTACAACCGCGTACGAGCAAAATTTAAACCAGAAACTGTCGAGCCTAGCGCAATCCTAACGGCCGAGGGTAAACCCGCAATTGAAGGCGGTGTTAAATTCTCTGCTGCCACAGTGGAAGACTTGGATTCTTTGAAACGCGAGGTCAACAAGCAATTGCGTAAGACCTCGGACCCTGCCGATATTCGTCTGTTGACCGAACTCAAAACGCGCGTCAGTGGCCACATTGACAATCTTGATCCTGAGTTTGTCACAGCGTACCGAAATGCGGATAATTCTTATTTGCAAAAAGTAGGTCTGCCGTTCAATTCAGATACGCTAAACAACATTGACCGCAAGAAGTTTGTCGAACAGATTGCGCCTGCGTTACTCGGCAACAAGTCTAATGTCAGCCAGTTTATCGACGCTACCGGCCAAGAAGGCGTACGCGTAGCGCGCGACGCCTTTATGGATAGTTTTAGTCGTGCGGTGTTAAAGGACGACGTTATTAATCCTAAGATTGCCGAAAAATGGCTTAAAAAGAACCAAGGCGGCGTGTCTTTAATACCTGGTCTAGAGAATGAATTACGTGGGTCTGTAAATAACGTACAAGTGTTATTAGCTGAACGTAAACGTCTAGATGACGCATTTAGGGTGGTAGCCGGCAACCAAATCATTAAAGGTGAAGGGTTTGACAACGCGCAAGATTTAGTCACCAAGATGTACGGCGATCTTAACTTTACCAATAAGTTTATGTCGCAGTACGGCGCCAATAAAGATGCTGTCAACGCTGCTAGATCGTTTATGTTGGACGATATTGTTAAGTCCGGCAAGCCAATTGAGTTATTAAACGACCGCAATAAATCAGCCGTTTTTAACCGCGTGTTTGGACCTACCTACGCGCAGAAGGTCGCTGACTTTGCAACAGTGTCAAACCGCATAACCAGAGATTTAACTAACGTACCGTTTAGGACTGATACTGTCCCCAAGACGCCTGTTGAAGCGTTATTAGGTATTCCACCTGAACAAATCATCTCAAGAATTTATAACCCAGTGTCAGGCGCAACGTATGCGATTACATCGTTGGCTAGTAAATTCTGGGCTAATCAAGCGTCTAAGATGACTGAGCAACGCATCAAAGAATTGCTGCTTAACCCTACGGATGCGGTTAAAGTATTTAACGCTGTGCAGCCAAAAATTAATCAGTTTGACCGCGCTAAGATTGACGAGGCTATCGCCATAGGTAAGAAATATGGCATTAATTGGGTAGCTGATGCGGCCAACGACGCTATGTCCGGCGCGGCCCGTGGTGCAGTGCAGGGCGTTCCAGAACCCCAGGAGTAACCCATTGACCCTTTCTCTCTTCTCTTATTGGCACAAACTGCTTTTGGCGCTATCAAGCAGGGCTGCGACTTTTTACACCAAGGTCGTATTCAGCTTGAGTCTGCTAAAAAGACCATTGAAGGCGTGCAGTCAGACATTAAAGCAGTCAAGGGAATATTTGACTGGTTCATTGGCCTCTTTGTCTCTAAGCCAGAAAAAGTCGAAGTTGCAAAGCCTGTGGCGCAAACGAAAGCCAAAGCCGCAGCCAAGCAGTCCTACGAAGTCCTTGAACTGGAACTCATTAAAAGCGTGGGTGACAACCTTGGAACGCTCTTTGACACGCAACAACAAATAAACAACTACTACGCAGAACTTGAAGAGGAATCAAAAACCAACTACAACCCAGAACAGAACACGTCAAAAAAGGCTATCGAGCGTGCTTTGATTGAGTTGCAGATGGAGAAGTTGATGGAGCAGACCAGAGAAGCGATGGTCTACGCTCCCGCAGAATTAAAGGACTTGTATAGCAGATTCTTGGTAATGCACAACAAGATAGAACAAGAGCAAGCGTGGGCTAGGGCTGAGACGATTCGCAAGACTAGGCAAGCAAGATGGAAAAGGGAGCAAGAGGAAATTCGTAGGATCGAGATGGTAAGTAGCGCTATTGCTGTGACATTCATTTCTTTATTTTTTGGATGGGCGATGTGGGCAATACAAAACTTATCTGGTGGATTTTGATAGGAGTGGCGGTATGCATAACTGTTGGAGTTACATCAATGGCGTACGTGGAAACCCTATACATGCGAGCACAGTTAAAGCAAGAGATAAAAGAACTTCGTAAACTCAAACGTGAATTGAAGGAAAGTAAATGAATGAACTATTCGGTCTTCTCAAGGGTATCGCACCCACGTTGGCAACTGCTGTCGCTGGTCCTTTGGGTGGGGCTGCTATTTCCGCTTTGGCTTCTAAGTTTGGTGTTTCTGATTCCGTTGATGCTGTGGCTAAAGCTATCGCGGGTGATCCACAGGCGGCGCAAAAACTCCAAGAATTAGAGTTAGAGATGGCCAAGCTAGACATGGCTAATACTGCTGACGCGCGCAAAATGAATGCAGATATTCAAAATTCAGCAGTCGCGTCGTGGTTGGCAAAAAACATTGCCTATGTCATCGACGTCTCAATCATTGCTGGCGCTCTCACCATGACCTTTGTGGTTTTCATAGTCGGCGTCCCAGAACAGAACAAGAGCATGGCGTTTACAGCTTTAGGGTCGTTGTGGACGTTAACGGGTACGGTTGTAAACTTCCATCGTGGGTCTTCCGCAGGGAGTAAAGCCAAAACCGAAGAACTTATGAAAGGCGCAAAATGATTGAATTCTTAAAACAATTGATGATAGCCAGGGTCAACCGGCCACAACCTACTGTCGAAGAAGTCGAAGTCCAAGTATGGTCTTTTGTTGTTAAGTCGATCACTATCATGGTTCTAGGCATCGCTTTTGGCGTTTTGTATTTGATTGGATTTGAGAAGCAAGACCCAGAACTCGCGCCTATTGACTCTGTATTTTTAGAAATCTTAAAAGCCATTGCCTTTATGGGCGTGGGAACAATGGGCGGTATATCTGGACGTAAGGCGTCTACCGCAATAGCAAAAGCAATCGTAGGAGATCAAAATGAACCTAAGTGAACACTTTACTCTTGAAGAACTAACGCACACAGATCACAGAGACTTGGACAATACGCCAAACGAGGCAGAGTCTGCCAATTTGCGTAGGTTGGCAAACTTTTTAGAACAAGTCAAAACTGTACTTGGTGGCAAACCCATCATGGTCAACTCTGCGTTTCGATCTAAGGCGGTCAATGATGCGGTTGGGTCTAAGGATACAAGTCAGCATCGAGTTGGTTGTGCGGCTGATCTAAGAGTGCCTGGCATGACCCCTGATGAGGTGGTGAAAGCTGTCATAGCGTCTGGTATTGGGTACGATCAGATCATTAGAGAGTTTGATCGTTGGACGCATATTTCTGTGCCAAACCTATCCACATCGACGCCAAGGCAACAAGCCTTAATCATCGACAAGCAAGGCACTAGACCCTACGCTTAGTCTTCGCTACTTAACATGAAGACAGCGACACCCACCATCACTACGATTGCGCCGCCCATGACAAGAAGCATGACCACCCAAGCAACTGTTTCAAGCATCTTTGCGCTCCTGATCAAGTTCACGTTTCATGTAGATAACAAACGCTTCTACCAACTTTAAGAAGTATGGCAGTAGCGCGCCTAATACAAATATTAAAACTTCATTCATTGTTTTTCCTTTTTAATGTAGCGTCAATGTGTCTAACCATTTCAAATATAGTTGAGCGCCCAGCCCCCGTCTGAAAATCTTCCCAGTCCCAGTAGTCTTCAACTTCCCCGTCTGTCAACCCAACCCAAGGGCGTTTGTATTCCTGAATGTCATCATCATCTTCTTTGGCATTGCGCCTGATCTCTCTGGAGATGCGCTCAAATTCTTCATCTTCTGGGGTCATGCTTGTCCCCTTGCTCTGATTGCGTCTGCTATTTGCGATTCAAGTTGGTCAAGCAAATCAACAATAGAATCTCCATGACCAGTCGCAAAACCTTTATTCATAATCCAGTTAGCCACCACCTCACGCTCTTGATTCATTGCCCAACGAATAGCATCTCTTGTGCTTGCATGACCTTGTATAGCCATCTCAATGATTTCATCTTGTGTCATTTGATTAAACTCCTATAAGCGTTGATTGCATCTTTCAAATCATTTTTCAATTGCTCGATATGGTCCTGCTGCTGTTGCATCTTAATGTAAGACTCTTTGGCAAAATTGGCTAAGTTCTCTTGGCTCCATAATTCAAATGTTGGCATTTTTACTCCTATCAAGTCTCTTTTGCTGTTCTTGTTTTATATCCTCTGGCGGCACCACGACTTCTTGCGTAGTAAACCTATGCTCATTAGCGCATTCGCGCCTGCGGGTATAGCCAAAGGTTGGCGATTTCTTAGTCTGTTTCACAATAGACCAAGCGTTACAAATGGGACACTTCATGGGCGTCTAGCCTCATGCAGTATCTCGATACGCTCGCGTGCAGCGCGCAAGGTTGTGTAGCGCTGGTGCAGGCGCTCCAAGACGGCCACACGTTTGCCAACTTCGCGTTCGTCGGTCAACATCTGCAGCACCTTGACTTCATCCAAGGTCCTAAGTTCAGCGTTTAATTTTCGCCATGTAAGTGTCAATTTTTGTCTCCAGTTTAGTGATTGTGTTTAGGGTTTTTACTAATGTTCGATTGGCGGCGTTAGCGTCTTTCTGATGTATTTTCAAGATGGATCGTGCGGCTTTAAGCTGCGCTTTCCACAGGTTTAGTCTAGTCATTTCAATTCCTCCATGGCGATATCTGACAAGGCGCGTTTGTCGTGCAGCGCGGCCCAAATCTTCTCATCTACTGTTTTATTAGAAATCATTACGTAGCACCACACGTCATGCCGCTGGCCGCTACGATGCAGACGCCCAATTGTTTGTTCATACAGTTCGAGCGACCAGGGCAGGGACAAGAAGACGATTCGACTGCCGCCGTGCTGCAGGTTGAGTCCATGGCCGGCTGACTTGGGGTGGACCAAAAGAAGTTCGATCTCGCCAGCATTCCATCGTTCAATAGCGCGATCGTCGTCGAGAGTGGCGGCTTTGGGGTATCTACGTTTGAGTTCGGCCAACTCTTCTTTGTACGTGTACGCCACCAAAGTATTGGCATGTTGGTTTTCCTCTAATAGTTCGTCAAGCCGCTCAAATTTAGATGTGTCAAACCATACGGGTTTATCCGCATATACAAAGCCAGACGCCATTTGTTGCAACTTGGCCGTTACAACGCCGGCGTTAACTGCAATCGCGCGGTCATTGGGGAACTGCGCGACAAACTCAGTCTTCATGTCGTCATAGGGTTTACGATTAGTCAGGTTACCGCGCACTTCAACTGTGTGCAGGGTCGGCAGTTTGTCTTTGTATTCGCCTGGCTCCAATACAAACGTTGCCGGCTTGATGCGTTCCATAACCAAAGCCAAGGCGCCAGGGCGCGGCTGCCAATCGTTGTACTCGCGGTTGATCAGTATGAAGTACTGCTGCATAAACGCGCCCTTGGCACGGCCAAGCAGGTTCTGGTTGACGATCTTGCATTGGCCAAAGACGTCCTCTAAGCCGTTGCTAGTGAAACTGCCGGTAAGGCCCCAGCGGATCACCATGGGCTCAATGACTTTGTTGAGGGCCTTAAACCGCGCGCCTGATGGATTCTTTAGCCGCGTGAGTTCGTCAAACACAATGGCGTCAAAATCAAGTTCTTGTTCGGCCAGCCACTGCAGGTTGTCGTAGTTAGTCACAACGATGCGCGCGCTAGACGCCAGCGCTGCTAGACGCTCTTTGGGTGAGCCTACGGCCACAGCGATCTTTTGACGTGGCGCCCACTTAGGTTGCTCCACGGGCCACACATCAGTGCAAACGCGTTTAGGCGCCAACACTAGAAAACGTGTGACCTCGCCATTGGCGAGCATGTCTTGCATAGCCGCTAGGGTGATAGCAGTTTTGCCCGCCCCTACTGGCGCCAAGATCATGGCGCGATCGCGCTCATACAGAAAGTCAGCCGCCTCAATTTGATACGGCCTCAATGATCCAACCATCTATTTGCTCCTTGCTCCATAAACATGCGTACTTCTGATTCATTAGCGCCATGTCTGACGCAAATATTTTTTGCAGTTCTGACAAACGCCCATCAGGCGCCTTCAGTTCGATAAACCAAGTCTGGCCATTTGGCAAACAAACTACTCTATCGGCCACGCCTCTGTGCGCTGGACTAGTAAATTTGTACGCCCTACCGCCAAGGTCCTTGACGCGTTGCACTAAATATTTTTCGATTATTTTTTCTTTCATGTCAAAAAGTTTAACACACTATTATTTTTTGTGCTATAGTTCAGTCTCAATCAATTAAAGGAGAGTTCAGTGCAACACAGTAATATCGTCGGCGGTTCAACCGCAAAGCGTGTGATCAACTGCCCAGGCTCAGTCGCCTTGGTGCAAAAGATGCCGCCCCAACCAAGTAACAAATACGCAGACGAAGGCACGCTGTTGCACAACGTCATTGCTGAAATCGTGATGAGCGATAGAACGCCTGAGAGTTTTCTTGGTACTAAATACGAAGACCAAGTTCTTACGCAAGAATTGATCGACAACAAACTCAAAGTCGCGCTGGCTGCGCTTGATGAGATCGACCCAAACAAAGAGATGCAAATTGAAGCTGAGACTCGCGTCGGCTTTGGTGATCTCTTGCCTGGCGTATTCGGTAGCACTGACCTTATCGGTCGGATCGGTGACCGCGCTGTCGTTCTAGATTGGAAGTTTGGCGACGGCGTCGCTGTGGAAGCAGAAGAGAATGCACAGCTAATGTTCTACGCCGCTGCGGCCATGCGTACTGAAGGATCAAAGTGGGCGTTCGATGGTGCTACTGAGATCGAATGCATCATCGTGCAGCCGCCGGCAATCAAACGCTGGGTGACTACACCAAAACGCATTGCAGAGTTCGAGGCGCAATTGATGCGTGCGGTTAAAGAAGCAGAAGATCCTAACGCGATGATCCGCACAGGCGATCATTGCCGCTGGTGTACGGCCAAACCTATCTGCCCCCAGATGACCGGCGCCGCCGACCGCGCTTTGCAAGTAGCGATTAAATCGTTAGACGCAAACATGATCGGCAGCTACTTGGCCAATGCTGATATATTAGAAGATTGGATCAAGGACCTGCGCGCCTTGGCCCATCAAATGTTGGATAGCGGCGCTCCTGTGCCAGGGTATAAACTGGTGCAAAAGCGCGCTACACGTCAATGGGTGGACGATAAAAAAGCCGCCGACGCATTGACCGCAATGGGCTTAGAAGCCTACAAAGAACCAGAGGTCCTATCGCCTGCACAGGCTGAGAAGGAACTCAAAAAGCGCAAGTTGGCATTGCCTGACGATCTTGTCGTGGCAGTGTCTTCAGGCACAACGCTTGCCCCGGAGAGTGATCCTCGGTCAGCAGTGTTGCAAATCGGGAAGCAGTTAACTGCAGCCCTTTCTAAAATCAACTAAGGAAAATCAAATGAGTTTAGTAACCTTCTCTAAAGCAAACCTTCCCGCAGTAAGTTCGTTGGCAACGTCGTTGCGAACAATCCAATCCGAAGTAGGCGCAGCCGGCGTTGTCATCTTAAAGATGGACAAGACCGGTCACTGGGTGTTCGGTGCGGATCAAACCGAAGTTGAAGACGACTCTCTGTGGGCCATCAATCCCTTTTCTTTTGTCCATGGCTTTATCGCCTGGGGCGACGGCGAAGTGTTAGGTGAAAAGATGGCCAGCGTAAGCCAGCCATTACCTGCATTGGAAGAGGCCCCGCCTCAAGCCAAGAAGGGTTGGGAGAATCAAGTCGGTATGTCTTTGAAATGCATATCTGGTGACGACAAAGGAATGGAAGCGCGCTACACCACTACTTCGGTAGGCGGTAAGCGCTCAGTGCAAACGCTTGCAGTGGCATTGGCTGATCAGGTCGACAAAGACCAGACCAAACCAGTGGCCGTCGTGCGTTTGAAGAAAGACCATTACGCGCATAAGTCCTACGGCAAAATCTACACGCCTGTGTTTGAGATTGTTGAGTGGATTTCTATGGACGCAGATGCAACCGACGTCAAAGTCGAAGCAGAAGCGGAGCAACCAAAGCGTCGTCGTCGCTCTGCCTGATGACTCTCTGGGTTGACTTTGAAACCCGTAGCGCCTGCGACCTAAAAGCCGCAGGCGTTTACAACTACGCACAAGATATCAGCACCAAAGTGTTGTGCATGTCTTACGCTTTTGACAACGACGACGTGCAAACTTGGTTACCAGACCAGCCATTTCCCACTGCCGTAGCCCAGTACACCGGTTTGATCTACGCCCACAACGCAGCATTCGAGCGCCTGATCTTTTGGGATGTGCTGCAAATACATTTCAAGCTGGAGCAGTTCTACTGCACAGCAACGCAGGCCCGCGCCAATTGCGCGCCTGGCTCACTAGAAGACGTTGGCCGCTTTGCTGGCGCGTCTATGAAGAAAGACCATCGCGGCGCGCAGTTGATCCGCTTGCTCTCTATCCCGCAGGCCAATGGTTTATTCAGGCAAGACGCTACGCTTATGGCTGAGATGATCGCCTACTGTGAGCAAGACGTGCGCGCCATGCGTGCTATCAGTTTAGGTATGCGCCCGTTGAGCGAAGAGGAATTAGGCGACTACCACGTCAACGAACGCATCAATGATCGCGGCGTAAAGATAGACGCGCCGTTATGCCAAGCAGCCATTAAATTTGCCAGTGACGAATTAATTGAAATAGAAGAGATCGTCGCCGAAGTAACCGAAGGCCAGATCACCAGCGTGCGCTCGCCTAAGATGCGTCAATGGGTAGTCGATCGCGTAGGCCCACAGGCGCTAAAGCTGATGGAAAAAGATGGAAAGTATTCGATCGACAAAACAGTGCGGGCTAACTTGCTCGCCATGGAGGACCCAGATGAGATACCGCCCGCTGTTGCCGAGGTCATCCAATGCGCGGATGATCTATGGGCGTCTTCGGTTGCTAAGTTCAGCCGCCTTGCAAGCCTTGCAGAAGTCCACAGGGATCGCGTCCACGGCGCCTTTGTGTTTGCCGGAGGATCAGCTACAGGCCGCGCATCAAGCTATGGAGCCCAAGTTCATAATTTCGCTCGCAAATGCGCCGAATTCCCCGAAGACGTTAGAGTTGCAATGGTCAGAGGCCATGCAATTGTTCCTAAGTTTGGGAAACGCGTTACAGATGTTCTCAAAGGAATGCTCCGGCCCGCATTGATAGCAGAAGATGGGTTTCATTTAATCGTTGCCGACTGGTCAGCAATCGAAGCAAGGGTAAACCCGTGGCTGTCTAACTGCTATGCCGGCGAACGCAAACTAGAAATCTTTGCCAAGGGCGAGGACGTTTACAAGGTCAACGCGGCCGCGACGTTTGGCGTGGCAGTCGATGCGGTAGACGATCGTCAACGTCAAATCGGCAAGGTGCAAGAGTTGGCCTGCGGCTTTGCAGGCGGCATTGGCGCCTTCGCAGCCATGGGCCGTGTCTATGGCGTGCATTTGCCTGAGTCCGACGCCAAGCGCATGGTGGACGCATGGCGCAGGGCCAATGCTTGGTCGGTGCCTTACTGGCAAAAGCTAGAGGAATCCTACACACGCGCCATGCGAAACAAAGGCCATGAGTTCCCCGTCGGCCGCGTAACGTACATGTTCGATGGCCAGCACCTTTGGTACATGTTGCCCTCCGGCCGCGTGCTTTGCTACCCGTACGCAAGACTAGAACAAGATGGGATAAGCTATGCCAAGGCGGCATGGAAACCGGCAGCAGATGCAAAAGAATGGCCGCGCGCAAGACTTTGGAAAGGGTTAGCGTGCGAGAATATCACCCAGGCCGTGGCCAATGATTTGTTACGTCACGCCCTGCGCCAACTGGATGATGTAGTGCTACATGTCCACGACGAAATCGTGCTAGAAAGCACTGATCCAGTGGAAGCCGCCGCGAGGCTAGAGAAGGTAATGTGTACACCGCCTGCATGGGCCAAGGGTTTGCCCCTTGCCGCCGGCGTGTCGGTTATGACAAGATACGGAAAGTAAAAAGCCGCCTTGCCGGGCGGCTTTTCTGTCAACAAGGAGATGACGTGGAGTTTTTAGATTATATCTGCAACTTAGCCCCAGAGGGCGAAACACCTTTAATAGTACGACAAAAACCACAGTTGAGAAACGGCGAAGTGCAGTTACATGCTGACGGCGCCATTGTCGCAACGTGGCCGTCGTATCTGCCGACCAAGCAAAAACCCAAAGAAGGCCAAGCGTGGTATGTGAACACCGGCAGCTTTATCGTTGACCGATTCAAAGACGGCAAAGTCAGTGCGTCCAAGGACAATATTGAGTTTGTGCTTTGCCTGATGTTGGACGACATTGGCACCAAGTCCAAGGAGCCGCCACTAGCGCCAACGTGGAAGATCGAATCGTCGCCTGGCAATTTTCAGTGGGGCTACGCATTCAGCGAACAACCATCCAAGGCCGCGTTTGTCGCTGCGGTCGACGCAATCGCAGAGGCCGGCTACACCGACCCAGGCGCGCGTAATCCGGTCCGTAACTTTCGACTGCCCGGCTCTGTAAACCTGAAACCTACGGCAGGCGGCTTCGTTAGCCGGTTGGCTGAATTTAACCCAGAGCGCGAGTACACACTACAACAAATCTGCGACACTCTAGACGTCATCCCTAAACCGGAGCAAGGCGATACTTTACGCCCGATTAAGATGGCCGACGATGGCAACGACGACGTTTTACGTTGGCTATCGGATAACAGTTTGCTATTGTCAAAACCTAATGGGCTAGGCTGGGCCGGCGTCATTTGCCCTAACAGCGCGCAGCACAGCGACGGCAACCCTGAAGGGCGCTACATGCCGGCAACCCGTGCATATTGCTGCTACCACGGCCACTGCCAAGAACTAAACTCGCACACGTTCTTAGAATGGGTGGCCGACAACGGCGGCCCTAAACATACGCCAGGACTGCGCGAGGAACTCTTAACCCAAGCTATGGATCAGGCGTTATCTAAACTCACGCCAACCGACATGTTCAAAGACGACGCTGCCGCGATCGTGGCTGAAACTGAACGCAAGGAACTAGGCCGCGTAGAAAAGTCTGAATGGTGGGACCGGTTTGCCTACATCCAAGAAGACGACGCATATTTTGATATGCAAGACCGGCGCGAGCTGGCGCGTGGCACCTTCAACGCATTGTTTAGGCACATCGGCTGCAAGTCGGTCCACAACGGCCGCAAAATAGAGGCGTCTTACTCCTTTGATGAGAACCGGCAAACCAAAGGCGCTAAGGCGCTCGTTGGCATCACCTACGCCGCAGGGTCATCGGTGTTAGTCGTACGCGACGGGCAAACCTACGGCAACCGCTGGCGCGACGCTAGACCTAAACCCGTGCCAGGCGACGTCACCCCATGGCTGCGGCATGTCGAGCGCATGGTGCCAGAAGCATTCGAGCGTGAGCACTTACTTAACGCGCTCGCGCATAAAGTCCAATTCCCAACGCACAAAATAAACCACGCGATCTTAATGGGCGGCAATCATGGCTCCGGCAAGGACACATTATTTGCGCCGTTCTTTTGGGCCATCGGAGGCGAGGCCAAGCATAATTGCTCGTTAGTCAAAAACGAAGACCTAAACTCGCAGTGGGGTTACGCGCTTGAGTGCGAAGTTATGGAGATCGCCGAGTTACGCCAGGCTGAAGCTAAGGACCGGCGCGCGTTAGAAAACACCCTAAAGCCAATCATCGCCGCGCCGCCTGAATTGCTAACGATAAACCGCAAGGGCCTTCACCCTTACTACGCCCTTAACCGGGTTTTTGTTGTCGCGTTCTCAAACGAACGTGTGGCAATCTCACTGCCAAGCGAGGATCGCCGGTGGTTTGTATTGTGGGCGGAGGCGTCAAAGCTAAACGAAGCGCAGGCAACGGCTTTGTGGAACTGGTACCAAAGGCGCGGCGGCTTTGCCGCAGTGGCTGAGTACTTACACAAACGCGACGTAAGCGCCTGGAATCCATCGGCGCCGCCGCCAATGACTGAGGCCAAGGCCATAATGATCGAGCACGGCATGAGCACGTCTGAGGCTTTTCTAGTCGATCTTATTCGCAGGCGCTCCGGTGAATTCTCGCGCGGTGTAGTCGGCGCGCCCTTCCACGGACTATGCGACCGGCTGCAGGGCCAGGCGCCAACCGGCGCCAAGATAGTCCAAGGCGCGTTACTGCACGCACTAAAGGAAGCCGGCTGGAGTGACATGGGCCGCATAAAGTCGCGCGAGTATGACAACCGAAAACATGTGTTTTGCGCGCCCGACATGGCCGGCATGTCAAAATCAGACCTTCGCCGCATGGTCGAGACAACATAAAAAAAGGCCCCTTTCGGGGCCTTTTACTTTTTACGCTTACCAAGTACTAAGCGCAGGGCGTAAGCTGCTATCGCATACCACATACTCACCCCCATGCGTTGACCAGCGCGGCCGCGTCGTATTCCGGCGGTTTTTCGGCCACAGTAAACAAGCCAGCGCCGCGCCGTATCCGGCCCCAGGCGTCGTGCCGGTTTTGGTTTACAAGCTGGCCGCGCTTAACTGCAGCATATACCTGGTCGCGCGTATAGCCCTCAGTTTCACATTCGTGCATGGTGCGCGGTAGCGCACAAAAGTCGGTCAACGTCATAAGCCGGCCCCCTTCAT
>Ga0209768_10001447_pt1 | contig 15233 bp, 18 predicted proteins | sample LauGreSBDMM110SD_3_FD_187564 | JGI IMG/M metagenome (GOLD analysis project Ga0209768, IMG submission 187564) | Freshwater lake microbial communities from Lake Michigan, USA - Sp13.BD.MM110.SD (SPAdes) (version 2) | ecosystem: Environmental > Aquatic > Freshwater > Lake | place: Lake Michigan... | reverse complement strand
CTGAACAGGCTTGCGGTTCGCCTCTTTCAAAAGTTCCTTGGCCTCGTCATCATGATGCTTCCCAAACATGGAGTGAAGTTCGCCTGAGCGCACTGAGCTCATAAGCGCCTTGGTGTCTTCGTGAAGAACCTTGTTCTTGTTCCCGCCCGTCTCGTTGTTGTAGCCGCCTGGGGCCAAGGTTCCACGCTGAGCAATCTCCTGAATCTCGAGTTTGTCCAGGCGCTCTTCCCAGTTCCCTTCCTTGGGGAAACTGTGAAGAATTTCAATCTGAAATTGATCCCATCCATGCAGCCGAATGGCGTTATACAGGTGCCTTTTCCGGCCGTTGTTCACGTCGGAGATGTGGCCGTTCAGGCGGATTTGAAAATCATCCTGGACCGTCTGCCCTATATATTCCTTGTACGGATGAGCTCCGCTCCGACCGAAATTCTCTGGAATTTCTCGCTCGAGCTTACACTTTATAGAGTATACAAAGGGCATGCACTACTGAAATAAGCGGAGATTTCTTTAGTTGCGCCCAGGTCGAGCGCCAATTTTCTAGTGAAATGATAAATGTCTCGAGTGCCCCGCCCACCCCCACCCAGCCCACCCCAGGAGGAGGAGGAGTGCGACGAGGACGAGATGTGCGACGAGGATGAGGAGATGGAGTTTGGCGACCCCATGGAGGTCCTAGGGGCACTTTTGTCAACTGAGGAGGGAGAGACGATTGCCACCGCGCTCGTGGGTCTGAAGGATGCGACCGAGAAGATCGCCATGAGCCTCGAGATGCAGAACAAAATTTTGGTCAAGATCCTGAGCGCCATCTCCAAGTCTTCACCTGAGCCTAAATACGTCGCCGCCCCCGCTTAAAAAAGTCTGGCTCATTCTTAGTAATGTCAAGCTCCAAGAAAGTCCACACAATCGAGAAGGAAATTACTCCTGAACATGCTGAGGAAATTCGGTTGGCTCATCAGAGCTCCGAAATCAATTCGTGGACGATCGAGGAACTTGAGTCAAAAATAACTCAAGCAGAAACCGATGCTGGTTTTCACATTCGAGCAAATACACTCGCGGCTGACAAGTCGTGGGCGTACGTCTTGTTTCTGAATGACCAGGAGCGCGACGGAGATGGGTATCCTCGTAATCACACCCCAGAACACGTAAAGTCGCGAAAGGAACGATTCATCAATAGTTGCCGGACCCTGTTGACCAGGGTGGATAACTTGGACGCCAACAAGCGTTCAAGCAAGGATGTCAATGGTGAGGAATTTACGATTGAATTTCGGGTTCGCCGCCTGATTGTGGATCGTCAGGAGATGTTTGAGCAGTACCGCATTTGGGATCGCAGATTTAACCGTATCAACAATCCGACACTTGCTATTGATAACAACGACACATCCCTGAAGGATGACGAGTCCAACACGCCTTACCAGAAGCTCCTCCTGTTTCTTCTTCATCAGGCATATGACGAGGGATACCGGAGGTACCGTGACCAGTGTTGCGTTGAGATTCGGAACACACGGGCATGGAAGCCCGTCAAGGAGATTAAGGATTTTGTGTACGACACGACCCAGAAGGAGGACAATCCTGACATGTGGAAGAACCTGACGAGCCGCGGTGGTCTCGTGGGTGATGTGGTGCGCCACCTGTCAAACTGCAAGGATTTCCAGTTTCCAGAGATCAAGAAGGATCGGCACACGTGGTCGTTCCAGAACGGTCTGCTCGTCGGCAAGGACTGGAACATCGAGGATCAGAAGTATCAGATCAAGTTTTACCCCTACAATTCTCGTGATTTCCGCGACCTCGATCCCACTCTCGTAAGCTGCAAGTATTTTGATCTTCCGTTTGATTCATATGAGAATATCGACGAGTGGTATGATATTCCCACACCACACATGCAGTGCGTTCTGGATTACCAGCGGTTCGAGCCGGAGGTTTGCAAGTGGATGTACGTTTTCTGTGGGCGCCTGTGCTTCGAGGTGAACGAGCTGGATGGGTGGCAGGTCATCCCCTTCCTGAAGGGTATTGCCCGGTCAGGAAAGTCTACTCTCATCACGAAGGTTTGCAAATTGTTCTACGAATGCGAGGATGTTGCGACGCTCTCGAACAATATTGAAAAGAAATTTGGACTTCAGAGCATTTACCGTGGATTCATGTTTATCAGTCCAGAGATTAAGGGTGATCTTCAGTTGGAGCAGGCTGAGTTTCAGTCGCTGGTGTCAGGTGAGGACGTGTCGGTAGCGCGCAAGAATGAGACGGCGCTGAGTATGCAGTGGAAGACCCCTGGAATTTTGGGAGGAAATGAGGTTCCAAACTGGAAGGACAACTCGGGGTCTATTCTACGCCGTCTGGCCACGTGGAACTTTGGACGCCAAGTTGCGGACGCAGATCCTCATCTGGATCAGAAGCTCGAGCAGGAGATTCCAGCAATTCTGTGCAAGTGCCTACGGGCCTACCTCGATTACGCGCACAAGTACTCTGACAAGGACATCTGGAACGTGCTACCCAAGTACTTCAAGACGATTCAGAGCCAGATTGCACAGGTCACGAACGCTCTTCAGCACTTCCTTTGCTCGGAGAAGTTCAAGTTTGGCCCGAGCCTCTTCATGCCCCAGACGCTCTTCATTGCCCGGTTCAATGAGCACTGCAAACAGAACAACCTCGGGACGCACCGATTCAACCAGGATTTTTACGCGGGTCCGTTCAGTGCCAAGGAGCTGGAGGTTCGCGTTGACTCCAAGATTTACAACGAGAGCGCCTACTCCACTCAGCCCTTCATCTTCGGCCTTGACTTTTTGTCACAGGATTAAAATATAGCAAAATACTAATGGATCTGCGCGGTGTCACCGCGTTTCAGAAACTGTGGCGATCCAAGCGCGTTTTTGAAAACAGCCAGGGAGGATTGAAGTTTTCCGCCTCATCCCTCACGGCCAAAATAGCCACCTTTAAATTGCCTACTAATTTTCGTGCTGTATTCGAAACAGACCCCAAGGGGTTCTCAGAGATCACAGGGTACACCGCGAGTTTCAAAAAGCCCGTAATTCGTTGGGTCTCTGGGCAGGGGTGGATAGGCGACTCTGATGGAGTGACGAAGCTGATCGCCAAGCGTGGTCAGCAGACGATCGTCATGACTGACAAGTACTTTGACGTGATGGGTCTTGGCAACTACGAAGAGGCTCTCTTGGCCATAGTCAAGAACGGCTGGGCGCCCAAGTTGTTGCTCAAAGCTGTGCCAACCTATAAAAAGATTGACGGAATCTTCTACGTAAATATGCCTATTGTACTGACTGATCTCAAGGATGAGCTCAAGAAGCTGCCTAGCGCGATGGTTACGAGCGTGACGTACAATCCTGAGCTCAAGATGGGCGTACCGGCGGTTGTTCTCAAACTCGCCAAGCCCAAGTGGACGTATCAGTTCTTCAAGAACGGCACTGTTCTTTTCACCGGCATCAAGGATCCATCCGAGCGCGAGGCTCCTAGAATGCTTTTCAAGGAGTTTTTCACTACATACGATCTGTACCCGCTCCTCGCGTTCAATATGGCTGCGTCTCCCGCGATAAAGAGACCAAACAAGGGTGGAAACAGTGAAGCCAAAAAGGCAAAGTTGGCCGGGCGATACCCACTCGCGAGTTCCTGGAATTCCAAGCCTCCACAAGGGTTTTACGTGCGCCCGGGCACAAACGGTAAACCACGTCTTTATAAATGGCGCAAGATGGAGCGAAATATCACGACGCGTGAGATGCTGAACCGTGGTGCCATGGGGCTCAGCAAGAAGAACGCGGTCGTGGTTGCCAAGGCGTACGCGGCTGTAGGCGTCAATGTTCCCGCTCACACGCTCAAAATTTTCAGAAATATGGGAATTCCAATCGTGAATACCGAGCGTGAGGCGGCCGGAACCCCTGCCGGTCTCAAGAACCGTCGGGCACCGAGCTGGAACTCCACAAAGCCCGGATATTATGTGCGCCCCGGTCCTGGTAAGCAGCCATATTGGTTCGCAATTCCATCGGGATTGGCATCGGGTCGCAAGACTGTGATAAAGACGTACACTGACGCCGGGCGCAACATCCCTGCGGCGGTTCGTGATATTTTCAAGATTGGCGCCAACGTCAAGACGAACGTTGTGGCAGTAGGCGCGAACGAATTCACACCAGGTCTGCAGCACGTCGTGACGATGGGTCTGAACCGTGTCCTGCGAATCAACGACCGCCAGGCGACGCGGTTGACAAAGGCTGAGCTTCTGGGGGTTGCACGGAACATGGCGATTCCAGAGGCGAATTCCAAGATGGTGCCCTCTACCCTGATTGACCTCATACAGAAAAAGGCGGGGGTGTCGAACAAACCGAACAGAACCTACGACGTCCTAGTGAACGGTATGTACTATTCGTTCCTGAACAACGGCCGCGTCGCTCGTGTGACTTCAGAGGGCATTCAGACGCAGCGCGCGTGGGCGACGATGCCGATCGCCGAGCGGAACAAGATTGCCAAGAAGTTATTGCCTTCCAATTTACACGCCGAATATAATGCCATGCCCGTGAACAACAAATTCAACGCGCTGCGCGGTATGGTTGGCAATCGCAAGGCGGCCGTCGCCAAGGCCAAGGCGAACGCGAACGCAGCGTCCAAGGCCCTTGCAAAGGCCACGGCGAACGCAAAGGCGAAAGCGAACGCCAAGGCCCGAGAGAACGAGGCAAAGGAGAATGCCGAACTCGACGCTATGGCCATGCGAATGGAGTTGAACATGCGTATGACTCAAAATCTCGGGGCCGTTTACGAAAAGAACAACGTGAACAAGTTTATGAAGATTTATAATAAAATTCCGGTCGGTGCGCGTGGGAAACCGCTCAAGGCGAATATTGAGCGGACCTATAAACAATTCGTGCAGAACGCGTATACTTTCAGGGGACAAGAAAAGCCAAAGAAGGAGCGCGCCCCGAAGAATCAGTCGCTCAATTACGTGTATAACATTCCCAGAAACGCCGTCAATTTCTCAAACAAATTGGAGAGTCTTGGATTGAACTCGAGCAGGAACTGGACCTGGAACGAGATTCGCGCGGCGCTCAAGGGCAAGGCGTCTGCGTCGCTCAAGGCGATGTGGCAATCTAATGTGGTCGCCAAAGTCCCCAGAGGCGCAGTGGGACCGATCAAGCGCAAGGTCCCCCGACGCACTTGAGAAGGTCAAACACCTTGTGGAGCAACTTGAACAGCTCATCCTTGTCTGAAATTTTCTTGGGGTCTATAATTTCCAACTCAATTTGATGCGTAGTATCCTCATCAGAGTCTTTGTCGTCTGGGGTTCCCTTGACGATCGTCATATCGATTGATAAATTCTTCCGAACAAACGACCAACGCTCCTTGGTCGTTTGCTTGGTGCTCGTCTCCTCCCCGTCGTACTCAAAGGGCTCCTCGGTGCTCACACCTAGCCGCACGTCGAAGGGTACGGAATCAAGGCTAAAATCGTCTACGAGAACTCGCTTCTTGATGTGGCCCACCTGCTCATCAGTCTCCTCGTCGATCGTAAGGCGCTTTGACCCCTCAAAGTAATACACCGTCGCGCTCGTGTGCTTCGTTGACTCCCACCCGTCGTACTTTTCAAGAGAATTCATCACCTTGGAGAACACGGCGGGTCCAACGTTCGTGTCAAATCCCTTCCCTGAGCGCCGCCCGAAACGAATCTCAATCTCCGTGTTTGACTTGGTGGCGTGTTTCTGAATAATAGGTTCCCATTTAGCGAAAAGAGGTCGGGCCATAGGGTGCGCAATCGCCATCTTTGTTTAGAGAAATACCGCGTGAACCTTTTAAGACGAGATGCGAGGTTTATGGAACCTCGGCAACACTTGCTATTTCAATACGGCAATTCAATGTCTCGCTCACGTGCCGCCTCTTACAAAACACCTTTTCTCACTCCCGCCATATGAGGGGCCATGTGATATTACTCGTGAATATCAAAAGATTGTTCGGGAAATTTTCACAAAGGACAAAACAGGGCCGGTGAGCCCAAGTGACCTTCTTGGCGCATTCAGAGTTCGGTTTCCTCAATTTGCGGGTCATCAGCAACATGACGCCCAAGAGGTTATTCTTCATATGGTTGACGTCTTTGAGACTTCACTTGGTAAGGAGCTTATTCAGGAAATATTCAACGGGGAGGATTCACAGGAGACGTTATGGGCGGATGGTATGTCGACTCTGAAAACTCCATTTACGACTCTCATTTTAGACGTCAGCGAACCTTGTAGCCTTCAGGATCTCCTTGAAGATCGTCTCGAGGATCGCCCGATAGAGGGGTATACTGACGCACATGGAAAAACATACGCAATTGCAGCGGTTCGCAATCGCGTCACAAAGTGGCCGCGAATCGTGAGCTTTTCGTTCTCCATGTATGATTATAAATTTCCGGTCCAAATCCCATTCGAGTTTGAGGGTCGAAAGTTGTTTGCATGTGTGCTTCATCAAGGGGCTCAGTCTGGGGGACATTACGCGCTGCTTGTGAGACGGTTCGACAAGTGGTTTCTAAAAGACGATGATTCTGTAAGAGAGATGCCTGATATTAAAACATTCAAGGGTGAGTGGTACCAGGCGTGGTACCGCCCGTAATCTCCGACAGCTGAATATTCTCACGAATATTGACAATAGTGCGAAAGTAGGTGCGGCGATTGTTCGAGTGACTCTTGTCTGTACGCACCTTTTCCACAAACCACCCCAGGTCTCCGTACCCACACTCAACAATGGTTCCATCAGGGAGGTCTTTGCGCTTGTTGCCATTGTGAAGATCCGCCTCTTTGTACAACTCCCCCCGATCTTGTACAAAAAGATCCGATCCATTCTTCAACTGAAAATCAATTGTGATGCGCTCACGAGGTTTCCACTTGAACATAGTCTCGTGCGTTCCCATGCGGATTGGCTCCCGTATAGGCGTCATAACGATACCGTCCGTCTCGTAATCAAATGAATTCAAATCTGGAATTGGTTCTTCGAAAAGTCGCAACATTTTTTTGACCCTTATTTCGAACGGAGCCGCAGCAGTCTTGATGATAGCCTTGATCACCCCCCGAGCCTTTTCGAGACGCTGATCGAGTGGAAGGTTCATGAGGTCTTCACCCTTGACGAGCACTGCGTCGTGAACCACAAAAGCCATCTTTTCATTTTTCAATTGAACAAGTTCACCATCGAGTAAAGTATCCTTTGGAATCCGAATCTTCACGAGCTCAACCTGAAATGCACGATTTACTATAAACGTGCCATCAGAGTTGCTGATCAAAAATTGTCGGACACCGTCAGTCTTTTCGCATACGAAATAAGGCTGACGCTTCAACAGAGCAAAGTGTCTTCGTTCGATGGAAACCGGCTGTGGGCCTGGAAAACGACTCGCATCAGTCGCCTTCCATGCACACCTTATATATTCATTCATACTCTAAATTTGCTGCTATTCTCTATATCACGAATCGCGTAGCGATTTAGTCGCCGCGCGTCGCTCTCTAGGGTTCGAGTTTAACTCCCGCCGACTCGAGGATATTTCCGAAACACTCATGGACGTAGTGGCAAACGACCAGTGCCTCTGACGCGACACCAATTTTTACTCCAATCCTGGAAAGGGTCGAAAACATCTCTTCGTTATTTTCCAGTGGAAGTTTGATCGGATCCTTGCCGCCACGAATCTTCTTGTCCACCGGCTTGGCGTCCATGGCCCATACACGCGCCGAAGTCTTGACGCACTCGTAGAGCCCAGGTGTCAGTTTCTTTCCCACCTCGGTGTCAAAGGTCAACCCACGCTGGGCTGCAGATTCCGTCGACCCAGCCTTTGTGTTCTTCTCAAACTGGTCCCAATTGATGCCCTCAATGACTGATGGAAACACCAGAACCTGAATACCCTTTTCGAATGGATCCAGAACCTTGTGAAGAATTTCCTGATTCAAATTAGTTCCATAATCCATCCAAAAGATGCGTTCACCCGTCTTGATGAGCTTGGGAAGGGTAGCCTTCGAGTCCACGAAGTGAATCTCCAGATGAGTCCCGCGCATCATACATAGCATATGAAGATTCATCATAGTGTGCAGAGACGTGGCGCTGATAGACTTGTTCCTCGTCACTGCGACGACATGAAGAACGGTCATTTATTTTCAATAGATTTAAATCCTTAAGCCTTCGCCTTAAGCCGCTCCTCAAGACTTCCGATGAACCGAATGTTGCCTACGTGGCCTAGGACGGTCATACAATCTGCGTAAATCTTGCCGCCCATCTGCTGCCACCTGCGGCAAAAGGCGTAATCTTCCGACAGGTACCGGCGCGAGTCTGGATCGATCATACAATCAAAAACGGCCACGTACTTCTCGAGATCGCGATTCTGATGGTCATTCACACACTCAAGCTCCGGATACTTCTCATGCATCTTGGTGAACACGTCACGCTTGATGAGCATGAAGCCGGTCGGGCCGTCCAGAACCTCTGCAAATCCATTTACAATCTGTGTATTCTGATACTTGAAGTTCATCACGAGGGACGCCGCGACGCGGGAAAGGTCCTTGCCCGTCCCGCCGTTCTTGAGGTGCTCATCGACGCTGTCCCACATCACACACTTCTTAGGATAACACGCCACGGCCACGTCATGACCCGACTTGATGAGACGGATGACAGATTCAGGATCGAAATGAATATCAGCGTCGATAAACAGAAAGTGGGTCGCCTCGGTCTTTTGATAAAAACGCGCAACCGCGAGATTACGCGCCCTGTGCACGAGCGACTCGTTTTCGGTGGTGTCAAGCATCATCTGTATGCCATTCGCCGCACACGTGCGCTGAAGACGCATCATGGACTCGGCGTAAGCCTGCAGACACACGCCTCCATAGCACGGAGTGCTTACGAAAAGAGTGATCTGCCCAGTCATTATGGGCTAAACGCAACTGCTCCTTAAGTTGCGTACAATTACGTCAATTTTAGACAACGTTGGGGCGGATACACCGCAGATTGTGCACAACTCGTTCTTGTCCGGAGCGAAACTCGCTTCTTTCAAGACCACAAACATCACGGCGGCCGCCACCGCCTTTGGTGTGCGCCCCTGAAGTTCAACACACTCCTCGAGCTCCTTGCAAATCTTGATAATCTTCATCTTGATTCGTCCCCTCTGATCGCTGGGTACACAGGTGACGTCATTGAAGAAGCGAGGGATCAAGTCTGCTGCATTCGTGACGTGAACAGCCGTCTCGGGAATCTGCTCTTGATACATTTCAAAAGTCCTGGACAGATCACGTGAAGGTATCCCAAACGCATCGGCAATCTCCTTCGTGGTTCGCGACACGCCCGACTCGCGACACGCCTGGAAGATGCAGTTCGCCTTGATGCCGTTTCTGACCGCCCCGCGAGTCAACACCGCCTCGTTGAACGCCTTGTACTTAATCTTGACCTGATACATAACCGAACCCGGGAGGTTCAGGACCTGCTTCCCCACCCGGTCTAGTTCCTGATATGCGTGGAACAGAGCGCGATCCTTGTGATTCATTGATGTATGCAGGTTGATCATAGCCAGACGCTTCTGTTGATACGAGGACTGCTTTGCGACGCTCATGATTGTCGAGGCGCCCCAGGCGGCGGAAAAGTGATCAGTGTTGACAGGAGCGCCTACGCGTGACGGATCCGCCTTGCACTCGTCACCCCCAGAACGCCATTCAGGTTCGTCGCAAATGAAGGCACAGTCAACGCGACCGCATCCAGTGCAAACCGGTAAATCGTCAAACACGTCATACCTTCTACGGCCCCCGCAGTGTTCACATACATAGTCTGCATGATTACGGGGGGTCACCTCTGGTTGGGAGAGGGGACGACACGCATCAAAGTCTGCCCACACGCGATCGAGCTCACACATTAAGAGTTGGTTTGAAGATGCAGCGCGTCCACCTGGCCTGGAAAAAACCTGTTTTTTCTTTAATGAGCGCTCCAGTCGTCGATCATGTCAAACGCGCGGCCGTTCAGGAGATTACGTCCAAGTCGCCCTTCAACGTTTTCAACATTGTGGCTATCGTCGCAATTCTCGTGATTGGCTATTTCCTGTACAAAAAGTTCACCGACAAGTTCCAGAAGGGCGCCATCAAGTTCCCTTCGATTGTTCCCGCCTCGGTCAGTTCGATGGAGGCTGCGGCTCCTATTGTTGTGGAGACTTCCCCTGATGTGATCCCAGAGCCGGGTGTGAAGGAGGACTGAGACCAAGAGAGTCCCGAAGGGACTCGTCCTTGAGATCCTAGACCCAAACCCCATCAACCACATGCCAATCCAGACACTTGGCAGCGTCCATGTACACGTCCCGCTTCAGCAGCTTTTTTAGGTCCCGCTCTGGGATTTTAGTTTCGCGCGTATAAATATCCTTAAATCGTTCCATAAATTGCGACAGATTTTCCATCTGATCCTTGAAGTCCTCAAACTTCCCCCAAGTTCCGTCCATATTGAGTTGATGAATCAATACGTACGAGTTCTCAGTCATGTGACGAGTCCGTCCTCCCAGTAAAATGAACGTGGCTGCCGAAGCGCACACGCCATCGGCAATCGTCCGAATCTTGACAATATTTCGCAGGGACTTGATACAGTCCATGGCGCTCAGACCCGCATGGAGGTCTCCACCGTCACTGCGAATCCATATGCGAATTTCGGGACGGCCCTCGATTTCTAGGTCCAGATACTTGTGTCGGAGCTCGAGAGCCAACCTTTTCAATTTTATATTCAATTCAAGAACCGTCACCTCACAGACTTCACAGTGAAAGTACACATCAGATCCTTGAATCTTCACGAAAGACTCTTCCTCTGCAACGCATGGTTCACAATTGCATCCGCACATTGCTTCTTGAGTATAGAAATGGTCTTTGCTTTTAACTTGGTGAAAGGACTCAAGTGATTTAGGGTGTCTAGATCAGCCGGAATCAGATCATACTCTACAAAAGCCGCAAAGTCGCCATGTTCCACCTGGGATCTGATCAACATCAGGGCGTCAATGTCGAGGTGGTGACGCGGAACTTTTGTTGATATTGATTGAATCTTTTTTTGACGCATACACATGTTTTGATACTTTGTCCATGTAGACCCAGGGCGGAGCTTATTACCAAGCGTGTGATTGATTTCATTCGAGGGCAATATACACCCCCATAGATTGAAATATGAAAGCAGTTCCCAATCTCCCGCGTATACCCGCGTCTCTATAACATCCGCGACGCTCAGGTAATTTGATATAACTTCCATTACCCCCTTTGAATCTGGATAATTTTCATGTAAAATTGAAGCAATATTACCAGGTTCCTGAATAGGGTGTCCAATATAGTCCGCTGGATTGCAAGTTGAAGACCGACTCACAAGAGATGTGACGAATTCACGAGGTCCCATGAAATCATCGCGAATATCAGATGTGAATGTGAGGCTCTGCTGGACCCACCTCAGGTCACCTCTACATGTGGTGATGACGTGATCACTGGCTTCAGGAAACATGACCCTGATTGCATCTGGATCTGGTACTGGAAAATTATATGTATTAATTTCGAAATTAAATTTGCATGGAATTTGAGAAATTACTACAAAAAGTCCATTGGTAGGAGGTCCGGTTATTTCACGGATACCAACGAGATCATAGATGCACTCGTACTCATCCAGAATGACGGATGTATTGGTTCCATGAATTTTGTTTAAGAAATCAACCGTGTCCTGTTTGCTCTTTAGCACGTCCGACGTGAGTTCTATACAGGGCATCAACTCTTTTCGGACAGTCCAGGTCTTGCCTATACCAGATTTCCCCATGACGCACACAGCCGGTCCGAACGTTGTAAACTCGTGCCCAATTTTTTGGGTGCATTTAGAAAGATAGCGATCCATGGCGATAGATGATTCTGACGATGAGTCTCTCACGCGCCAAGTTCTTAATATGGTTCTTGAAAACAACGCGGTGTTCCCTTACTTGACTGGATATTTGGTTTTTAACGTTGCGATCCTCATTCTGTTAATTTATATCTCCATAAGAATTAGCTTGAAATGAGAGAAGTTGTGCATTTGGTCAGGGCATCAAATGGAATTCACAAGTTTACAGTAGTATTCCCAGACGGGACCAAGGTTCACTTTGGTCGTCAGGGCTATTCAGATTTCACGAAGCACAGAGACCCTGAGCGTATGCAGCGCTACTTGACTCGACACCGCTCAAGGGAGAACTGGACGCGCTCAGGCGCCAAGACTGCTGGGTTTTGGTCCCGATGGATCTTGTGGTCCAGCCCGACTCTCACAGGAGCAATCTCCAAAACTGAAAAAGTTCTGGGGAAAAAAATCGTGATTAAGTAATAATGGGCATCACCGACGCTTTCGTACCAATTATATTTTTCATCGTGTGCATTTTCGGAATTGCCATGTCTTCAATCACCGTGAAGACGTACCTGGATACCAAAAAGGCGAAGGACGCCAGTTTCAACTTTTCGGCGTTCGTTCTTTCCGTGTCAATCATCGGCTTGCTGGCCAGTGGCTTCATGACGTACAAGGCGTTCAAGGGGGGCGCATCCATGAACGCTGTGAACGCCGTGAACGCGGCAGGAAACACCTCAGCATCCGAGGTGGCGGGTTCGCAGACAAACATTGGTGCACAGGAGTTGGGTCTGGCCAACAAGCTGGAGAACATTGCCGCGAACGCCGCTCAGCGCGCCGCCAAGGCTTCGGAGGGCGCCAAACTTGCGAACGCTCTCGGCGCTACGCTTGGACAATTGAAAAATAAAACAAATTAAATTACACTAGATCATCTGCGTCGACAGGTCAACAGTCTGAGACTGACCTGAAGCCTGTGCCGACATTGCGGAACTGAGCGCCCGGAAAGCGACCGGCGTGTTCCGGGCGTCGTAGTTCATGGTACACTCGGTGGGGATCCCCATGGAACTAGCCTCGGCAAACGCATCTTGATTGGCGCCCAGGTACGCGAACGTCCAGCCCTCCTTCGTCTTTTGCTCGATGAGGTCCTTGATGTGCGCCTTGGTGTAGGTGTGACTGCAATTCTCCTGACCGTCTGTCAGGATCACAACGCTTGGATTTTGCGACTTGGTCTCTTTGATTGTACGACCAATCGCATCAAGAAGGGCCGTTGACCCGCGAGGCTGGAACGTCTCGGTGGTCAGAGGCTGTACGTCAGCAATTGGAGTGACGGTGTATGAAACGAGGTACTCGTGGTCAAACTGGATAAGGCTCAAGGTTCCTCCCATCGTTTGCTGCTCACGCAGAAAGGCGTTGAACCCGCCGATGGTGTCTCCGAGGCACGACTCCATTGAGCCAGATCGATCGAGGATGAAGACCCTATCCATTTTGGTTTTTGATAATAAATGGGTATCATCTCTAACTCATGGCGCTCAGAGGACACGTATTTTTGGGCGTATGGCCGATGGTGCGCGTGGATTGGTCGCCTTGCGGTCGTACAGCGATTTGCCGTTCTGACGCACCACATATTTCCCTTTGATCGTTAGGAAAAACTGCCTACCCTTTTTGTTGTAAAAAGGAACGGGGACCCTCTTGGAGACTCCCAACTTTTTCAGAATGAGTTGGCGCCGCGTGGGCACTGTGATCGCACTCTGATTCAAAAGAGCGAGACGACGCGCGACCGGCCCAGATTGGCGCAAGAGGAGGTTCCCACGCTTCATTAATTTTAGTTAAGAATAAAATGTTCAGGACAACTAGAAGTCTGACTTCTGATGGTCGGCGGAAGAGATCTCCCAGATCTCATCCGGCAACATAAACCTGAAGATACCTTTTACGTTTACGAACTGGGCATTCTAAAACGGGCGTACCAAGAATGGCTGCGGGTATTCCCGACCATCCAGCCATTCTACGCCGTCAAATGCAATCCGGATCCAAGAATCGTAGAAACCCTTGCGACCTTGGGTTCTTCGTTCGACTGCGCAAGTCCCGCCGAGATTGATCTCGTGTTGGGAATGGGCGTCGAGCAAGAACGGATCATCTATGCGAATCCGTGCAAACGCCGTCAGGAGATTGCACATGCGAAAAACTTAAATATCAAGTTGACCACGTTCGATTCAGTTTGTGAATTGGAAAAGTTGGCCGAGGGTAAGTGGAAACAAGTCGTCCTCCGTATCCGAGCCGACGACCCAGAGGCTCGTTGCAATTTAGGAATAAAATATGGAGCAGAGAAACATGAATGGGCGGACCTCATGGGGACGTGTCAAACACTAGGGTTGGAAATTGTGGGGATTTCCTTCCATGTGGGATCAATGGCAAAGAATCCTTCTGCATTCAAGAATGGAATTGTTTTGGCCATGGAGGCTGTTGACCTTTCCAAGAATTTCAATTTTGATCCAAAAATAATTGACATTGGGGGAGGGTTTTCATCAACCAACGTGTTTGACCTTGGTCCTGTACCTGAACAAATTAATGAAACAATTTCTAAATTAGATCCAAAATTCAAATTTATAGCAGAGCCCGGAAGGTATATGGTCGAGCACATGGCAACCCTCGTCACACCAGTCATGGGTGTGAAGGGGGGAGGGGTTACAATTTCAGAGTCTCTCTACGGAGCTTTCAACTGTGTACTCTTCGACCACGCCGAACCTGTACCAGGATTTTTCATTGATAAATTTGCAAACAAAATTGAAAGTCACCAGGTTCCTAAAATTTTGTTCGGATCCACATGTGATGGGGGTGACATAATTTCAAAACAAATTTCCCTTCCGGAGAATATTGGGGAGGGAGACTGGATCGTCTGGCCACGCATGGGGGCGTACACGTCGGCGGCCACCACCCGGTTCAACGGGATACCTTTCAACGAGAGGCCAGTGCTTGTATTACAGTAGACCCGTAACCACTTGCAATTACCACAATGTTCGTCATCACAGAGTCGGCCGTCCATCGGAGGCCACGACACGTTGGTGAATTCCATGCGAAAATTGAATTCCAAAAACCAGCACACTGCGTGAAATAGGCGTACTCTGCCGCCCATCTCACGACGTGCGACCCTATAATAATTCCAATAGTTTTTGCATACATATTCATTACATGGTACACTTATTATATGTTTAAGTAGTAGGGGATGGGACTGCAAGGTGAACAGTTTGGACCCGAGTTTTTTACAATTATAGCAGGTATGGTTTTTGCGTTTTTTGGGGTTATAATAAGGTTTGCATACCGATCAAAGTGTCGGCACGCAAAGTGTTGCTGCATTGAGTTTGAGCGCGACGTCGACGACGAGATGGTCGAGGACGTCGCGTCCATGGAGCAAGGGGTGCCACTTCCAGGAGAATCCCAGCGCTGTT